>ODAJ014756132.1_pt1 | contig 30484 bp, 37 predicted proteins | sample 1539241 | NCBI WGS metagenome assembly ODAJ01 (sample SAMN02144231, study PRJEB22623) | gut metagenome | biome: sheep rumen | host: Ovis aries | place: New Zealand
CGTATCTGTTATATCCGCATCAATTGTCTCGGTAAAGGTTCAGGCAGGACGAAGCAGGGTCGCCAACAGTGTGGACCAGGCAATGTTCTCTCTGTTTGCTCAGTATGACAGGGATCTTCTGTCAAAGTATGATGTATTCTTCATCGAAACAACGAGGTTGATATTGATACAAGAAAATGGCTTTGAAACAGGGGTAAATGCCGCATAATCAGTACTTTTACGGAAGATTGGTTCTTTTCTGATGCTAAATGCGTTGAGAAGGTAACTGAATACTGCCCCCCGGGGGAGTCCGAGTTGGAAGGAGTGTTCATACTATCACACAATATAAAGTGTGATAGTATGAAACGTGAATATTAAGAATAGGAGAGGTAATTTACAAAGTGAGCATAGCTGTTTGAAGTGTGATATAATCTTGAAGGTGACGATACTTTTGTTTAGAAGCAATTCTTATCTTTACATAAGGAGTGAATAATAACTTGTTAATTGATAGCATTATAAGTCATTCAGAAGTGCTTTATGATCAATATGGTGTGTGTGGACATAGATGCACTCATCCTTCAGGTAGATGTAATTCATGTGGCAGCTGTTATGAATGTTCAAAGCAGATACACTTTCCTGATGATTATAGTGGTACGATTCATCGTATTTCGTATGATTGCCAGAAATTGATTTATTATTATGCTTGCCGTTATACATGGAAGTATTGTTCGGAGATTATGTATGCATTGGAGCTGTTTGATTTAAGCCGATATAAACAATTTGATATGTTATCGATTGGCTGTGGACCATCTCCTGATTTAATGGCACTTGAATGCGAAAATCGTGATCATAAAACTATTTCTTATACTGGTATTGATATAAATCCTTATTGGGGGCGGTTACACGAATGTGTTCAAAACTATTGTCAATCATCGGGGAATATGAGTTGCAGGTATTATTATACAGACATAGTTGAATTCTTGAACGTTAATAGAATGCAAGCGAATATTATCGTGATGTCTTATATTATATCGAGCATTCCAGCGAGTGAACGTATTGATAGGGTGAATGAGTTATATAAACTACTTATACATCAAGTGGTTTCTTGTAAAGGCCAAGAGCCATTGTTGATAGTCATCAATGATATCGATCGATGGTCAATAAGACCATATTTTAGCTTGTTTGTAACAAGACTAGGGGAAGCTGGATTTCATGGAGTCTATTTTAGAAGACACTTTAAGACACGTGGTATGGATTATAATGATGGTTCTGTGCAATATAGTAGCTGTGCAAACAAGTTTTCAATTCCAGCTGATAAAGTTTCAAAGTTTGACTGTGCAGTATACTGTTCTTCAGCGCAGTATATAATTGAGGTGAGGTAAATGATAATAAGCGCCAGTAGAAGGACTGATATACCTTCGTATTATTCTGATTGGTTTCTCAATCGGATTAAGGAAGGTCATGTTCTCGTGAGAAATCCGATGAACATCCATCAAATCAGTAAGATAGATCTCTCCCCGGATGTAGTTGACGGGATTGTATTTTGGACGAAAAACCCGCTTCCAATGGTAGAGAGGCTTGATGAACTTCGGGATTATATGTATTACTTCCAGTTTACAATCACCCCATATGGTCGAGACATAGAGCCGAATATTCCAGATAAAAATAATGTAATTCTACCAACATTTAAGAAGATCTCAAGAAAAATCGGTTCTGAACGTATGGTCTGGCGTTTTGATCCCATATTGGTCAGTAAACGGTACTCTATTGATTATCATATACATGCTTTCAAGAAGATAGCAACGGAATTGGAAGGATATGCAAGAAAGGTGACTATCAGCTTTATTGACACGGACTATAAAGCCGTGAAGAGCAATACTTCCGAGTTGGCTCTTTTGCCGTTTCCGGAGGAGCAGCAGAGAGTGGTAGCAGAACAGCTTGCAAATATTGCTCATCGGCACGGACTTTTGATTGATACCTGTTCAGAAAGGATAGATTTGTCCCGGTATGGTATTGAACATGCCCGGTGTATAGACGACAGGTTATTCTCGGAATTACTACACTGCCGACTCAATGTTGATAAGGATAAATCGCAGCGCCTGGAATGTGGGTGCGTCGCAAGTATTGATATCGGAATGTATAATTCCTGCAGTAATGGTTGCCGGTACTGCTATGCAAACTACAACCAGAAGTTAGTTGCGCAGCATTATGGGAAACACAATCCGTTGTCTCCCCTCATATCCGGAGAAGTGGGACCTAATGACCGGATCACGATACGGAAGGTGAAATCTTTAAAAGAGAGCCAATTGAGCCTGTTTGATTAATAATAAGAGCTTTCGGATATTGCTGGAAAAGAGCTTAACATTCTTTCGTTATATGTCCGTTTGCCAAAGAGCTGAAAGAAGGATTCCCGTTGCCCGGGTAGGGTGGCGGGATTCCTTTTTTGATTTCGGGGTTCAGAACTTGTCGGCATTAATGATGTTTTCTGTGATACAATAACACTGGAAGTATATGATCGGCAGTTATGAAGAACGGAAGCAGGCAACTATGAAGATTGAGATGGGTGAATCACTTTTCTACTCGTGGCTGCGGCATGTGAAGGAATGCCAGATCGTCCAGACGAACTGGACTACGTCAGGACAATGGCCGCTGCTCCATGAAGACGAACTGGAAGAAATAAAATCAAAGACGGACAAGTTCTTCTCTGAAAAATACGGCTACGACATTTACAAGAAGACTTCTTCACTGTCCCAGCTCCTTCGCCAGGCGGAGTGTGATGCCCTCGGAGTCGAGGTACGGAAAGGGTCTAATAAGATATATGCGGTCGACGTGGCATTCCATGAGGCAGGCCTGAATTACGGTGACCGCGTCACTACGATCAAGAAGATAATCGCTAAATGCCTCCGCACATCAATGTGCATCTACGGGTACCTTGGTGTAAAGGAAGGGGAAGTGATCTTTGCATCACCGAAGATAAACAAGAGCGTGCTTGAAGGGGTCATGCCGTGCATGGATGACATACAGAAGCTTATGGACAGCATGGGCTTCGATTTCCGTTTCCGTATCCTCTGCAACAAGGATTTCAAGGACAAGGTCCTGAATCCGATCCTTGAGGTCAGCGGAGGCGTGGCGGACACGAACGAACTCTTTATCCGCAGTTACCAGATGGTGCAGATGTTCGGGATGGCAAGCATGAAGCCGCCGGCCTTGGCAAAACAGGCCGCTTATGACGAACTGAAGATAGGCAGGGTCGTGCAGCTCGCATTAAGACCCGCACTTGAAAATACAAGCTTTACCGCCGATGAAATCGAGGGTTTCCTGGATAAGGAGAGCAGCAGGAAGGCATTCGGCATAAACTTTCCGCTCCTCGTCCGGGAAAGTGGGGAGTTCGACAAAGCAAGGTATTACAAAGACCCTGTAACGGTCAACGGTGAGCGGTATATGCTATGCTCCCAGTGGGCGGAACGTCCGGAGAATAATGACAGGCCGTTCCTTATGAAATGGCTGCAGGAGCACCATGCGATATGAAAGGGGAATCTTGATGGACAAGCTCACGCCGGAACAGCGGCATAAGAACATGTCTGCGATCCGCTCCAAGGATACATCAATAGAGGTGGTCCTGCGGAAAGCCCTGTGGCACCACGGGTACCGGTACAGGAAGAACTATACCTCCCTCCCGGGGAGCCCGGATATAGCCATAACAAAGCACAGGATCGCGATCTTCTGTGACAGCGAGTTCTTCCACGGCAAGGACTGGGATGAACTGAAGCTGCGGCTCGAGGGCGGGAAGAACAGCACGTACTGGATCAAAAAGATCACCCGGAACATGGAGCGGGACATCGAGAACGGACAAGTGCTGCGCTGCCAGGACTGGACGGTGCTGCGGTTCTGGGGAAAGGATATCGTGAAGCACACGGAGGAATGCGTAAAAGCAGTTGATGAGGCCGTCCTTGAACGGATGGTGGCAGGACAACGGGAGGGCTTGGAATGATAGTGGTCTACACACAGGACGGGACTTATATAAGGAATGACGCAGATGCGGCAAAAGACGTGCTCGCTTCTGTCTACGGGGAAAAGCTGGGGACGGAGGCATATACTGCCGTCAAGGATGCGCGGCCAGGCGCTTCTTACCGCAGGCATGGCGGCCCTCTTGTCAGGGTCGTGACGGAGGAGCAGGCAGAGGAAATCCGTGAGAAGGAAGCTGCCGCCGGGATGATGTGATGCGGTCGTTAATTATATAGAAGGAGGGGAAGTAAACTGTCTGACTTTAAAGAAAAGGACTACTGGCGTATGCTCACGCTGTACGGCCTTAATACCGCGACGTACAAGATAGCCCTCGCGAGGTGCCTCTGGACATTTGCGGAGTCCGGGATGACAGAGGTGAGCATGGAGACACTGGCGAAGACGTTCTTCGACCTGTACCGTGACCGCCTTGAGAACGGGATGCCCCAGATAAACCATGAGACAAGGCTCACGGTTATGGAGAGGGCGGTGATCAGGTACAAGGGCGGCGTGATTGACTACGATGAAGCAGTTTCATTTACGAAGGATAATGCCTTCGGCGATGTCATTCCCCGTTTCCATAACCTTGACCGCATGCAGCTCGGCGAACGTTTCTACCATCAGACCGAGTCCGGCATCGTGCTTACGGATGCGGCATTCAAGCTGGTCGAAGACCCGGAAAGCGCGGCTCTTCAGGAAGAACTGTCGGCAAGGTGGTCCTTACTGGAATCCGCTTTTGCCGTCAAGCGGGAGAATGCCAAGCTCATCAATGACCTCAAGCAGTTCTACCTGCTGAGGGGCTATGAGAGGACCGACATCACGTATATGAAGGACATGCTCAACGGGTACCAGGAAGGAAGGTGCTTCTACTGCGGCGAGCCGCTGGAACCGGATTCCATACATGTCGACCATGTCATCCCGAGGGCGTACCTGTTCCATGACGAGCCTTGGAACCTTGTGCTTTCGCATGAAGGGTGCAACGAGCAGAAGAGCGACTTCCTGCCGAGCCGGTATTACATCCAGAAGCTGGCAGACAGGAACGAACGTCTGATAAAGAGCAACCACCCTCTGAGCCAGAAGATCATAGCGGCGCTGGGCACCACACCGAACGCCCGGAAGAAGGAGACATTCCGGATCTACAATGAGATACTGGACATAGTAGGCGAAAAGAACATCTGGGGAGGCACGCATAAGTTCGTGCCTGAGAACGATCCGTTCTACAGGAGCATGATAGCCATGATGCTGAAGCAGAGGCTGTAAAGTTGTGATAACTTTATGAAAGCTGCGCAGAAGTGACAGACGGATACAACTACAAATGTTTTAAGTGGCCCGTGCAAAATAATGCACGGGCCACTTAATTGTTTATGAGCCAGAATACACATCTTCCAAAAACGTTTCTATAAATGCATCCGTGATGCCTTTAAGTTTGCGTGACTGCACAAGGCTCAGCATCTCGTTAATGGTCGCATAAGAGAGATAATATGCATGCAGTTCAGCAAACTGGGGCTTGTTGATTTCCTGTGTAACCTTATCGCGGAGACTTTCATCGGCAACGATTATAAACCGTATGTCTTTGTAGGGAGGCAAGTGTCCTGCAAATCCTTTCATGCGGTTAAGGCCTGAAGTGACGCCTGTGCTGTGCTCGATCTCAAAGACGGCGGGGATAGAGCGCTGCGAGAACCACATTGCATCTATCAGCCTGCCTGCTGCGACTGCGCCATCAAAACCGGCAACGGTCGGCTTGTCCATAAGATCCTTGACGATATGTTCGTGATCGTGAAGAGCCTTTCCTTTATACTTAATCCCGGAATCATTGGCGGCGATATAAGTGTCCAATCCAAAACCCTTGCCGATCTCGTACAGTGCCATCTGCATGAGGGTGTGCATGCGCGTCACGTTAGCATCGAGTGGCTTTAAAGGGGTTGTGCTTTTGGGCAGTTCTAAGGCATTGTAGATAACGCTTCGTGTAGGAATCTCGTTTATTTCCATATGCTGCAGCTTAGTTTCCGTAAGCTGCCCGGGTGCATGCGGTTTGTCCGGGATCCAAATGATGTGCTTGTGCCCGTTTTTGATCGAGGTGACTCCGTTTTTGTTTTCAATCCTGCCTGGGTAGCAATAGTACACCTGGGGTGTATGGCAAATCAGGGATTCCAGCGCGGATCTTGTGTTGTAAGAAGCCCCGAAAACACGGTCCATGTTAATGGGCAGTCCTTCGGAGATGGCGTTAGAAAGACGGAACAGCATCTCTTTGGAGATCGACTGGGTTTCAGCTGTTCTTGCAGTCTGCCCTTTAGCTGGATTATAACGGGCTATGGTAATCGGACCGTAGGGCTTGGCCACATCCAGTATTTTAATGACAGTATGTGTTGACGGGTTGATATAGTTATATGTATTGCTGCGCGGGAGTGCGGCGATGGCATCAACGATGTTCTCGCAAGTGAATTTTGTGTCTGCCATAAGAAACCTCCTTTTATTTTGTACACAAATATCATATCACAAGGGCCTACTTCTGTATATAGAAAGCCGGAATGTTCACAAAATGTTCACATATTATATCGAGAAAAACCCTTGAATATAGATGAAATAAGAGCAATTAATGGTAAAACCAGTTAATATGACCGGAATATTCAATATTATATGCCGGAATTTCACTTGCAGAGGAGGTGGCAATGTAGAATCATGATAGCTTATAAATAGTAAAAATGCGTTGATGATGTCATTTCAAGGGTATAAAATTAACTCATTGTGTTGGAGGATGTTTTTACGATTAGAGGAGTATCAAGACCTCATTGTTAGAAGGAGATATAATGCCTGGGATTAAATTGAAAATATTTTCCTTTTTTTCAGGAAGCGGATTCTTGGATCTTGGATTTGAAAAGGCGGGTTTTGACATAGTATTAGTAAACGAATATCAGAAAAGCTTTATGGATGCATATAAGTATTCGAGAGCCAATATGGATATGGGAAAACCGTGTTATGGTTATTACAACATCGATGTTAATGAGTTTTTAGCCGGATGTAGTCGTGAACTGGATAGGGATGTCACGGACGCCCGGAAAGATGGAAGTCTGGTAGGTTTCATTGGAGGCCCTCCTTGTCCGGACTTTTCTATAGCAGGGAAGCAGGCAGGAAGAGATGGAGAAAATGGTAAGCTGTCCCTGAGTTATGTTGAACTTATAACAAAAATCAAACCAGATTTTTTTCTTTTCGAAAATGTGAAGGGTCTCTGGAGGACTAAGAGGCACAGGGTTTTCTTTGATGAACTGAGGAAGAAGCTGGAAAAGGCCGGATATAAGACAACTGCAAGGCTGACAAATGCGCTTGAGTTCGGCGCCCCGCAGGACAGGGACAGGATCTTAATGTTTGGGCTGCTTGATTCAACTAACAAGCTGCTGTTTAGTGGCGAGAAATTTCCGATGCTGGATTTTCCCTGGGGAAAGTACCAGAAATACGATCTTGCCGCCATAAAAGCACTGCCGTGGCCGGATACGAGCCAATTCTGCGAAAAAAGTGAAACGGTGATACCTGCTGGTATACCGGAAGAACTTACAGTTGAACATTGGTTCCGTAAAAATGATGTTAGTAATCACCCGAACGCTGAGGAGTATTTCCAGCCAAGAGCGGGAATCATCCGGATGCAGACGGTGGAAGAAGGCGATGTCAGTAAAAAATCATATAAGCGGCTCCATAGATGGAGGTATTCGCCAACTGCTGCTTACGGAAATAATGAAGTGCATCTTCATCCTTATGAGGCAAGAAGGCTGTCAGTCGCAGAGGCGATGGCCCTTCAGACATTGCCGAAGGAGTTTGTGCTGCCACAGGACATGACGCTTACAGACAAATTTAAGACTATAGGAAATGGGGTTCCGTTTATTTTGGCAAACAGTATCGCAAAGACTATCAAGGGGTATCTTTCCGGGACAGAAAACGAACCGGGAAAAGAAATAGTAAATGAGTTCGTAGATATTGAGCCAGCAGAAATAATTGAGCTTATAACAGAACTGCCGGTGGATTCTTTCATTGATATTGAGGAAACGGGTAAAGATAAGAAGGAGAAAAGCGTTTTGTCCGGCCTCAAAAATGAGATAGAGCCAAGGCTGAAAGGGGCATTGGCTGTCTACAGAAATTCGAAATTTAAGCATGTAGAAGTGCATTGCAATAAAGGATTCGGATACTCTGTACGTTTCATTCTTACAACAAGATGATATGAAATAATAAAGCCTGCCAGAACATGCTTGATCTGGCAGGCTGAATTATCACCTTCACTCTATCTCAATTTTTTCATCTATTTCGCATGCTGTCCTGCCTTCGCATCTGATCCGGAAGGCTGCCTCAACCATGCTGCTGTTGGCATTATCGATCATGTCCAGCAGTTCCAGGAATTCTGGCAGCAATGCCGGACCAAGGTATTTTTTGAAAGCAACGATTTTTTCATTGATCTCTTTATGCTGCTTTTTGTATTCATCTGTAAGGAAGTATGACTCCAGTGCGTCATCCATAATATCGGATGAAGGTTCGTTATTATTTGTCATTGTTTGTCTCCTCCTAAAATGATAAGGAAATCCAATAGTTGACAAGCTCCATTTTTAGTGGTTCTTCGTTCTGTGTATTTTTTCGTCTTCGTATTCTTTTTCTATTCTTAGAGCTTTTTTAGTTTTCGTAGTTTTTATCATTTTCGGAGGCAGGTTCTTCGCTGCCCCTGCTCTGGTGGCGGTAGGGGACATGCCTTCCGGGCAGTGCCTGCTGAAGGCCGTAGTACGTGGCATCCGCATCAGCCCCGGGGCTGGCGGCAGCAGTGAAACAGGCCGCTGGGCATGGCTCGTAGGTAATGACGGATAAAACCGTAGTACAGATCATGTCGAAATACTCGAACAGTTCGTCGATCAGTTCACAGATGTACTGCTTTGCTACAGCAGTCCTGTGCCGCAAGCTGCTTAGGGCAGCCCTTTTATCGCCGGTGCCGGTCAGTTTCATAATAAGCTGGAAGAACTCGTCCATGGCAGCACTGACCGCCTCGTACAGCCGGCTGATTCGGTATGCCCGGGTCACTTTAGCAGAAGTATTGCCGGCGTCGTAATTTAAACCCTCCTTTCCGCAGAATAATTCGGTCATCGTCATTTGCATCTTATCCCTCCTTCCCACAAAGATTATATTTTCTCCCCCGGTCATATGGAGGAGAGCTGCAACCAGTCTACCAGAAAAAATGAGACTGGTCAACAAAAACACAAGATGTAGTGTTTATTGTTAACAAAAACACAATATCTTGTGGATAAATCGTTCAAGAGGACTCACGACGCCCCACAGAGTGCAGCGGCACAAGCCCTCTTTTTGATCAGGCTGCCACATCAAACAGCCTTAGCAGACGGATCTCATAATCCGTGTACTCGTCCGGCCCGTATAAAAGCCACTTGCGGTAGTATTCCAGGGCGTAAGTTGCCTCCTGGTTCGAAGTGGCGAACAGCTGGGCTACAGCATCCGCAGATTTCATGCGCATCAGGTTGATGAGCGGCGGCGGGGCGATCGAATACTTGGCGAACAAGTTCGCTTCCGCCTCCTCGGTCTCTTTCAGGCTGTCATCCGGATGGTCATGATGCCCTAAATAGCAGTGGCCGATCTCGTGGAGCAGCGTCCAGCGTATGCGTGCCGGATACTGCCGGTCATTGTAGTAGATCACATACCGGGATATGCATATACCGTTCATCATCCCCGTCTCAACCCGGGAGAATGCATCGCTGCTTATCAGCAGGGCATACCTCAGGCCTTCCGGGGACAGTGCGGAATAGGGTACCAGTATGTAGTGGAGCGTTTCTGCAATGAAGAACGGGTCGATCGGCAGGCTGTTTATGCCGCATTCCTCGAACATGTCGATGACCTGCACGATGACGGATTCACATTGCTCTGATGTCAGTACTCCGCGCAATTCTCAAGCTTCCTTTCCAAGTCACTCATCGCCAATGATTATTGCATTGACAAGGTCAGCTTTCTGTTTTGCCGTCCAGTTCTTTGCGTTCCGGGCGATGATCCTCTGTGTCCTGTAGTACAAAAGCTCCGGGTCTTCCTCAGATTCCTGGTTCAGAAGGTATTCCGGCGTGGTGTGCAGGGCGGCGGCGATGTTCGCGAGGATCGGTCCCCTCGGCATGCGGTCACCCCTGATGTACCGTGACATTGAAACGTCCGTAACGCCGACTATTTCGGCGAGTTCCCTTTGGGAGAGGCCGTACTTCTTCAATAGTTCAGAGATGCGTTCTCCTAATGTTGTTTCCATCATTCCTCTCCTTATCCATGTGTTCTTTTAATGCAGATGCGGGCAGTTGCCGTGCCATATGCATCAGATGTGCTGGTTCCTCCCTCAACAGGAACCGTCCTCCTTGAATGTTTGTGCTCCTTTTTTTTCCTTTCAATCGTTAGTACAGCCCCTCTGGTTGGTCTCTGAACTTACCGCCAGTATAGCGCAGGACTTTCCATTCTGTCAACCGTTATACACAAAATAAGTTAAAAATATGACAATAAAATTAAAGTTATGGTTTTAAATGTGGGAAAAATAGCTAGGATTTGGTTGTGCAGGGCGGCCGTGTTTGGGAGAATCGCTGAAAGTGCATCTCGGGAATTGACAGGGGAATACATGTTCCTGTATGATTACTGTTAGTAAAGGGAAGGCTTATTTTTTTTATCTATAGCCAACCGAATGGAAAAATAATATTTAAAATACTTAACCAAAAACGGGAAAGGTGGTGGACTGCAATGGCAGAGAGCAAGACAAAAGTTAAAAAACAGGGAATGGATAAAGCCGAGATGTGCCGGAAGGTAATGGAGATCGTCAACCATAAGACGGATGCCGAAGTACACATGGAAAGCGACGGGACTTACAAGGTCCTTTCGGTCGTGAGGCACAGGGCATAACGTGCCGCCATCCGATCGGGGATGGCGAAGAGCCAATCGGGGCTGGAGGAGATAACTGCGCAGCAGGTTATCCTCTTCAGCCCCGTTTTTTTTATATCTGCCCGCTGAATCCCCGTTCCATGTCAGGAACGGCATATTAAGCAGGAACTTCTTGTCCCGGACATGACGTAAAACCGTCCCGTCCAGCCCCGGCGCAGTACCGGTGATGTCCACCGCCGGGGCCATGGGTGACAATTGAATACGGAGCTGACCCGGTGGACAGGGAAAGCACGGAACTGAAACGGAGAAGCCGCATTTACGGCACTTCTGCTTCGGACAGATTCGTGCACCCTTTTTTCCAGGTCGGATACATGGCTCTCCGTTTCATGCAGCCAAAGAACGAAAGCATGACAAGGAGAGCCAAATTATGGGAAAAACAAATCTTGAGGAACTCGGTTTCACATTGAGGGAGAACGGAAGGGTCGATTTCAGCCGTCCGCCGAAGGGCAGGCGGTTCGTCCCGATGCCGACGAGTGAGGAGGACATCAGGTGCAGGGGGGTGGACCGCAGGTTCGTCACACGGCACCGCTTCAGCGGGACGGGCAAGCTGGTAGTCATGGAAACTGTCGATGAAGCCGAGGCGGCCGGGGCGGATGCCTATGTAGCCATGGAAAAAGCGGACTGCAAGAAGGAAGAGAGGAAGAGCCGCTGCACTGTGGTGAGTCCGAAGACAGGAAAGGAGATTGCCTGTCCGGACTCAATCAGCTGCTATGGGGACAGATGCCCGAAGAAGCTCGGGACGGTGGTATACGAGGACGGGGACATCTCCTATGAAAATGTTGCCGAGACAGTAAAGTCCTCTGTGGCAACGGACGACCCGACGGCTGATGCGGCAGTCACTAACGTAATGTGGGAGAGTTTCCGGGAAAAGCTCCGCAGGGAGATCCCCGTGCTTGCCGACATCATCGAGTGGGGCGAGTTCGGGTATACCCGTAATGAGATCATGAAGAAGCTCCATAAGGACATCAGGAAGACATCCTGGTATTACTCCCAGTGGGACCGCATCAGGAAACGCTGGCACGCTTACTACAATGCCTGACATATAAAAAGGACAGCACCCCGGGGCAGGGGTGCTGTTTTTTTTCTTCACGCTTTCATATAATAGAAGCATTCATACCCGTCTGCCCTAAGCAGCAGGCCCGGCATCCAAGAAGGCGCCTTTGCCATAGTATTGCAGATGATTTCCACTTCTGAATCCGCCGAGCACTCGATGATGACCTCGTCATGGACATGCCCTACGATGCGGCAGTCCCGGAGGGATTTCATAGCATGGCAGAGGATATCTCGGCTGACCGCCTGCACGATGTTCTCCACGAACTTCGGACCGTAGCTTTCAATCCGGCTCCATTTTTTCGTGCTGTCCGCACCCATGTAGGTAACAGACTCTCCGCCGAAACGGTTCATTCCCATCTGCGGCTTCGCATAAGAGAGCCTCCTCCCGGATGGTAAAGTGATGAAAAGCATCCCAGATCTGCAGATGATCTTTACGGGACCTACGCATGAACCTTTGTGTTGCCGGACAGCCAGTTTTACTGCTGCATCGATTTGTCGCCAGTAATTTACGATGTTAGGATTCGACTTGCGCCACATCTCCACAAGGGGCTGCAATTCATCTTCAGACAGGCCCATCTCGAGCGCACCCATTGCCCTTAAGGCACCGACTGAACCGCCGTAGCCGAGCGCCAGCTCGGCGATCTTGCCTTTCTGGCGGAGATGCGCGTTCCGGCCGTGTTTTTCGACCGGGAGATGGAACATCTGACTTGCGGAAGCGCAGTAGATGTCGCCGCCCGTGCGGAAGACCTCCGTGCGCCATTTCTCGCCGGCAAGGTAGGAGAGGACCCTGGCTTCTATGGCAGAGAAGTCTGCCACGATGAACTTGTTCCCGGGGCGCGGGATGAATGCCGTGCGGACGAGCTCAGAGAGGACCTGCGGCACGTTCCCGTACAGGAGCTCCAGCATTTCGTAGTCGCCCGCCTTCACGAGGTCCCTTGCTTCCGCGAGATCCGGCATGTGGTTCTGGGGCAAGTTCTGCAGCTGTATCAGCCTGCCCGCCCATCTGCCTGAACGGCTGGCTCCGTAGAACTGGAACATGCCGTGGCACCTGCCATCAGCGCAGACGGCGTTCTGCATCGCCTGGTATTTCTTAACACTGCTTTTTGCGAGCTGCTGCCGGAGCGAGAGTACCTCTTTCAGGCCATCCGGTGCAGTCTTCATCAGTTCCTGCACGCTTTTCTTATCGAGCGAATCCGCCCCGATGCCTTTCTCCGCCAGGTAGCTTTTCATCTGCGCGACAGAGTTCGGATTCTCGAGGCCGGTCAGCGTCTGCATTCTTGCCATAAGATCGTTCTTCGAAATCTCGTCGATGCAAATCGCCTGTTCGACGACCTTTCGGTCGATCATGATGCCCCGGTCATTGATCTCCTGGTCGAGATGGTATTCGTCCCACACGAAGCCCGGGACCGGGTAGTTCTTTAACCGGTCCTGTATCTGCATTTCAACCTGTACGTCCCGTGCGTTATATTTCTTGAAAAGCTCCCACCTCTCCGGCGCGTGTTCCGGCAGGTTCCATGTGCGGCCGCCGTTGCTTTTTGTAGGCTTGCAGGGGCAGCAGAAGTATTTGATCAGTTCTTTGCCTTCCTTCATTTTCTGCTCCTCGAAGCCGAGGACGGCTCCGGCCTTCTCAAGAGAGAGCGGCAGGCCGTTGTATGCGGACAGGACCATCGAGCATTTCCAGGAAGCCGGATCAAGGTAGCTCCGGACGGGGTCTCCGGGAACGCCGTATGAGCATAAGTACTGCGGGCAGTACCGCCGCAGCCAGACGGACAGGCAGACTCTCTCAAATGATGCATTGAACGCCCATTTTGTTACCCGGTCATCGGGGAGAGCAGCAATGACCTCCTCCGGGACAATGTCTCCGCAAGCGAGGTCATAAACCGTTACCGGACCTTTATTTATCGAGACGCCGAATAAAAGGATGCTGAAGTCAGGGGATTCGGCGTATTTATAGACCCCGGACTTCGTGATGTCAACGCTCGACCGTGTTTCGAGATCTATGCTCAAAGTCTTTATATCCATAACTATTCCTTTCAAAAGAGGGCAGCAGGTATTCTTACCGGCTGCCCTGAGTATTATTTACCGATGCGGCCTTCCGCCATCATCTTTCTTTTTTCTGTTCTCATTCCAGGTTTTTATGCCGGGGAAAAGATAGAAGACTGCCCGTTTTGCCACGCTGAAGAACCAGCTCCAGATAAAAGCTATGCCTATGAGGCAGAGGCCCGTGCAGATGCCAAAGAGCGTCCCTCTGATGATCATGTCCATGAACTGATTTACTACGTCGATTGTCATGTTAAACTCCTTTCATATTTGGCGGGCAGCGGACCTGCGGCCCGCCACCCTGCATGTCTCAATTAAGACAGGAAATCGTCCTCATCATCCTCGTCTGCGAAATCATCCTCTGCGCGGCTGTGGCTGCCAAGCGGCTCCCCGTCTGCGAGCTTCTGAATGTTGTTTAAACCGCATGCGATCCCGCGATTTCCGTTTACATTGAATGCATAAAAATTAATGCTGGCCCGGCCATAAATCCCGGAATAGAGCTCAGCTGTATCAATGATCGGCTGGCAGTCAGCATCCACGACGCCGGGCTTGCTGGTGCTGTTGGCGTTGATGAAGTAGCTGTCCGCGTATGCCGCGTCATCCGGGCGTTCCTCATCCCCGTCGCGGAGGGGCGTCTTGATGGCTGAGAGTGCCGGGACGGTCTTACCGCTGCCCTTGAGCTTGCCCTGGCCTTCCTCATAGGCAGCCCTGATGGCTGCTTTGATCTTATTGACGGTCACCGTGTCAGATTTCGGGATGATCAGCGAAACGCTGTACTTCGGTGTGCCTCCGCCAAGGGGGGTCTTGGGCTCATTGACTGTGAGATAAGAGAAGCGGGTCTTCGGTCCTGTAATGACTTTTGTCGGGATCTTGTTTTTTGACATATGTTTTTCCTCCTTATATGTCCGTGAAATCATTTGCTGCTGTATTGAATTCCGGGCGTTTGTCTGACGCCGGGACTAATACCGGTTTCCCTTGGGGCTTATATACGAGGCCCCCGAGTATTTCATTGAACTGTTTCTTTCCGAGCTGCTTCTGCATCGCCGTGACGCCGAGCAGCTTCTTTTCATAGGGGTCGAACCCTGCCAGTATGACGGCCTGGGCGACTTTTGCTTCGTCTGAGTACTTCCGGACCGACCTTCCCTCGACGACTTTATAGCCGTCGTAATGGACACCGGCGAGTGCCTGTGTAAGTGCATGCTCTTTTACGTCGGCCGCCCATGCGGTCAGGCTGTCGATCTTCGGCAGGATCTCTGCGATCTCTGCATCGTCCAGCATGGCGGGCTTTGTGAACTCATGCTTTGCCAGCTCCAGGCTGTAGTCCGCGCGGGCCCGGCACGTAGCCTTCACTTTGCAGAAGACACAGTGGTCACCGGCACAGAAGCTGCCTTCCCCTGCCGCAGCAAGCTTCGCGATTGGTGCGAGTACCTGATCGGCCCACTCGAGGAGCGTATCGGCCGTCATCTCATAAGTGTCCACGTTGTCACGCCGCGGCTGGTAGATGGAGAGCTTTATGCGGTCAATGCTGTAGAGGCTGCCGAACGTGTCAAGGGCACCCAATGCGTAGCACATGAGCTGCGTGTTCTTCGTGGCGGACACCAGGACGCCGACGCCGTATTTGTAATCGATGACGTGCAGGATCCCGTCCCCGACGATCACGCAGTCGCCGGTGCCGAATCCGTTCTCCACCCAGCGGGAGTAGTCCAGCCTCTGCTCGACGCAGACCAGCGGATCTGCACACAGGGCCCGTGCTTCTTCTACCTGCTCCATAACGAAATCCCGGTAGCCTTCTGCCGATGACCGCATCTCCTCATCGTAGAATTCGAGGTCGTCCGTAGGGTCCTCCGACGGCCGTCCGAGGGCTTCCAGCAGGAGATGCTCACAGAGCGCGTGGGCATCTGAACCCTGCCTGGCGTAGGGGCTGCCCTGGTCTGCTTCCTGTGCACAGAGCATGGCGGAAGGCGGGCAGGCGAGCCATCTGTGTGAGGATGAGGCGGATAAGAATGCGTGCTTAGCCATTGCCGATCCCCTCCAGGTCCTTCATGAAGGCTGCATAGCCTTCTTCCGCGAGGGCGCTCAGCTTCTCGATGCCGTACTTGGCGAGCAGGGCTTTCACTTCTGCCCGGTACCCGCGGCGTGATGCATCTGCTGCTGCCTGGCGGACATCCGTGAAGCTGTAGGCTGCCTCCGGTTCCTGCACGGAAGGCGCCCCTGCCTCCGCATCCTGCACGGGAGGTGCTCCTTCCCCCTCATCTGCTGTGCTGCTGAGCACGTCTGCAAGTTCCATCATTGCTTCTGCGCAGGCGGTAAGCTTTGCTGCCACCCGGGCAAGTTCTTCTTTCTTTGTCATGTCCTGGCCTCCTTTATTACCATGATGCCGAGCCTGAGCTCGTGCTTATCGATCGTGATCGGGTAGGGCACCGAGGGACGGAAGCCCTCCGGGTTCTTATGCGGGAGCACTACGGCCGTCAGGAATGACGGGTAGTCACCTGTGATCCGGACCGGTACTTTCTGTTCCCCGAACGGGTACCCTTTGTGCATGTCGTCTGTTCTCATAAGTACTCTCATGTCCTTCCTCCTGTTCCTTTATCGTGCTGCGTGCATCCTTCCCATGGCGGCGGTCTTGTCTTCATCTGCCGTTCCTCCTTCTGTCTTTACTCCCCCAAAAGCGGATGCGGATTCCAAAACGTTTCCATTTTTTTTTGAAAAAAAGTGATGCATGTCCTCTCAACTGGGCTGCCGGAATCTGCCTTCAAACGGGACGTTTCCTATTAAATGCATCCAAAAAGATGTTTTTTTCCAAAAAGCCGGAGTTCTGGCGGGCTGGGATACATACCGGGTGAAGGAGAGAAATTCTTTTTCCAGGTTGGAATAAGCCCCGGTTTTTGGGGGAGACATTGTGAAGGAGGTGGTGGGACATATGGATGCGCACGGGAGAAGGGCAGCACGGTGAACAGTTCTGAATCAGAGGAGGAATGCATATGTACGAGGTAAAAAAGAACGAAAAGAAGATAAACGACGTGAGCGTCACGACGTTCGTGAGGAACGTGGAGTACGGCACCACAGCCATGGAGGTGGAGGCCGGATGCACGGGCCTCTGCGGCGGCGGGCGCGAGGAAGGCGGGAGGGCATACCTCCGGATCAGCGCAAAGGCTGCCGACTTCTTTGCGAAAGCAGGGGACAAGAATGCCGGGGTCCTGGTCGCAGTCTGCGGCGATGAGGAGATCATGGCGCTGATGGAGTCGCTGGCATTTGCCCTGCAGGCACTTGTGGAAGCAAATGTGGAGGAATGAAGCGGAGGCGGGCCGCATCGGCCTGCCGGAAAAGAGGGGAAACAATGTTTGATATATACAGCGCCGACTGCATCGGCAATGAATACAACTGCCTGTACCCGCATAAGGCAGAGGTGTGCGACAGGGAGTCGCTGGCACGAGCTGTCTGCCGTGACTACGTGTGTGCCGCATATAAGGGCAGCTACAGGAAGAATGACCGTTTCATCTCCAGCAACTGCCTCGGAATGGACTTTGACAATGACCATTCAGAAGACCCGGGGGACTGGATAACCCCCGGGGACCTGCATGAGAGGTTCCCCGGTGTGGAGATCGGGATCCATTACAGCAGGAACCATATGAAGGAGAAGGGCGGCAGGGCGGCAAGGCCGAAGTTCCATGCGTTCTTCGCGATAGGGCCGGTAACGGATTATGAGGAATACAGCAGCATGAAGAAGAAGGCGGCAGTGCTCCTGCACTCCGCAGATGCGGCCGCCCTCGACGCTGCGAGGTTCTTTTACGGGACGGCTGAGCCAGAGACAGAGTATTACCCGGGGACGGGGACGCTGGACAGCTTCCTTTATGAAGGGGAGGATCCCGGTGCAGGAATGGATAAAGGAAGGAACGCCATCCCGGAGGGCAGCAGGAACAGGACGATGAGCCGCTTTGCCGGCAGGGTCGTGAAGCGGTACGGATGGAACGAAACATCGCACAGGATCTTCCTGAATGAAGCGGAGAAATGCGAGCCGCCCCTTGGGGACGGCGAGCTGTCCAAGATCTGGAACAGCGCCCGGAAGTGGGAGAAGAAGGTGGCCGGACAGCCGGGGTATGTGCCGCCGGAGCAGTACAACCAGATGATGCCGGAAGGACCCGCGGGGTCACTTAAGCCTGCGGACTACAGCGACATCGGGCAGGCGAAGGTGCTCGCGGACGAGTACGGGGACGTCCTCCGGTACAGTGACCAGACCGGATACCTTTTTTACGACGGGGTGTCATGGGAGGCTTCCGTGTCGGCAGCGGTCGGCGCGGCGGAGGAGTTCCTGGACCTGCAGCTCGCCGACGCGGAGCTTCTGGTGTTCACGGCAAAGCAGGCGCTGCTTAACGCGGGCGTTACGGAGGAATCCCTCTCCAATGCGAAGAAGGCGGCAAAAGACATGAAGGGGGACCAGCTGTCCCTGCTTTTTGAGTATATGGCCGCACAGGCTTACTGCAGCTTCGTGATGCAGCGCCGGAACATGCGCTATGTGAACTCCGCCATGCAGGCAGCCCAGCCGATGGTCTCCATCAAATACGAGGAGCTCGACAGCGATCCGTTCCTCCTGAACACGCCGGAGGCGACATATGACCTGCGCGAGGGACTTGGTTATAAGAGGGAGCACCGCGCGTCAGATTATATGACGAAGGTGACTGCCGTCGAGCCGGGGGACAGGGGCAGGCACCTCTGGGAGGACACCCTGCAGAAGACTTTCCTGGGTGACCGGGAACTCATTGATTATGTGCAGGCCGTCATGGGGCTTGCCGCGATCGGGCACGTCTACGTCGAAGCCCTTGTCATCGCATACGGTGACGGCCATAACGGCAAGAGCACGTTCTTCAACAGCATAGCCCGGGTGCTGGGGTCCTACAGCGGGTCGATCTCGGCGGACACCCTTACGGTCGGGTGCCGCAGGAACACGAAGTGGGAAGTCACGGAGCTCAAGGGCAAACGCCTCGCCATCGCGGCCGAGCTGGAAGAGGGGCAGAGGCTCTCGACGTCCGTACTGAAGCAGATCACATCAACGGACAAGATCCAGGGCGAGCGGAAGTTCAAAGACCCCGGCGACTTCACGCCGAGCCACACGGTCGTCCTGTACACGAACCACCTGCCGCGCGTCGGGGCTTCGGACTCCGGGACATGGCGGCGCCTCATCGTCATTCCCTTCAACGCGAGCTTCACCGGGAAGGGCGATGTGAAGAACTACGCGGACTTCCTTGTGGAGAACGCGGGACCGGCGATCCTTGCATGGGTCATGGAAGGGGCAAAGGCCGTCATCGACAAAGGGTTCCACCTGAAAAGGCCGCAGGTCGTAGCCGACGCCATCGAGGCGTATAAGGCCGGAAGTGACTGGATGGGCATGTTCCTGGAGGACCAGTGCGACGTCGGTCCCTTCACCGAGCGTTCCGGCGAGCTGTATATCCAGTACCGGGCCTACTGCGAGCGCATGGGCGAGTTCGCGCGGAGCACTGCGGAGTTCTATACGGAACTCTCCAACCGGGGATTTACGAGGAAGAAGACGAAAAAGGGGTCCATCGTATCCGGCCTGAGGCTCAAAACGGATGATTTCATGGACTGATTTTATAAAAGGTGACAGTTGGTGATACTCCCATACCATATTACGCGCAGTATTAAAAAATGGAAAAATTAATACTAGTAATAGTTATATAGGAGAGTGTCACTGACCGTCACCCAAACAAATATTTGTGATGGAGGAACAGGAAATGAGGGAACGTGATATCGAGGGGCGTCTCATAAAAGCGGTGAAGGAAGCGGGCGGCGTATGCCCGAAGTTCATAGCCCCCGGCTTTGACGGCATGCCGGACAGGATCGTCATTCTGCCGGGAGGCCATATCGGCTTCGTGGAGGTAAAGACGAAAGGTAAGCAGCCGAGGCCGCTCCAGAGGAAGAGGCATGGGATGCTCCGGGCATTGGGTTTTGTGGTGTCCGTACTGGACGACCCGGTGCAGATACCGGGCATCATCGAGGAGGTGGCGGCATGGCGGACGTAATACTGCTTCCGGACGGGAGCAGGCAGATCATTTCAGGCATGCAGGACATCGTCGCTCTTGTCGATACCTATCTGGGATACGAGGCCCGAAGAGAACTCGAAGAGCTCCTGTCGGAGCAGGACCAGGATGCGGGTTATATCGATGACCTGGAGGCGGAGCTCAAAGGGGTAAGGGAACACCACCGCGGGGTGATGGAGGCCCTGCGGGAACAGTCTGAGACCATCGCATCCCTGATCCGGGAGAAGGAGATCGACCGGAAGCGGCTGTCTGCAGCTGCGGGAACGATCGGGACCATTACCTGGAGGGAGATCAATGTACGGGGATAATTATCAGGCCCTGGCCGATGCGGTCATCCTGAAAGCTGTCAAGGATTTCAGGCCTGCATACCAGAGGCTGAAGATGCAACCGGACGACCGGAAAGCGCAGGTTACCGTCCGGGAAATCACGGAGTTCTTCTGTTCGCAGTACTTCGTGAGTTTGACTGCTCTGGACGGTCCTGCACTACTAAATAAGTTAATGGGGGAAACCAATGAAAAGACGTGATCTGCATAAATACCAGAACTACTGCGTGGAGTTCCTGAAAGCGCATCCGGAGGCGATGCTGATACTCGAGATGGGCCTCGGGAAGAGCTGCATTTCGCTGACTGCCATACTGGACCTCATGTTCGACAGTTTCGAAGTCTCGAAGGTGCTGGTGATAGCACCCTTGAGAGTAGCGAAAACAGTCTGGCCTGAGGAACGTGAGAACTGGGAGCATGCACAGTTCCTCCAAATGTCCGTGATCGTCGGGACAGTAAAGCAGCGTGAAGAAGCAATGCGGACGCCTGCTGACATCTATGTCGTCAACAGGGAGAACCTGAAATGGCTTGCCGGCTATCTGGAGAAACGGCACATCCCCTGGCCGTTCGACATGGTCGTGATCGATGAGCTCTCATCTTTTAAGAACCACCAGAGCCAGCGGTGGAAGGCTCTCAGGAAGGTACGTCCGCAGATAAAGCGCATGGTCGGTCTTACCGGCACGCCGGCATCGAACGGACTCCTGGACCTCTGGGCAGAGACCTATCTCATCGACAACGGCAAGCGGCTCGGCCGTTTCATCGGCAGGTTCCGGGAGGCATACTTTAAGGCGCAGGGCATGAACCCGTACACCGGCGTTGTGTATAACTACGTCCCGCTGCCGGGCGCGGAGGAAGCGATCTACAGCCGTATCTCCGACATTACCGTTTCCATGAAGGCACTGGACTACCTCGATATGCCGGAGCAGGTGATCGTCGACCATTACGTGGATATGGACGCTTCCGAAAGGGAACTGTACGACGGCATGAAGAAGGAACTGCTTGTGGAGATCGGAGACGACACAATCGATGCCGCCAACGCGGCGGTCCTGTCCGGGAAGCTCCTGCAGATGGCTAACGGGGCGATCTACAACGACGAACGGCAGATACGCGTCATTCACAAACAAAAGCTTCAGGAGCTTGCCGATCTCATCGAGCAGGCCAACGGCCAGAATGTACTCGTGGCGTACTGGTACCAGCACGACCATGAACGCATCCGGGAGTACCTGACGGATCTCGGCTATTCACCGAGGGACTTAAAGAGCGACCAGGATATCGCAGACTGGAACGGGGGCAAGATCGGGGTCGGCCTTATCTCTCCGGCAAGTGCCGGCCATGGCCTGAACATCCAGCGTGGCGGGCATATCCTCATCTGGTTCTCGATGATCTGGTCGCTTGAGATGTACCAGCAGACTAATGCACGCCTCTGGCGCCAGGGGCAGAAAGAAGTGGTGACGATCCATCACATCCTGACGAGGGATACCGTTGACGAGGATGTCCTGAAAGCGCTGGAACACAAGGACATGACGCAGCAGAACCTCATCTCAGCCGTGAAGGCACACATGGCAACCTAATGACAATCCGGGAAGGACTAAAAACTTTTCTTTTTTCGGAGGTAATAAAATGAGCATTATCTGGAAGTATCTGGACAAGCGGTCCGGGACGGTCGCGGCGATCAAGGACTACAGCAGCATGCAGTTCATCATAGACAACACTGCGGACAGCATCAAGGCAGAGAGGGAGAAGATGTCCGGGCTTGCAAGCCCCGGCTGGGACGGCATGCCGCACGGGCACAATCCCGGCGCCGGTGAGGACAGGATACTGGACGGCCTTGAGGAGATAGACCTCCTGAAGGAACGGTACCGGCAGGCGGCGGAATACATGGAGTGGTTCCGTCCGGCATGGGAGCAGCTGACAGAGGACGAGCGGTACGTGCTCGGGACGTTCTACGATGACAGCCTTGGCCAGACGGGCGCGGTTTATGATATCTGTGAAAGGTACAACATCGAGAGATCTTCTGCCTACAACAAAAAGAACCGTGCATTGACGCACCTGCAGGTGCTGCTGTTCGGCAAGGGATAAATGGAATGACACGAAGGAGAACAATTCCTTCGTGTTTTTTGATACAGCTATTGACACACTGTGAGAAGTTTGATATAAAAGATATGAGAAGTTAGAAGCTTCATATTTGAGCAGTAGAAATAACGCAGGAAAGGAGATAAAATATGAAGTTCGGAGAGAAGCTTAAAAAAAGACGGCAGGAGTTACATTTGACACAGGAATATGTCGCAGAAAAAATAGGCATTAGCCGCAGGGCATACGTTGCATATGAGCAGAACGATGTCCGGCCCAGGAAGCAGGAAACCTACCAGAAGCTGGCAGATGTATTAGAATGCGATGTCGGTTATCTGAAATCGGACGATGGCATCCCGGCTGCAGCCTTACTTGCGACGGGGATCAGCTTCATGTCAACAGGCCTGGCGCTTGGTTCCCCGATTGGCGCACTTGCCGCGATACCGCTGACAACTACACTGGTTTCGAGCTGGCTGAAGAGGGAGCTGGAAAACCGGAGGGCTTCGGATGAAGCGTTGGAATATACTGAAGGCCTCCTTGCACAATACAAAAGAGAGCAGCGCAGGTTCCAGGCCATGGCCATGGGCGTGATCATATCAGAACTGGCAGAAAAAGGAGTTTCCTGTCAGCCTGAGAAGCCCGGTGAATGTGACGAAGTCGGAGCAAAGCCTGACGAGAGCCTTATCATAAAGGACAGCGGAATCGAACGCTGGTGGTTTTCTTTCTATACAGCCAGGGAAGCGGATGATGAGCATAGGGCAGAACTCATTAGGAACCAGGCACACATGCTTTTCAGCCGGTTTGCGACTGCATTACCAGACCCAAAAAGAAAAACGTCAATTATAGTAGACGATCCGGGAATTTTTGACGAGCTGTGCCGGTTCAAAGGGCATAACTCATACCGGGGCAATATGTCGGCCATCCTCATTGACCCGGATGAGGCGAAAGTTGTCAAAGAAGAACAGTTGGCGTTTTTTGATGAAGACTCGGAAGCTGACGGCTTGGCAGAGCTGAAGCTGACGCAGTGATGAAAAAGGAGGAGTTATTATGATTGAAAAACTGCTTGAGAGCGAGAACGGTGGGACAATTGCAGCGATCGCAGCAATTCTGTTAGTTGTCGGAATTGGTGAACTTGGCAAGACTGCAAGGGCAGGAATGGAGAACGGCTACGAGATGACGGCAACCGTGAATGATCGTGGCGAGGTGAAGATCAAGCCGGATGGGAAAGCCGATGACGACGAGGAGGATGCAGAAGGATCAGAGATTCTGATTCAGAGTGAGTAATACCATGGACGCTTTTTCTCCCGGAAGGCGGTATACTGATATGGTGAGAATCCGGGAAAAGGCATGAGTAATATCATGGACGCTTTCATTCCCGGAAGGCGATACAATGATACCGTGAAGATCCGGGAGGACAGCATGCCATACAAACCGAACGTGCCCTGCAGGCATCCGGGCTGTGCAGCCCTAGTGCCTGCGGGACAGAAATACTGTGACGAGCACCGGCTGCTGCATGCAAGACCGGCAGAAGACCGGGGCTATGGATATAGGTGGCGGAAAGCATCAAAAGAGTTTCTTGAGCACCATCCGCTGTGTGCCAAGTGCCGCGAGGAAGGGAAGTTCGTGAAAGCTACGGTGGTGGATCATATCATCCCGCACAGAGGCAATCAGGAGCTTTTCTGGGACCGGAGCAACTGGCAGCCGCTCTGCAAGAAGCACCACGACCAGAAGACCGGCAAGGAAGACTCAAGGCCGACTTACCGTTATTAATCAGAGTTACCAATCAAGTATTTAAATAGAAAAGGAGAATGACAAAATGCTGCATACAAAGACAAAACCCGGAACATATGACGAACATGATTATTGGACAGTATCTTACACGCTGATCGATAAAAATACAGGTGAGCGTAAAGAAGTTGTGGAGGAATATGGTGATGTTGATAACGCTTACGAGGACTACTGCTATTACAAAGATAAGATCTTCTGGGGCGACGATCATTACATAACAGATTGTAAGTACGAGCATCACACAAGATGATATCCGGACTGTTGGTTTGAAATGATCCTGTCCCCCATCCCCGGGGGCGGGGTCACTTCTCTACGCTGAAGTGTGCCATGACCGCCGCCCCCTCACGCGTGAAAATCCGCGAAATTGCAAAGGGGGGCCCGGAACGGCACATGTCCGCGAAAAGCGGTCATGCACACACGGCGGGCGGAATGCCGGAGATCTGCATAAATTAAATAAAAATCCGCGCGCGGGGATGCGCGGGACGCAGCACGAAAAGCAGTGATGGAACATTTTCCACCGCTGCTTTTTTCATGCCCTTTTTTACGGAACTCCGGGCACAGGCACGGGTTTCCGTGGACAGGAGGAGATATGGACATAAAGGAATTCACGGATGCCTGCGCGAAACGGTGCTGCCCGGAGTGCGGGGCGGCCATCGTGCCGAACAAGAGGGGGAGGCCGCGGAGCTTCTGCTCGGACAGGTGCAGGTGGGCGTTCGACAAGAGGCGCGAGCGCAGAAGGAAGAAGGAGGGATCGCGGAATGAAGACAGCGGAACTGAAAGTACTGCCGGTATCGTCACTGAAGCCGGCGGCGTATAACCCGCGCAAGAAGCTGAAGCCGGGGGATAAGGAATACGAGAAGATAAAGGGCTCGATTGAGGAGTTCGGCTTTGCCGACCCGCTCGTGGTCAACGCCGACATGACGATCATCGGCGGGCACCAGAGGCTGACCGTTGCCATGGACCTCGGCTACACGGAGGTGCCGTGCGCCGTTGTCGACGTCGACAAGGTGAGGGAGAAGGCGCTCAACATCGCGCTCAACAAGATCACGGGCGCATGGGACGAGGATCTGCTCGCCGGCCTGCTGAAGGACATACAGGACTCCGATTTCGACCTCGGCAAGACAGGCTTCGACCCGCCTGAGATCGGGCAGCTTTTCAACAAGGTCCATTCGAAGGATGTGGAGGAGGACGGGTTCGACGTGGAGGAGGAACTGAAGAAGCCGTGCTTCTCAAGAGCCGGAGACATCTGGCACCTCGGAAGGCACACTGTCATCTGCGGGGACAGCACCGACCCGGCTACCTTTGAAGCCCTGCTCGGTGATACGAAGGTGAACCTCGTCTGCACGGATGCACCCTATTTTGTGGAGCTCAAAAACAAGTCGGGCACAATTGCTAACGATGACCTTGGTGACAAAGAAGCCTACGGATTTCTCATGAAGGTGTTCACGAACTTCAGGAATGCCATGTCGAAGGATGCTTCCATCTATGAGTTCTATGCCACCATGAAGAGCCGTGTCTTTTACGATGCTTTCGAAGATGCCGGATTCAAGGTCGGCGCGGGGCTGGTCTGGAAGAAGCCGCGGGCCCCGTTCATGCGGACAGACTGGAAGTTCAACATGGAGCCGATCATCTTCGGCTGGCGTAAAGACGGCAAGCATATCTGGTACGGTGACCAGAAACAGACCGCCGTCTTTGAGTTTGACGGCATAAAGGACTCCGGGAAGGAAGGATGGTCGCATCCCAGCTCAAAGCCCGTGCAGCTGATCGCCTACCTCATCCGCCAGTGCACGATGACCAACGGCCTGGTGCTTGACGGCTTCCTCGGCAGTGCCTCCACGCTCATCGCGTGTGAGCAGCTCGGACGGGTCTGTTACGGCGTGGAACTGGAGCCGAAGTTCGTGGACGTTGCCGTCCAGCGGTACCGGGCATGGTGCGGGGAGCACGGCAAAGAGGCGGGCGTGTATGTCATCCGCGGCGGGCAGCGTCTCACGTTCGATGAAGCTGCATCAGATATGGAGGATACTGAAAATGAATAACAGAACACTGACCCTCGGTTCCCTGTTTTCAGGTTCCGGGGGTTTTGAATTGGCGGGCATCCTTTCCGGAATCAGGCCTCTGTGGAATTCAGAGATCGAGCCGTTCGCCATCCGGGTGACGACGAAGCGCCTGCCCGGGGTGCGGCACTACGGGGACATCAGCAGGCTGTCCGGGGCGGAGCTGCCGCCCGTCGACATCATCACGTTCGGGAGCCCCTGCCAGGACCTGTCCATGGCCGGCAGGAGGGCGGGCATCGTTGAAGGGGAGAGGTCTAACCTCTTCTTCGAGGCCATACGCATCATAAAGGAAATGAGGGAGGAGACCAATGGAGAAAAACCGAGATACTGTGTCTGGGAGAACGTCCCGGGCGCTTTCAGCAGCAGCGGGGGCGAAGACTTCAAGGCAGTCCTCGAAGCGGTCATCGGCGTCAGGGAACCGTCCTGCGAGGTGCCTGCGCCTGGTAAGAACGGATGGCCCTGCGCCGACGTATACATGGGAGACGGATGGAGCGTGGCTTACCGCGTTCTCGACGCTCAGCACTGGGGAGTGCCCCAGCGCAGGAAGCGCATCTTCCTTGTCGCAGATCTTGGAGGCGGACGTGCCGGAGAGGTACTATTTAAGTCCGAAGGCCTGTCTGGGTATTCTGCGGAGGGCTTCGAGGCGTGGAAAAGAGCTGCCCGCGATCCTCAGAGCCGCGCTGGAGAGGCAGGCGGCATCTGCCTGAACGACCAGGGCGGGGAGAGGATGGGCATGTCCGGTGACACGGCAGGGACGCTGAGGGCGCAGGACCACGGGCACCCGCCCGTCGTGATGGCCGCCGGCTTCTGCACGGAGCATTCGGCGGCGTCCCGCTCCATCGGATATGCGGACGAGACATCCCCTACCCTACGGGCGGGGGTGGTCCCCGCGGCCGTGGCGCTGGAGCACCACCCGGCTGACAGCCGCATCCGCATAGAGGAGGGCGGTGCCGTCCAGACGCTCACGTCCCGTATGGGGACCGGAGGGAACAACGTGCCGCTCATCATGGCGCCCGGCGGCCCGCTCGTCCCGTACACGCTGAAGATACGCTGCGGGAAGGAAGGCGGGGGCAAGGGCGCGCTCGTGCAGGAGGACAGGTCCGCAACGCTCGCCACGAACAACGACCAGGCGCTGTTCGCGCCGTGCGCCTTCGGCATCAGCTCCGACCGGAGCCACGCCATGCTCTCCTCGAACCCCCATTCCGGAATCTACGAGGCGGGGACATCGAGGACGCTCGACACGAACGGGGGGAACCCCGGATGCTGCCAGGGCGGGATCGCCGTAGTCAGGAAGGCATACCCCCTCGAGGGGAACGGGCAGCGCCCGAGCCACAGGGGTGACGGCTGGAACGGGTCGGACACGATGTACACGCTGAACGCCACGGAGCACCACGGCGTTGCCGCGCCCGTCTACCACGGCACGAAGAATTCCCACCTTACGAAGTTCACGGACGGCCCGGCGCTCGGAACCCTCGTGGCGACGGAGTACAAGGAGCCCCCTGTCATAAGCGCGGAGCCGCACTACATCGTGCGGAGGCTGACACCGACGGAGTGCGCGAGGCTGCAGGGCTTCCCGGACTGGTGGTGCGCAGGCCTGGGGACGGATGACCCGTCCGAGGAGGAGATACGTTTCTGGACGGAAGTCTTCGAGGAGCACCGCAGGTGCGTGACGCATGCGAAGAAGCCGAAGACCCGGAACCAGGTCATAAAGTGGCTCAAGGCACCCCACCTCGACTCCGCGGAGTACAGGCTCTGGGGCAACGGCGTGGCGCTCCCCTGCGTATGGTTCGTCCTCGCGGGCATCGCCTGGGCGGACGGGCAGTAATGCACAAACCGCCCTTCCCTGTTTTGTACACTATCCCGCCTTGCTATCCCGGCGGATGTACGGGAATATGTGTGCTACCAAAAGAAAAGGAGGACACTGACATGACGTACCATTTCAACGTAACGGGGAAGGACAGGAAGGCGCTCGTTAACGCGATCAGCGGGATCTTACAGACCAAAGCCAGGTACCTGGGGATGCCGACCGCGGCTTACCAGATCGGAGAGTACACCGTCTCGAAAGACGGGGAGCTCAGCACGGAAGGCGATGCGGACGCCATGGAGCGCCTGGTCCACTGCCTCATCGGGGACAGCTTCACCCCGGAAGAAACGGAGGCGGAAGGGACGGGCATCTCGGTCAGCATGCCGAAATCCATGCTTGACGGGGCAGCCATGGAGAACCTGCAGCGCCTTATCGATGCAAAGGGAGACCTTATGAAGCGGGCATTCCGGGCGGATTCCCTTCCGATCGAGACCGATGACGAGAAGGTGACCTTCCCCTGGTTCTCCGGGGAATCCACAGCGGAGGAGGTCGGAGCTTACACCATCTTCATCCAGAAGCTCTGCGAGATGGCCATACGGCAGAAGCGCATCAACCAGACAAAGAAGGAGATCGTCAACGAGAAGTACGAGTTCCGCTGCTTCCTGCTCCGCCTGGGGCTTATCGGTGATGAGTTCAAGGCAGAGCGCAAGATCCTGCTGCAGCACCTTTCCGGCTCGGCGGCTTTTAAGCGGGGGTAAAACTGCACAATCCCTGCGGTGTATCTCTGGCAGGTTTATGGCTCCGAAAGAAGTGGATATATGTGTGCGTCAGAGTGATATATACACTAACGAAAAACACACCCCCGCGAAAGGAGCCAAGACCATGAAGGAAGCAACAAGGAAGCAGATCGAAGAGATGAAGAACCAGACCATCGGCGTAGAGATCGAAATGTACGAGATCAAGAGAAAGGACGCCGCAAGGATCGCGGCCGGCTACTTCGGGACCGGCAGATACGCGGACACAGCAGGCCGGAACGGCTACTACACCTGGAGCGCCTGGGACGGCGACGGAAGGGAATGGAAATTCCAGAGGGACAGCAGCATCCGGGCCCGCACCGACGACGAGCGCTGCGAGATGGTGACGCCAATCCTGACCTACAAGGACATGGAAACCCTGCAGGAGCTGGTCAGGAAGCTCCGCCACGCAGGCGCAAAGAGCGACCCGGACCACACCTGCGGGGTGCACATCCACATCGGGGCAGCCGGCCACACACCGCAGAGCCTCCGGAACCTGGCCAACATCATGGCAGGCCACGAGGAGCTCCTCATCAGCGCCCTCCGCCTGGACCGCTACCGTATAAACCACTACTGCAGCACGGTCAACCCGGATTTCTTAAAGCGCCTCAACCGCGAGAAGCCCAAGACCATGCAGGACCTGGCAGACGCCTGGTACGAAGGGAACGGCGCCAGCTACGGACGGACCCGCCACTACAACAACAGCCGCTACCACATGCTGAACCTACACGCGACCTTCACGAAGGGCACCATCGAATTCCGCCTCTTCCAGTTCGCAAACCCGGACGGCACAAAAAAGAACGGCCTCCACGCCGGTGAGCTGAAGAGTTACATCCAGCTTTGCCTGGCCCTTAGCCAGATGGCCAGGCAGGTACGGACGGCAAGCCCAAAGCCGCAGCAGACCGAGAACCCCAGATACGCGATGCGGACTTGGCTCCTCCGCCTGGGCTTCATCGGAGAGGAATTCGAAACAGCCCGCCTGATCCTCACAAGGAACCTGGATGGCGACACAGCCTTCCGGAACGGGAGGGTATCCTGAGAAGGAGACAGCCTCCTGCCGCCTTACCCGCCTCTGGCGGGCTTAAGGCAGTAGAAGGGTATTTCCTTCAGAAAGGAGAGAATTATGAAGATACCGGACAGAAGGACAGTGGAGAAACTGAGGACGGCATACCCCGCAGGGACACGCGTGGAACTTATCCGTATGGAAGATGTGCAGGCACCGCCGCCCGGCACCAGGGGGACCGTCAGGGGTGTCGATGACACCGGAAGCATCCTCGTCAGCTGGGACACCGGCAGCGGACTGAACGTGGTCTTCGGTGTGGATGAGGTCAGGATCCTCGTCGGGGAGTTCACGGATAGGGTGAAGGAGCAGATCCTCGCCATACGGGCGACCGGGGAGACCAACATGTTCGACGTGCCGATGGTGCAGCAGATCGCAAACCGGGAAGGATACTTTGAGCTCGTGATCTTCCTCATCGACCATGCTAAGGAGTACGTGCACTTTATCATGACCGGCGAAACGTAAATAAGGAGAGAGACCATGATCGGATATAAGCTATTCCGGGTCACAAGGAAACATCCCGGAAAG
>ODAJ012183744.1_pt1 | contig 30460 bp, 23 predicted proteins | sample 1539241 | NCBI WGS metagenome assembly ODAJ01 (sample SAMN02144231, study PRJEB22623) | gut metagenome | biome: sheep rumen | host: Ovis aries | place: New Zealand
GCCTGACGCAGTGAACCCTGGCCGGAGTCATTGAGATTGGTGACGTGGATAATCTTCCCCCCCCGTCCACCGGTGGTGTAACGTCCATGGCCCTCGGCACCGGGGAAGGCAGGTGCCTGTGCTGTGGCGGTCAATGAGAGCGTGAGCATTGCTGCTGTCAGAATTTTCTTATTCATAATGGTCTGTTTAATCATTTTGGGGCAAAGTTACGAAGAATCTTTCAATTCTTACGCACTTTGCCCCAAAAAAGGTCATTTAAACGTTTACGGACGGATTAATATCCGGGATTCTGCCACATACCGTCGGTTGCGGAGTTGTACTGCAGCACGCCGTTGGCATCCTGAGTGACGGATGCGTCGGAGCGGTTGGTTACTGACTCCAGTTCGTTGAGAGGAATAGGACGATAATAGTGCTTGACGGCGATGTTGCCGGAAGCCTGGGCGTTGTACTTCTTCACGTGGTCGAGGAGCGTGTGGGTGCGCTTCAGGTCGAACCAGCGCTGGTACTCACCGCAGAGTTCGAGAGCGCGCTCCTTCAGGATGGTCTCGATGTCGACGGACCCCTTCAGGCTGTTGTCCTTGCCACTGATGGCACGGGCTGCGCGCAGGGTGTTAAGGGTCGAGAGGGCATCGCCGCCGGTGGCGAGTTCTGCCTCCGCCTTGATCAGGTACATCTCTGCCAGACGCAGCACCATGATGTCGCGGTGGGAGATATCGTAGGTCGGATATGAGACCTCGTACTGGTCGTCGAGGAACTTCTTGATGCCGGGATATGAGCGACGGCCTTCGATCTTCTCGCTCTTGTAGCGGTCGTCGCCATAGACGTCTGACTTGGCCTTACCGCCTTCCGTAGGCAGGGCGGTGGCAGGGTCGCCGCTGGTGTAGACGGGGATGTCGCCGCCGAAGGCAAACTGCAGACGATACTTGTCCTTTGCCTCAGCCTGAAGAGCCTGACCCTCGGCAGAGTTTCCGTCCATCAGACTGTAGAGGATGGCTGTGCCGCCACCGTTGAAGTAGTTGCCATCCTCAGCATAGGCCTGCTCATAGTCCTTGAATTCCTGGTCGGCCATCTTCGGATACTTGGTGGCGTTCTTTGCCAGAGCCCTGGGCACGCGGTAACTGGTCAGCAGCACGCCATTGTAGCGCTGGTCGGTCTCCTTGATCTCGTCGAGGATCGTCCAGAGGTAGAGAGAGGGCAGATAGCGGGTGAAGCCGCGTCCGTAGGGGGAGTAGTACTTGCCCACTTCGATGTCTTCGCCGGTCTCGACGCTCTTGATGGTGGTCTTGTTGGCTGCCACGCGCCAGAAGATGGACTTGTTGGTCTGTCCGTTAGGACCGAGGTCATCGCAGCCGTTGTTCCACAGACTGACGTACATCAGCAGGTCGGCGCTGCCGCCGTTGCTGCCGTAGCCCTTACGGGTGAGCAGGGAGTTGAACTGGCCTTCGCCGTTATCGGCAAAGCGGTAGGGGACACAGTTGTCGCGGCCGGAAGCGAGGGTGTTGCCGTAGTGGACGGCAAACAGGTTCTCGCTGTTCTTGTCGGCCTCCTCGTTTTTCATACTGAAGGTGTCGGAGAAGCGGCTGTAGAACTTGGCACCGGAGTTGCTGATCACATCGTTGGCTGCGTTGAGGGCCTCGGTATAGAGGTTGCCGTAGCCGCTGACGCTGTTGGCACCGAGCCAGGAGGCAGCATAGAGGCATACGCGGGCATAGAGGGCCTCTGCGGAGTAGTAGTGTGCGCGGCCAGTGCCGGTGGCAGCGGACTGCTTCATGATGTTGGCAGCCTTGTACTTCTCCATGGCCTGCTTCAGGTCGCTCAGGATGTTGGCATAAACCTCTGCCTCAGGCACACGGACAGGAGCCGTATTGAAGTTGGTGGCGTTGACGGGCTCTGCGTTATAGGGAATCGGTCCCCACATGGCTACCATCTGTGAGTAGTAGAGGGCACGGAGGAAGTAGCCGTCGCCAAGATAGCCGTTCTTCTGCGCATCGCTGATAGTGGAGCACTCAGGTGCATACTTCAGCAGGTTGTTGCAGACGTCGATGCCGGCATAGAACAGTTCCCAGTACTGGTCGAGACAGGGGTTGTTGTTGACGGCGTCGGTACCGGAAGTGGAGATGAAGCCGAGACTCTCGGCAGTGAGGTCATAACTGAGCAGCGACTTCTGCTTGTTGTCGTAGCCGTAATAGAACAAGTCGGATCCCATTTCCGCGAGACCCACGGCCGGCTCCTTGCCCCACCATCCGCGCGCATAACTGTAGGCAGAGTAGGCCAGTCCGTCGATACCAGTCTTGGTCTGGTAAACCAGGTCGGCAGTCTCGCCTGCCTTGTTGTCCTCCTCCAGATAGTCTTTGCAGGAGGTTGTGCCGAGCCCGAGGGCAGCGGCAGCAAATAGCATGCTTAATATCTTTTTCATATTGTAGTCTGTTTTGAATTAGAATGTTACATTAAGACCGACGACCACTTGCTTCATCAGCGGGAAGTTGACACTGCCGCCACGCTCAGGGTCGTAGTTGTCGAAGTGGCTGAAGGTGAAGAAGTTCTTCAGAGAGCAGTACACGCGTGCGTTGCTCATCAGGACGTGTTTTAGGACGTTCTTCGGCAGGCTATAGGCCAGTGTGATGTCCTTGATCTTGAAGTAGTCTGCCTTCTGCATCATGATAGCATTCTTGTAGAATGTAGAAGAGGAACCGCCGGCACCTGGTGACGGGATGATGGCACCGGTGTTCTCGGGCGTCCAGTAGGAGAGGTCGCCCCAGTTGGCATTGTCATAGAGGAACAGGTTGTAGCCCTGATAACTCATGTAGCCGCCCAGACGGGCCATCGTGGAGATGCTCAGCGAGATGTCCTTGTAACTCAGAGAGGTCGACAGACCGAGGATGGCCTTCGGAGAGCGGTTGTAGATGATCTTGTCGGAGTCGTCGATCTCGCCGTCGCCATTCTGGTCGATCACCTTCGACGTTCCGGGATTGCCGTAGTCGGAGAAGGGCTTCTGGAAGTTGGGGTGAGAAGCCATGTACTGGTCGAATTCGCCGATGTTCCAGCATCCGTCTACCTCGTATGTGTAATAAGCGGATACGGGCTCGTCGACCTTCAGGATGTCGATACCGTTGACAAACTGGGTCACGCCGTCGGCCAGTTCGTCGACATAGTCGCGGGCAAATGTGGCTGAGAGTGTGACGTCCCAGTTGAAGTCCTTGGTCTGCACGGGAATACCGCCGATAGAAGCCTCGACACCCTGGCCCCTGGTCTTACCGATATTTGCCAGCATGCTGGTGAATACCGTTGAGGGAGGAGCGGTCTTGTAGTACAGCAGGTCGTAGGTCTTGCTCTTGTAGTAGTCCACCGTACCGTAGATGCGGCCGTTGAGGAACGAGAAGTCGAGACCGATGTCGAATGCAGATGTCTTTTCCCAAGTCAATTCAGGATTGGCCATGGTCATAGGAGCCTTCTCCGTAGCGTTGGGCACGATGGCCGACAGTGTGGCCAGTGTCTGATAGGGATCGATGGCAGCGTTGCCGGAGAGTCCCCATGACACACGGAGTTTCAGGTTGTCGAGCCAGGACTTGGCACCCTGCATGAACTGTTCTTCTGACAAGCGCCAGCCGGCAGATACTGAGGGGAAGTAGCCCCATTTCTTGCCTTCAGCGAGTACTGAGGAACCGTCGGCACGGAGAGAAGCCTGAAGCAGATAGCGGGAGTCGTAAGAGTAGTTGACACGACCGAAGAAAGAGACCATCGAGGCCTTGGTATATTCGGAGTTCTTGTCAGGGCTCGTGATCTTGCTGATGTCGTAGAACGAGTTCTTGTAGTAGTGCTCTGCACCGGCGGAACCGGTGATGTTGACAGCCTCCTTTACTGACTGGGTCATTTCGTGACCGAGCAGGAAGGTGAAGTCGTTCTTGCCCACCTCCAGATTGTAGTTGGCAGTGTTCTGCCATACATACTTGGTGCTGGCCGTATTGTTGTTTGTGATAATTGAGGTCTGTCCTGCCTGGAAGCGGCTCTGACTCTCATAGTCCTGATACATACCGTCGCGGGAGTCGGAGCGGTCGAGGGTGAGTTGAGACTTCAGGAAGAGGCCCTTGATGGGGTTCAACTGCAGATAGGCACTGCCGAAGAAACGGGTGGTCTCAATATTGCGCTGGAAATTGCCGTTCTCGTCGAGCAGAGGCGAGCAGTGGGCGGCATACCAGGGGTTTGGCGTCTTATTGATGCTGCCGTCAGTGAGATAGGCGTGAGTGATGGTGGTCATCTTCTGAGCCTGGCCGTACACACCGCCGTTACGACGGTCATTGCTCTTGTAGGCATAGGAGAGGCTGGCACCGATTTTCACAACCTTGTTGATGTTGTGGTCGATGTTTGCACGGCCTGTGTAGCGGTTAAACTTATCGCCCTCCATGAGACCCTTGTCGTTCATCATGGCCATTGACACGTTGAAGTTGGTCTTTTCGTTACCACCCTGCACAGAGACTTCATAGTTCTGGCTGACGCTGTTCTTCATGAACATGTCCATCCAGTCGGTGTACGATTTGTCGTTGTAGATGTCGAGTGTCTCAGTGCCGTCGTCGAGTTTGAAGGTCAGCACGTCGGCTGCCGTGGCTGCATTGGTGAAGTTCCAATCGTTGGCTGCGGCTGTCTCGTAGTTCTTCTTGTCGATCATGCGTTGTACTTCATTGTCGCCGTACATGGGCTTTACCACGCCGGTGGCACTGTTGAACGACAGATAGCCGTTGAAACTGACGGAGGTCTTGCCTGCCTTACCGCGCTTGGTGGTGATCAGGATGACACCGTTGGCACCCTTTGTACCGTAGATGGCCGTAGAAGCAGCATCCTTCAGGATGTCCATCGATTCGATGTCGCCAGCGGGGATATCCACTGTAGAGCCATACTCAACACCGTCGACGAGTACGAGTGGAGCATTGCTGGCATTCAGGGAGCGGTTGCCGCGGAAGGTCATGCTGACACCTCCACCGGCCTGACCGCCATCGCTCATCTGGAGGTCTACACCAGGCACTTTAGCCTGCATGGCACTCAGGGCATTGGCACCGGCCACGGCCTTCAGGTCGTCGGTCTTCACGGAGGCCACCGATCCTGTCAGGTCCTTCTTCTTCATCGTGCCGTAACCGACGACCACGATTTCGTCAAGACCAGTAGCGTCCTCTTCCAGCGTGACGCTGATGCTGCTCTTTCCGGCGACGGTGACTTTCTGCTCCTTGAAGCCGATGTAAGAGAACTTGAGGACACCGTTGTCGGGCACGCTCTTGATGGTGAAGTTGCCGTCGAAGTCGGTTACACCGCCATTGGAGGTGCCGTCGACCATAACGCTCACACCGATCATGGGCTCACCTGTAGCATCCTTCACTGTACCTGTGACTGTCTTCTGGGCATAAGCCATGAAGCACATCACAGACAAAAGCAAAGCCATAGAGGCTCTTTTGATTTGATGATTCATACACGTTAGTTTTAGTTATACAAAAATATTACTTAGTTAATTATTTGTTAGCGTGATTAATCGTTGCAAAATTATAATTCTTATTTAATAATGCCAAGGATTTAACTTTTTTTTGTATTGTAAACGTTTACGTAAATCTGCTATTGCATCCGTTGCAGTCCCTCCCATCTTACGTTCCACGTTCCGTCTTTTGGGAATCCGGGATTGTGCCCCGCGGTACAGCCGTCCCAGCCGGCACACATCATGGCCACTGCCGTGAGCAGGGCTCCGTTGCCGGGGAGGTAGACGCGCAGGCGGTCGGGGGTCTGGAAGTTATGCCCACTGGGCAGATAGGTGTTCTTCTGCGTGTCGATGAGCAGGGCCTTGAGGGCAGTTTCGGGCTCGCCCAGACGGGCTGCCGCCATGGCTATCATGCCGTAGTCCCAGCCCCAGGTTGTCTGCCAGTTCCAGTTCTGCATCACCCAGTCGAGGGTCTGCTTCATCTTCTCCTTATTATATAATAAGGTGTAGGCGGTCTGGTCGCTTGGCAGAAGACCGCAGGCCCCGAGCACGGCGGGATGGTCGTTTCGGCATTTCTCGCTGAAGGTCTCTGTCGTGACAACAGGTTTCTGGCCGGCACCGACGGTATTGAAGGGGTCGAAACTCTTCAGGTTGTCCGTCTGACCCTTTGGCAGGCCGGCGGTATAGATGCCATTCTGCTGGGGCAGGGGAGTGAGGCCGGTGATGATGGCGTCCCATTCTGCGTGGCGGCTCTTCCCCTGTCGCTCGCGCCACTGGTTGGCCACGCTGAGACCGTATTGCCAATAGGCGAGTTCGAAGGGGTGGTTGTAGGAGAAGTCCTTCGACATCGACTCCTGCATGGCAGTGGCACCTTTCAGGTAGTATGTCTTGGACTTGGCATCGCGGCTGACGAAGTCGGCCATGAACTCGGCTGTGGCCTCTACTTGTTCACCATACTTCTTCAGTGTTTCTGCCGTCGGCTTAGCCCGGTACATCTCTTCAGCGAGATAGATATAGTGGGGCTGCTGCCAGATGAGGAAAGAACCTGTGTTAGAGGGAGCCTCACCAGCCCAGGGGTCGGTCATCTTCATCCACCGGACACCCTTGAACCCCTGTCGCTTGGCTATCTTCCGAGCCTCGGGATAGGCGGTCGTATTATACCAGTTGAGAATCTGTGCCACTGTCTCAGGATGCTTCCAGAGGGCGAAGTCGACGGCGTGCCACCAGGTCATCTCCAGATGAGGACGACCGAACCAGGTGTTATAGGTCAGCCCTGATTCCTGGGGGGGCATGTTGTTGGCACAGTTGATCTGAGTGAGGTACTGGGAGAGTATGACGCGACGCTCCAGTTCCTTGGCACGAGGGTCGGTACATTGGCTGAAGTCAATGATGGCTCCCTGATTCCACCAACGACTCCAGTGGCGGAGCGTCTGCTTGTGGTACTGGTCGAACTCGAAGGCAGGAGTCCCTGATTTCGCTGGATTCTCAGGAAGATATTCTGCCGAGAAACTGAGGACATCGTCTGTCGTAGCGAGTTCGAAGTAGTGGCGGTCACACGCCTGGAGCGTGCCTTTTCCTTCCCATTGCACCCGTACATAGTATCTCGTTCCGTCGAGGGTTCGCTCTATCAAGGCTGAATGGTCGTCTTGTGAGAGGATGACTGACTGGTGGCGCTCTGGCTTGGTCCAGTCATTGCCGTCATCGGCATGCTTTCCCGTAGGATAGGAGAACCGAAGGGCTACTGTGGCCCTCCGGTCTGCTAACAGGTTACTCTTGATTCTTGCGTATAGCGCATCCTTCGTCGGATGGACACCGGTGATTACTTCCACTGGCTCTCCATCAGCCTTGAATGCTGACTCAATCTCGCCGTCCCAGAGTTCCTGCTCCTGACGGACGGAGGTAAGTGACTTTAGCGTGATGGGCTCTCCCTTCGAATCCTTCAGTTCGAGTCCGATAGTGCCGAGGTTCAGACGATGGGGATTCACACGGAAGTATTCAGTGGCCTCCCGATGGCGTCCGTCGTCTGCCTTCTTAAATTCCACGGCATACACTTCCTGATGGCCGTGTCCCAGGTCGAATGACTTCTGCGACTCGGCAGGTGTCAGGCCACCGGTGTTTTCGAACTTGTGCCATCCCCAGTCGGACATGGCGTTCAGAGGCACACCTGCCTCATAATCAAAAGGGTACGACTGCAGACCGGTAATGTCGACTGTCGTTGCAAAGTGACCATTGCCCACCGTCAGAGAGGCCAGCGGGTCTGCTTCGGTGATAATAGGATTGTTGCGAGTCACGACCGACTGCCTGTCAATGGCTGCCGTTGTGTTCTCTGTGTCGTAACCCATCATTTCCATTTCAAGCGAAGCCCAGATAAACGGGCCTATACCCTTGGCATCATTGTCGCGGACTGGCTCTGAGAGGTAATACTCATAGCCACCATCACGACGCTTGTTCTCTTTGACAGAACCCTTGGGATTTACCTTCTTCATGGCTGCCTCTACCTCTGGAGTGGCAGCAGGGCCAAGACCTGCCACTGCACAGCAGTTGGTCAGTGAGATGGTCTTGTCTGCATTCACGCGGATGAATTTGTTGATGATACCCTTATAGGCCCGGATGCCTGCATCGCGGTATTTGGTGCCTACATAACCCTTGCGATAGGCTTTCAACAAGGCGTATGTGAACATGGCCGAACAGGTGCTCTCAAGATAGTTGCCCTGGCGCTCAGGACTGTCCATCACCTGATACCACACACCGGTCTTCTTGTCCTGCCACTTCAGAATGGCATCGAAGTCCTTCACCAGCAGGTCGATGACCTCATTGCGACGGGCATAGTCCTCAGGCAGGGCATCGAGCACTTCGATGAGGGCCATCGTATACCAGCCCTGGGCACGTCCCCAGCAGTGTTGGCTCAAACCGGTATCCTTGTCGGCCCAGAAGGTCTTGCGGGTCTCGTCATAGGCATGGCGGTTCAGGCCTGTCTTGGGGTCGAGGGTACGCTCATAGGTAATCTTCAACTGATTGACGGCATCGTCGTAGATCTTGGTGACGGCACCTTTCTTCTTGTCCTTGGCCGACGTGGTGATAGGTGCGGTCAGGGTGCGATAGGGCAGCCCCATGAAGATACCGTCGAGCCACACCTGATAGGCATAGATGGCCTTGTGCCAGAACACTTTGTCGGCCACTGTGCGCGGCTGGTCCTGCAGTTGCTTCATCATCGTCTGCATCGCCTTGAGGTTCTTGGCCTCGGGCCACTGTTGGTACATACGGGTCACAAAGTGGCCTGTACGGATATTGTCGAGGTTATAGTCCAGGATGTTGTACCCCCGGATGTCGCCGTTGGCATTGATCATCGTGTCTGTATATTCCTGACAGTACTTGCGAATCTCCTCACCGCCGTATTTCAGATAGGTGTCAAGCATACCTTCCAGTTCGATACCCATCACGTAACTCCACTTGGGCCTGTTGGAGAAGTCGAGCAGATAACTCTTCGGCACGCGCTTCATCTCTGAGTAGGTCAGCCACTCGCTATAGTGCTTGTAAGGCATTTCCGTCAGGGCCAGACTGCCGTTGATAAAGAGGTTGTCAAAGTTCACGTTACGGGTCTTGCCCGACTTGAAGTTACCTGCCTCGACGCCGTTGAAATGGCAGTTCTTCACATTGACGTCATAGACGTAGGTGTCTTCTTCAAGACCGATGATCTGTATGCCGTACTTGGACTTCTCGCTGGTGACATTCTCCATATAGATGTTGCGCACTGTCGGATAGTTACCGCGGCAGCATATCTCATTGTGCTCGTAGTCCAGATTGATCTTCAGCACTGATTCCTTGCAGACACCCACCTTGATGTCCTTCATGTTGATATTCTCGATGATACCACCCCGGCAGGAGTTGGTCTTGATGCGCAGCACACGCTCCAGTTCTGGCGAATCCATCACGCAATCGTGGGCAAAGACGTTCTGGCAGCCGCCGGATATCTCCGAACCTACCACCACACCTCCGTGTCCGTTCTTCATCTCACAGTTGCGGATGATGATGTTCTTCGATGCCAGATTACGCTCACGGCCGTCTCTGTTTCGTCCGCTCTTGATGGCGATACAGTCGTCACCGGTATTGAAGAAACAGTCCTCAATCAGTACGCGGTCACAGCACTCCGGGTCACAACCGTCGCCATTGGGACCGTCGTTGATCATCTTCACCCGGCGCACGGTGATGTCGGTCGACTGCAGGGGGTGAATCACCCAGAAGGGGGAACGCAACAGGGTGACATCCTCTATGAGGATGCCTTCGCACTTGTTGAAACTCACGAGTTGGGGCCGCAGACCGTCCTGAGGACCGAAGACGCGCTCAGGTGAACGCTGACCTTTCTCGTCGTACATCGGGACACCATCTTCACCTGCCTTCAACAGCCGGGCACGCGATCCGTTGCGCTGACTGATCATCCCTTCTTTCCAGCCATAGTGGGGACTGCCGTTCCAGGGCCACCAGGTCTCATTGGTTCCGCCGCCGTCGATAGTTCCCTTGCCTGTGACGGCTATGTCCTTGGCCTTGAAAGCGTAGATACAGGGAGAGAGGTTGAAACATGACAGACCTTCCCATGAGGTCTCTACGATGGGGTAGAGTTCTGGTTGGAAGGCAAACTCCAGAATGGCACCCTCCTGTACCTCGAGGTTTACTCCTGACTTCAGGGTGATGGCACCTGTGAGAAACTTTTGACCAGCAGGCACCACGACCCGCCCGCCACCTTTCTTGGAGCATTGGTCGATCGCCTTCTGAATGGCCTTCTGGTTCTGAGCCGCTGTGGCTCCTGGCTTGGCCCCGTATTTGGTGATGGGGTAGGCTTTGTCCGCAAACTGCGGGGTACGGATACTCTCTTCTATCTGCTTGTACATGGCCTCGTCCCATAGACTGCGGGTTGGCGCTCCTGCGGGATTTGTCTGAGCCGCTCCCAGCATCGGAACGAGCAGGCAGAGCATCAACGATTGAAATACTTTTTTCATATTTATTTTAGTAATTAATTAGTTCGTAGTTTCACTCTTTGGTGCAAAGATACACATTTTCAGTGAAACCACGAACTAATCCAAAGAAAAAAATAACGTAAACGTTTATTTTTCCAGCGCGTCAAAGAGTTTGTCCAGGGCCTCGTCAGCATTCTGGCTCTCGTTGAGCAGGGTGACAAACTTCGACCCGATGATAGCCCCAGCCGCATTATCCTGTGCAGCCTTCAGTGTCTGGCGGTTGCTGATGCCAAAGCCAATCATCCGGGGATTGCGCAGATTCATAGCGTTGATACGGCGGAAGTAGTCCTGCTTGGCATTGTCAAACGATTTCTGGGCACCGGTGATGGCGGCCGAGGAAACCATATAGATGAAGCCGTCTGTATTGGCATCGATGAATCGGATGCGCTCATCACTGGTCTCAGGTGTAATGAGCATGATGACCCGCAGGCCATACTTGTCGGCAATGGGCTTCACGATGTCCTGATAGTCCTTGAAGGGCAGGTCGGGGATTATCATGCCGCTGACTCCACTCTCCACACAACTCTTACAAAAGTCCTCTATGCCGTAATGTAGGATGGGGTTGAGGTAGCCCATCAGTAACAGAGGGATATGCACTTCTTCCTTGATGGCCTTGAGTTGCGCAAAGAGGGTCTTCAGGTTCATCCCGTTCTTCAGGGCCTGTGTGGCAGCACCCTGGATGACGGGACCGTCAGCCAGTGGGTCGCTGAAGGGGATGCCTACCTCAATCATCGCAATTCCCCGGCGCTGCATGGTCAGGATGACATCACCTGTCCCATCGAGGGTGGGACTGCCGGCACAGAAATACAGCGACAGCAATTTCCGCTCTTTGTTGTCTAGAAATAGTTGGTTGATCTTATTCATAATCTTATTTGTTTGATAAATGTTCTTAGTTTTGCGACGTCTTTCAGTCCTGGTGCTGTCTCGAAACGGGAGTTGAGGTCGATGCCGATACACTTCGGATGATGAAAGTTCTTGACTTGCGCTGCATCCTCAGGACCGATGCCTCCACTGAGCAGGAATGGGGTGCTGCCTTGGTAGTGATTCAGCACGCTCCAGTCGAACTTCTCTCCATTTCCCCCGACGGCCTTCCCTTTGGTGTCGAAGAGGAAATAGTCGGCGACGCCTTCATAGGGGCGTGTCTGTTTGAAATCCTCAGCATGGGCGATGTTAAAGGCCTTGATGACCTCCCATCGCCGGAGTTGTGCGACATAGTCGGGCGATTCGTGACCATGCAGTTGGATGAAGTCGAGCGCACAGTCGCGGGCCGTCTGAATGACCTTCTGGATGTCCTCATCCACAAATACACCGACCCGTTTGGCTTGGGTGGGCATGCGACTCGGAAACGGCCTGACGCATCGCCTGGAGCCTTCCCAGAAGATGAATCCCATCCAGTCTGGCCGTAGAGCCTCCACCTCGCGGATGTTCCCGGCCTCGCGCATGCCGCAGACTTTGATGATCAGTCCTGCCTCCATCTGACGCGCCTATCTGATTTGTGATATGAATGTCTTCAGTGAAAAGCCTGGGTCAGGCTGTTTCATGAAATGCTCTCCAATCAGGAAGCCGTTGAAACCGGCTTGGCGGAGCGGCTGAATCAAACTGGGGGCGTTGATGCCGCTCTCACACACTTTGACGGAACCTTCAGGAAGCATTGGAGCCAGTCGGTAGGAAGTGTCAACGTTCACCTCAAAGGTTTCGAGGTCACGGTTGTTGATGCCATAGAGGTCGGCTCCCAGTTCTGAGTAGTACAACTCTTCCTCCTTGTGTATCTCCAGCATCACTTCCATCTCCAGGTCGTGGGCAAGGGCGATGAACCGGCTGCATTCCTCTGTGGTCAGACAGGCTGCTATCAGCAGAATGGCGGATGCACCAGCCAGACGGGCCTGATAGATCTGATATTCGTTGACGATGAAATTCTTGTACAGGACGGGAATGTTGACACCCGACAACTGCGCCTCCCTGATGAAGGCATTGGTTCCACCGAAGAAGTGCGAGTCTGTCAGGATGCTGATAGCAGTGGCACCATTCTCCTGATAACTCTTGGGAATCACATTGGCTTTCGCTTCTTTGTTGATCCATCCCTTCGATGGCGACTTCCGCTTATACTCGGCAATGATGCCTGTAGGTGATTCCTTGAGGGCACTTGCCAGGGAGGGCACCTTTTTCCCTCTGAGAATCTCTACTCTGCTCTCCAGATAGACCTGGGAGAGTTCTTTTCTGAATCGCTCAACTTCTTCTCTCTTGTAAGCGACGATTTCTTCTAAGATATTTGCCATAGTTTTTAACTATTGAGTTCTACAAACTTCTTGAATGTTTTCAGGGCTCTGCCACTGTCGATGCTCTCGCGGGCAATGGCAATGCACTCCTCTATATCTTTCTCGCCCTTTTCCAGCACCTGGATGCCGAAGGCGGCATTCGCCAGCACGATGTTCTTCTGGGCTGGCAGGGCACGGTTCTCCAGTACGCTGTCGAAGATCTGGGCGGCTTCTTCTTCCGTGGCACCACCCACCAGTTCCTCTGGCTTGGCTGTCTCGAACCCGAGGTCTTGGGGCTTGAAGATGCGCTCATACTGATTGGTGGTCACCTTGAAGTCACCGGTTAGTGAAATCTCGTCATAACCGTCGATACTGTTCACGATACCATAGTCGATGCCTATCTTCTGATAGACCTGGTGGTAGAGGCGCATCTGGTCGAGGTTGGCTACACCCAATAACTGGCAAGGGGGCTGGGAAGGGTTCACCAGCGGACCGAGCAGGTTGAAAATGGTGGGAAACTGCAGGGCCTTGCGGATAGGACCGACAAACTTCATGGCCTTGGCAAACAGTTGGGCATGAAGATACACGATGCCTGCCTCATTGAGTGAGCGGTTCAGCCGGTCGATATCATCCGTGAACTTAATGCCGTGGTGCTGGATGACATTCGAGGCACCCGACACTGAGGTGGCGGCATAGTTGCCATGTTTGGCTACCTTATAGCCTGCTCCGGCTATCACGAAACAACTGGTTGTCGAGATGTTAAAGGTGTTCTTGCGGTCGCCACCTGTGCCCACAACGTCTATATAGCGGTCTGCATTGAGGATGGCCGGTACACCTGTCTCCAGGATGCCATCGCGGAAGCCAAGCAGTTCGTCCACCGTCACACCGCGCATCTGAAGGGCGGTCAACAGGGCCGTAATCTGCTCGGTAGGATATTCACTCTGCGTGATGCCGATCAGTATCGTTTTCATTTCCTCACGAGTCAGTTCCTCGTGGTTTAGCATCCTGTTCAGGATGTCTTTCATCGTCTGTGCCATATCATTTAGTTTTATTTGTGTATTCTGATCTGTATTCCTTTCTGTGAAAATCTGTAGAATCTGTGGCTCTTAAAGATACATCCAGTTCTGTAGGATCTTACGTCCGTCGGGCGTCAGCACACTCTCGGGGTGGAACTGTATGCCGCGGATATTGTAGGTCTTGTGCCTGAGCGCCATGATCTGCCCCTCGTCCGACTCTGCGGTCACTTCCAGACAGTCGGGGAATCCTTCCCTGGAGACCACCCACGAGTGATAGCGCCCCATGGTGATACGGGAGGGCAACCCATAGAAGATCTCGTCATTGCCCAGTTGCGTACCCTCAGTAGCCACACCGTGGAACACGTCACTGAGATTCTCCAGTTTGCCACCGAACACCTCACCGATGGCCTGATGACCGAGACAGACCCCCAGGATAGGCTTCTTTCCGGCATAGGTGCGGATGACATCGAGCAGCAGTCCTGCCTCAGAGGGGATGCCTGGGCCCGGACTGAGGATAATCTTACTGAACGCCTCCAACTGCGACAGTTCGAACTGGTCGTTGCGGTAGACAGTCACTTCGGCACCTAACTCTTTTACCAGATGACTCAGATTATATGTAAACGAGTCATAGTTGTCTATTATTGCTATTTTCATCGTTAAAATCTATGTTAATCTGTGTTAAGTTACATCTTCTCCGCTAACAGAATGGCGCGTCTGAGGGCACCCAGTTTGTTGTTTACCTCCTGCAACTCGTATTCCTCGTTGCTCTGGGCCACGATTCCGCCACCTGCCTGGAACCAGAGTTCGCCGTTGCGCGAGACGAAGGTGCGGATGGTGATGGCCTGGTTCAGACTGCCGTTCAGACCGATATAGCCGATACATCCACCGTAGGCTCCACGGTTGTGGGGCTCATAGGCTGAGATGAGTTGCATCGCCCTGACCTTCGGGGCTCCGGAGAGGGTTCCTGCAGGGAAGGTGTCGATAAAGGTCTTGATGGGATCAGCCCCCTCATCGAGTTCTCCACTGACACGGGATACCAGGTGAATTACATGACTATAGTATTGCAGGTCTTTGTAGAAGTCAACCTTCACACCATGACAGTTTCTCGACAGGTCATTGCGGGCCAGGTCTACCAGCATCACATGCTCCGCATTCTCCTTGGGGTCGTTACGCAGATATTCTGCGCCCTGCTTGTCTTTTTCAGAGTCTCCGGTTCGTTTTGTAGTTCCTGCAATCGGGTCAATATAAGCGTAATAGGTGTCGTCTCTGCTCTTTTCAATCCTGCAGTGGGTCTCTGGCGAACTGCCGAAGATACGGAATCCGCCGAAGTCGAAGTAGAACAGGTAGGGGGAGGGATTGACACTCCGGAGGGCGCGGTAGAGTTTGAAGTCGTCACCCTCGTATTTCTGGACGAACCTTCTTGACAGCACGATCTGGAACACGTCTCCTCGCAGACAGTGCTTGATGCCCCGACGGATATTGGCTTTATGCTCCTCGTCTGTCAGCGGGCTGGTTGTCTCACCCACAGGATGGAAGTCGTAGGTAGGCACACTGGCCTTGTTCATTGCCCGCAGGATGGTGTCTATCTCATCTTGACTGGAGGCGGCATCGGTCATCGAGACAATGGTCAACTGGTTGTTGAAGTGGTCGAACACGATGACGTCTTTATATAATATGTATAACAGGTCGGGCGCATCATTCTTGGCCTGGGTCTCATCTTTCACCTCGATATCCTCAAAATAGCGCACGGCATTAAACGAGGTGTAACCGTACAGACCGCACACCTCACTGTGGTCTCCTTCCACTTGGATTTGGTCAATCAGTGCGTGGATGGCCTTGTCTGAACGGTAGTCGTGGTTCACCTCGCGTTGGAAGGTGCTCCCGTCGGGATAGGTCACTGTTGCCGTTCCATGGCCGATGGCCACACTGGCAATAGGGTTGATGCCGATGAATGAGCGTGAGTTGTTCTTGTCGTGATAGTCGGAACTCTCCATCAGCGCACTCTGCGGATAGAGGTCTCTCAGTCGCATATAGACTCCCACTGGCGTATACAGGTCGGCCAGTATCGTCTTGCTGCTTGTCGTATAACTATAAGTATTCATTATTAATCCGTTTTAGTCCGTGTAAGTCCGATGCTAAAATAATCCGTTTTAGTCCGTGTAAGTCCGATGCTAAAAAACACCGTATTCCTTCGCCATGGCCTTATTCTTCAGATAAGTCTCCACATCCTTGTCGCCGCGGCCGGAGACAGTCAGCACCACCACGTCGCTGGGCTTGAACGCGAGTTTCTTGAGTGCCGCGATGGCGTGGGCCGATTCGATGGCGGGGATGATGCCCTCCATGCGGGTCAGTTCATAGCCGCCGTAGATGGCCTCGTCGTCGTTGATGCTCAGCACCTGGGTACGGCCTTTCCTGGCCATGTTGCAGTGCATAGGACCAACACCCGGATAGTCTAGTCCGGCAGAGATGGTGAAAGCCTCCTGTATCTGTCCGTCCTCATCCTGCATCACGAGCATCTTCGACCCGTGCAGGATACCTGTCGTTCCCTTATGGATGGTGGCTGCCGTATAGTCGGTCTCCCAGCCATGTCCGCCGGCCTCTGCCAGCACAATCTTCACCCGCTCATCGTCCACGTAGTGGTAGATGGTGCCGGCGGCATTGCTTCCGCCGCCGATGCAGGCGATGAGATAGTCGGGATAGTCGCGCCCGATTTTCTCTTCCAACTGCCACTTGATCTCCTCAGAGATGACGCTCTGCATCCTGGCCACCAGGTCGGGGTAGGGATGAGGGCCCATCGTCGACCCTACGATATAGAAGGTGTCGGCAGGATGACAGCACCAGTCGCGGATGGCTTCCGAACAGGCATCGCTCAGGGTCATGTTACCGGTGCGCACAGGATGCACCTCGGCCCCCAGCATCTTCATGCGCTCCACATTCGTGTGCTGGCGCTCTACGTCGGTGGCACCCATAAACACCTCGCACTTCATGTCCATCAGCGCACAGACGGTCGCTGTGGCCACACCGTGCTGTCCTGCACCTGTCTCTGCGATGATACGCGTCTTTCCCATCTTCCTGGCCAGCAGAATCTGGCCGATGGTGTTGTTGATCTTGTGGGCACCCGTATGGTTCAGGTCTTCCCGCTTCAGATACAACTGGCACCCATAGCGCTCGCTCATCCGCCTGGCATAGTAGAGGGGGGAGGGCCGGCCTACGTAGTCCTTTAGCAACTGGTGGTACTCCTGTTTGAAGTCATCTGATTCGATGATGGGCAGATAGGCCTCCTGCAGGTCGTGTACGCACTTGTAGAGTATCTCCGGTACGTAGGCACCGCCGAACTCCCCGTAAAATCCTCTCTCGTCTACAAAATAACTTTCTTTCATATCGTTTATCGTTTTGTGGTTGGAATCTCTTTCTCTGTGGAAATCACTCTTTCGTGAAAATCTGTGAGATCTGTAGCCAAAAAAAACTCGCCGCAGTCGCGACGAGCCTTTTTATCTTTGGTATGATAACATATACGGTTATCACTCTCGCGACGTTGTCAATCTCGAGCGAAGCCACCACCAATTGTTATACATACACTTCATATTGCAATGTTTTTGTTTTGATTCGGGTGCAAAAGTACACATATTATTCCAATCTTGCAAATAATTTGGCGATTATTTTGGCGATTCGGAAGAAAAAGGCCGATTTTGCCGACGAATTGTTACAAAAGCCTTTCGCTTAAGCATTTCTTAACAGTTCTCCGATATCTCCCATCCGATGGCTGAGGCGCCCAGCACGGCGGCACTGGCTCCGTCGAGGCCGCTCACCAGGAACTTGGCCTTGCCCTTGAAGATCTTCAGCACGTGGGCCTCGTAGGCCTCGCGGATGGGCTTCATGATCAGTTCGCCGGCCTTCACCATTCCACCGAAGAAGATGAAGGCTTCCGGACTGCTGAAGGCGGCGAAGTCTGCACAGGCCTCGCCGAGCATCTTACCGGTGAACTCGTAGATCTCCTTGGCCAGTTCGTCGCCTTTCCCTGCTGCGATGGACACGTCGAGAGAGGTGATCTTCTCCGGATCCATCTCACGGAGCAGAGAGGGACGCTCCGTCTTGCTCAACAGTTCACGGGCTGTGCGAGCCACACCTGTGGCCGAGCAGTAGCACTCCAGGCAACCGGTACGTCCGCAACCGCAGAGTCTGCCTTCCTCACCGCGTACCATTGTCACATGGCCCAGTTCGCCTGCAAAGCCGTCGTGGCCGTAAAGCAATTGTCCGTTTACCACGATACCAGACCCCACACCTGTTCCCAAGGTTATCACGATGAAATTCTTCATACCACGGGCCACGCCATAAACCATCTCACCGATGGCAGCGGCATTGGCGTCATTGGTCAGCGCGACGGGGATGTTGTTCAGACGCTCACTGAACATCTTTGCCAAGGGCACGATGCCGTCATGCGCCCAGGGAAGGTTCGGGGCGAATTCAATTGTACCTTTATAATAGTTGCCGTTAGGGGCACCGATGCCCATCGACTTGATCTTCTCGATACCGCCCACCTGATCGATGATTACTTGCAGGGCCTCTACACAGGCATCCACATAGTCTTCCACCTTTTCAAAGCCCCCAGTCTTGATGGCTGTCGTAGCCTTGATTTCACCACGGGCATCGACGATGCCGAATACAGAGTTGGTTCCTCCCAGGTCTAAGCCAATCACGTATGGCTTCATTCCGTTTTGTTCGTTCATTTTGCTTTATAGTTTTATGTTTATAATCATTTTGTGTGCAAAGTTACAAAAATATTTGGAATCCCTTCACCCTTTTCACATTTTTTTTGTACCTTTGTCGCCGATATGCCGATACATATACCTATTAATATATTAGATTTCATCTTCAAGGGGATGATGATCGGGGTGATTGCCAGTGCTCCGATGGGGCCTGTCGGCATCCTCTGTGTCCAGCGCACGCTCAACAAAGGGCGCTGGTACGGATTGGCCACAGGCATCGGGGCTGCAGCGAGTGATATCATCTATGCTGCCATCGCGGGCTTCGGTATGTCGTTCGTGATGGACCTTATCAATAATGACCAGAACAGATTCTATCTCCAGATAGGCGGTAGCATCATGCTCCTCTGCTTCGGCCTTTTCACTTATAAGAGCGACCCGACGAAGAAGATGCACCAGTCGGGGCAGCAGAAAGGCTCTTTGTGGTACAACTCTTGGACGGCTTTCCTCGTCACATTCTCCAACCCGCTGATTATTTTCCTCTTCCTGGCTATGTATGCACAGTTTGCCTTTGTGCTGCCCAACCATCCGTTTGAGATGCTCGTGGGCTTTGCCAGTATCGTCGGCGGGGCACTCATCTGGTGGTGGGGGCTGACGTGGCTCATCGACCAGATACGCACGAAGTTCGATACCAATGGCATCAAACTCATTAATAAGGTCATAGGCGTGGCAGTGATTCTCGGTAGTATCATCATGTTGCTGGGAACGACCACTAATCTCGTGCGCTTCTTCTGATCAATCGAAATGAATAATTGTAAATCTCTAAATCGTAAATAGAATAAAGTGTTTATAGCGCAGGAGTTAAGAAAGAAGAATATTGCTGAATATCTGCTGTATATGTGGCAGATAGAGGATACCATCAGGGCGTTCGACTGTTCCCTCACTCGTATCAAGAGGGAGTATGTGGAGCGCTTCGACTATGATGACGAACAAAAGGAAGAGGAGGTCGACTGGTTCGGCAACCTCATCCGCATGATGAACCAGGAGGGTTGTCGCGAGAAAGGACATCTGCAGATTAACAAGGTCACCTTGCAGACGCTCATCGAACTCCATGACCAGTTGCTCGCCTCGCCCAAGTTCCCGTTCTATAACGCGGCGTATTACAAGGTGCTGCCCTTCATCGTGGAACTGCGTAACCGAGGGGCCAACAAGGAGGAGAATGAGATAGAGACCTGTTTCAATTCCCTCTATGGCGTGATGCTCCTCCGGCTGCAGAAGAAGGACATATCCCCTGATACCGCCCATGCCGTCAAGGAAATCACCACCTTCGTCGGTATGCTGAGCGATTATTATCACAAAGACAAGACTGACGGTCTTGACTTTTAAATAATACCTAATATTTAATTTTATTTAAGAATGAACATTCTGCTTACCGGCTGTAACGGCCAATTGGGAAACGAGATGCAACTGCTGGAGAAGGTTAATCCCCAGCACACCTATTTTAATACGGATGTACAAGAACTGGACATCACCGACCAGGAGGCCATCACCCGCTTCGTCGACGAAAACGAGATCGACGGCATCGTCAACTGCGCTGCCTACACTGCCGTGGACAAGGCGGAGGCGAATGAGGCACTCTGCACCCTCCTGAATGCGGAAGCCCCGGCCTATCTCGCTCATGCCATAGGGCAACGGGGCGGATGGATGATACAGATATCCACCGACTATGTGTTTGACGGCACTCAGCACATGCCATACGTCGAGGATGATGACACGTGTCCCAACAGCGTCTATGGGCGCACCAAACTGGTGGGCGAACTGAATGTGCAGAAGTTCTGTGAGCAGTCGATGATCATCCGCACGGCCTGGCTCTACTCCACCTTCGGTAATAACTTCGTGAAGACGATGATCCGACTGGGAAAGGAGAAGCCGGAACTGGGTGTCATCTTCGACCAGATAGGTACCCCGACCTACGCCCGCGACCTCGCAGTGGCCATCTTCACGGCCATCAATCAGGGTATCGTACCGGGTGTCTATCACTTCTCCAATGAGGGGGTCATCTCGTGGTATGACTTCACCAAGGCCATCCATCGCCTGGCTGGTATCACTACGTGTAAGGTCCGTCCCCTCCATACGGCAGAGTATCCCACACCTGCTGCCCGTCCGCACTACAGTGTCCTCGACAAGACCCGCATCAAGACGGTCTATGGTATCGACATACCCTACTGGGAGGAAAGCCTCGCTGAGTGTATTGCCAAACTTTAGTATTTGGCACGACTACACGGCTTTGATAAACCGTGTAGTCCGTGCCTAAAAAAAGAATTATGAATCAGGAAATAGAAAGAAGACGAACATTTGCGATTATATCGCACCCGGATGCGGGTAAGACGACACTGACGGAGAAATTCCTCCTCTTCGGTGGACAGATACAGGTGGCTGGTGCCGTCAAGAACAATAAGATCAAGAAGACTGCCACCAGCGACTGGATGGACATCGAGAAACAACGTGGTATCTCCGTGTCCACCTCTGTGATGGAGTTCGACTACACACCCGACGGAAAAGGCATAGAGTATAAGGTCAACATCCTCGACACCCCAGGCCACCAGGACTTTGCCGAGGACACCTTCCGCACCCTGACAGCCGTGGATTCAGCCATCATCGTGGTAGACGGGGCCAAGGGCGTGGAGACACAGACGCGTAAACTGATGACGGTCTGTCGTATGCGTAAGACACCTGTCATCATCTTCATCAACAAGATGGACCGCGAGGGACGTGACCCTTTTGACCTGCTCGATGAACTGGAACAGGAACTGGAGATCGGCGTGCGCCCTTTGAGTTGGCCTATCAACCAAGGGGCTAAGTTCAAGGGCGTCTATAACATATATGAGCAAAAACTCGACCTCTTCACGCCCGATAAACAGCGCGTGACAGAGAAGGTGGAGGTGGATATCGACAGTGAGGATCTGGATAAGAGGGTGGGCGAGCTGGATGCAGCCAAACTGCGTGAGGACCTCGAACTGGTGGATGGTGTCTATCCAGCCTTTGATGTCGAGACCTATCGCGCTGCAGAAGTGGCGCCGGTGTTCTTCGGCTCCGCCCTCAACAACTTCGGCGTTCAGGAACTGCTCAACTGCTTTGTGGAGATAGCACCCTCCCCGCGTCCTACTAAGGCTGAGGAGCGCGATGTGCAACCGGAGGAGAAGAAGTTCACGGGATTCATCTTCAAGATTACCGCGAATATCGACCCCAATCACCGCTCCTGCATCGCTTTCTGTAAGGTGTGCAGCGGACAGTTTCGCCGGAACCAGCCTTATCTCCACGTGCGACAGGGGAAGACGATGCGCTTCACCTCGCCCACGCAGTTCATGGCACAGCGTAAGTCCACCATCGAGGAGGCTTGGCCGGGGGATATCGTTGGCCTGCCAGATACGGGTGGTATATTTAAAATAGGTGATACGCTCACGGAGGGGGAACAACTGCATTTCCGCGGCTTGCCCTCTTTCTCCCCCGAACTCTTCAAGTATATTGAGAACGATGACCCGATGAAGTCCAAACAACTCCAGAAAGGAATCGACCAACTCATGGACGAGGGCGTAGCCCAGTTGTTTGTCAATCAGTTCAACAACCGAAAAATCATCGGCACAGTCGGCCAACTCCAGTTCGAGGTCATCCAGTATCGTCTGGAGAACGAATACAACGCCAAATGCCGCTGGGAGCCCGTCCACCTCTACAAGGCTTGCTGGATTGAGAGTGATGACGACGCGGAACTGGAGAACTTCAAGAAACGTAAGTACCAATATATGGCGAAGGACAAGGAGGGGCGTGATGTGTTCCTGGCCGACTCCGGCTATGTCCTCTCCATGGCTCAGGAGGACTTCAAGCACATCAAGTTCCATTTTACGAGTGAGTTCTAAGAGATTAAACATTAAGAATTAAAACATAAAGATGATGAAAAAATTAATGATGATTGCCGCCATGATGGTGGCTACAATGACAGCCAGCGCCCAGTTTGAGCCTGGTACTTTCTCGCTCCAACCCAAGTTAGGTGGAACAGGATCCATGTTGAGTAATATGCCTGCAATCGACACCCGGGGTATAGGTGGAGTCAACCTGACATCGGACAAGACGGCTACGGGTGGTTTCATCATCGGTGGCGAGGCTGAATACCAGTTTACTAAAGTTTTCAGTCTTGCTGCTGGCGTGAACTATGCCCAGCAGGGTAGTGGCTGGAAGGACAAGTCGTTCAATGTCAATGGTGTCAATGCTGAACTGAAGGATGCCAAGATTGAACTGGGCTATGTCAATGTGCCCATCGTGGCCAACGCCTATCTCTTCAAGGGCTTTGCCCTGAAGGCCGGTGTGCAGTTCGGATTCCTTACCAGTGCCAAACTCAAGTTCTCTATGAAGGCTGAGCAAGGGAGCGTCAACCAGACGGTCAATTATGACCAGAGTTTTAAGGATGGGTGCGAAAAGATGGACATCGCTATTCCCGTAGGTGTCAGTTACCAGTTTAAGGTGCCCATCGTTATCGATGCCCGTTACAATATCGGTCTGAAGAACGTCAGTAAGGAAAACGGTGAGAATTTCAAGAATCAGGTCTTCCAGATTACTGTCGGCTATAAGTTTGCTCTCTAAATGACACGCGAACAGGACATCAAGAATGCCTTGGAGACGATGCGGCGGGGTGGGGTGATCCTCTACCCGACGGACACCGTGTGGGGCATCGGCTGTGATGCCACCAATGCAGAGGCTGTGAAGCGGGTGTATGAGATCAAGCAGCGCGACGACTCGAAAGCGCTGATATGCCTGGTGGACAGTGATGCCCGCATGCAGCGCTATTTCCGGCAAGTGCCCGATGTGGCATGGCAACTCATCGACAGTCTGCAGGGGGGCGATGCCAAGCCCACCACCCTTATCCTCGATGGTGCTGTCAATCTGGCGCCCAATCTCATAGCAGAGGATGGCAGCGTGGGCATGCGCATCACCAACGAGCCATTCTCTAAGGAATTGTGCTATCGGTTCCAGAAGGCCATCGTTTCTACCTCTGCCAATATCAGTGGTGAACCGGCTGCCCAGAACTACGGTGACATCGATCCCCGTATCATCGAGGCCGTCGACTATGTCTGCTGGTCCCGTCGGCAGGAGCATAAGCCCCACACACCCTCCAGCATCATCAAACTGAAAGAGAATGGCGAAGTAACTATCATCAGAAAATAATGTTAGGCTTTGTTGACACGGTTTAAGAGAATTAAAGACACGGTAGGCTGCGCATTGGAATAAGCCGCGCTTCTTGAAAAGAGCCGTGTAATCCGTGCCTAAATAAATATATGGAATCAAGAGAGAGACTGTCTGTTATCCAGCGCCTGCACGAATGGCGCGTGGCTCATGTGAGCGACAGGATGTTCATCCTCATCCTCTCACTCCTTGTGGGCTTCTTCGCCGCAGTCGCTGCCTTCAGTCTCCACTGGATTATCAACCAGATAGTGATGCTCCTCACCAGTTCCTTCGAGAAGACCACTGCCAACTGGCTCTACCTCGTCTATCCCGTCGTGGGCATCTATCTCACCTCCCTCTTCGTCCGTTACATTGTCAAGGACAACATCTCCCACGGTATTACCCGCATCCTCTATGCCATCTCCTCCAACAAGTCGCGTCTGAAGTCGCACAATTGCTGGTCGTCGGTCATCGCCTCGGCCATCACCATCGGCTTTGGCGGTTCTGTGGGAGCAGAGGCTCCGATTGTGCTGACGGGATCCGCCATCGGCTCCAACCTGGGACAGTTGTTCCACCTCGACCGTAAGACGCTGATGACCCTCGTGGGCTGTGGGGCTGCCGGTGCCATCGCTGGTATCTTCAAGGCCCCGATAGCAGGACTGGTGTTCACCCTCGAGGTGCTGATGATTGACATGACGATGTCGGCCCTCCTACCCATCCTCGTCTCATGCGTGACGGCCACTTGCTTCACCTATATGTTCAGTGGCGATGCGTCTCTGTTCTCCTTCCATCTCGACAGTGAATGGTCGATAGAACGCACGCCTGCCTGTCTGCTGCTGGGGGTCTCTTGCGGACTCGTTTCCCTCTATTTCATACGTATGATGGGAGCCTGCGAGAGTGTCTTTGCCCGCTATACCAGCCCCCATGTCCGACTGGCCATCGGAGGCTCCATCCTGAGTCTGCTCATCTTCCTCTTCCCCGCCCTCTATGGCGAGGGATACAGTAGCATCAACCTCCTGCTCAACGGACGGACGGAGGCTGACTGGAACCAGATCCTCAACAACTCCCTCTTCTCCGGGCAGGGTGGCCTGTTGCTCGGTTACATAGCCTTGGTGCTCTTCACAAAGGTGATAGCCACCTCAGCCACCAATGGCGGCGGCGGTTGTGGCGGTACTTTTGCACCAAGCCTCTTCGTGGGCTGCTTCACGGGCTTTCTCTTCTCCCGTCTGTGGAACATTCATCAGATAGGGGTGTATATCCCCGAGAAGAATTTCGCCCTCATGGGCATGGCTGGGGTGATGTCGGGGGTGATGCATGCCCCCCTGACGGGCATGTTCCTCATCGCAGAACTGACGGGCGGTTACAGTCTGCTCGTCCCCCTGATGATTGTCTCCGTCTGCTCCTACCTGACCATCATCATCTTCGAACCGCATAGCATCTATGGGGCACGCCTGGCTAAGCAGGGTAAGTTGCTCACCCATCATACCGACCATGCGGTGCTGACGCTGATGAATCTCGATTCTGTCATCGAACGCGACTACCTCAGTGTGACGCCTGAGATGAAACTGGGGCAGATCGTCCATAAGATAAGTCGTAGCCACACCTCAGTGCTCCCAGTCCTCGATGCGGCCGGCAACCTCCTGGGAGAGGTGGAGATTATGAAGATACGTAACGTGATGTTCCGAACCGAACTTTATCAACATTTCATGGCCAGTCAGTTGATGGTCGAGCCGAAGGCCACACTGACCGAGTCGACGCCCATGGCTGAGGTGATGCGCACCTTCGACCAGACGCGTGCCGACTGGCTTCCTGTCCTCGACAGTGAGTCGCATCTGAAGGGCTACCTCTCCCGTCAGCGCGTCTACACAATGTACCGTAAGATGGTGGCCGATATGTCGGAGGATTAGCCACATGTTTTAAATCTCTGCCTAAAAAGAAAAAAATATGAAGAAAGAAGATTTAAGAATCGTTTTTATGGGCACCCCTGAGTTTGCGGTGGAGACCCTCAAGACATTGGTGGACAACCAATACAACGTCGTGGCAGTGGTGACACAGCCCGACAGACCTGTGGGGCGTCATCAGAACGAGGTACAACCCTCCGAGGTGAAGAAATTCGCACTCGCCCACAACCTTCCGGTGCTTCAGCCGGAGAAGATGAAGGATCCCGCCTTCATCGAGACATTGCGCAGTTATGAGGCCAACCTCCAGGTAGTGGTAGCCTTCCGCATGCTTCCCGAGGTGGTGTGGGACATGCCCAAGTACGGCACGTTCAACGTACATGCCGCCCTGTTGCCCCAGTACCGTGGTGCAGCCCCCATCAACTGGGCCGTCATCAACGGTGAGACACAGACTGGTGTCACCACCTTCTTCCTCGACAAGGATATTGATACAGGCCGTATCATCCTCCAAAAACCTTTCGAGATCCCTGACACCGCCGATGTCGAGTACGTCTATGACGGACTGATGCACCTGGGGGCCGAGATCTGCCTGGAGACCCTGGAGAAAATTGTGGCGGCTGACGGACTGCCGGAGAGCATGCCTCAGGCAGAACTGGAGGGACGCTTCAAACAACTCTACGGGGCACCAAAACTCAACAAACAGGTCTGCGAAATCAATTGGAACCGCCCTTGTAAGCGCATCTATGACTTCATCCGGGGCCTCAGTCCATATCCTGGCGCCTGGACCACCCTTCTTGGACCCAACGGCAAGGAGGTCGTACTCAAGATCTTCAAGACAGCCAAGACTGACCGCAATGTGGGCATGCGCCCTGGTACGATTGTGGTCTATAAGGGGCTGCTCTATATCACTACTGCCGACTGCATGCTGCGTATCGACGAACTCCAGTTGGCAGGTAAGAACCGTATGAATGCGCGCGATTTCCTCAACGGAAATAAAAATATTGAGAATTATATAATAAAATAGCGACAACTGCGTTTCTAAGGTATAACAGTATTAAAAAGTTTTGCCTATGAAGCATTTTACACCCGAAGACGTGTTGTCAAACATTAGTGGGACATTTCAACCCAGGGCCTTGACCCTCGAGATCATCCGTCAGATAGCCTATGCTTATCCAGTCAACAACTCCCAGTCGATGGCCCTGAATTAAGATTATGGTAAAGGTATCTCCTTCATTACTCGCCGCCGACTTCCTGCATCTCGACCGCGACATTGCAATGATCAACCGCAGTGAGGCCGACTGGCTTCATCTCGACGTGATGGACGGCTCGTTCGTTCCCAATATCTCCTTTGGCTTCCCTGTCCTTGAGGCGGTGGCCAAGGTGTGTCAGAAACCCCTTGATGTGCATTATATGATAGAGCGCCCGGAACGTTATATCAAGCAGACGGCCAAGTTGGGCGCCATGATGATGAACGTGCACTACGAGGCCAGCGTCCATCTCCATCGCACGGTACAGGAGATTCACGATGCCGGCATGAAGGCGGGGGTCACGCTTAATCCCTCCACGCCGGTGTCGATGCTTGAGGATATCCTTGCCGATGTCGACATGGTGCTGCTGATGAGTGTCAATCCGGGCTTTGGGGGACAGAAGTTCATTGAGAACACGATAGAGAAGGTGAAGCGCCTTCGTCGGATGATTGCCGAGAAAGGATGCCAGACGCTCATTGAGGTGGATGGTGGTGTACAGGGGGAGACCGCCCCGCGCCTGGTGGCTGCCGGTGTCGATGTCCTGGTCAGTGGCAGTTATGTCTTCAATAGCCCTACTCCCGAACAGGTCATCCACGACCTCCGCAATCTATAATTTTTTAGCCACAGATTTCACGGATTAATTTTCAGGCACGGATTAACACGGCCGTGTTAATCCGTGCCTATATTAGGGTCAGATTCATCCCGTGCTCCTTCGACAGTTTCCGGAGGTTGATGAGCGCATAGCGCATGCGCCCCAGCGATGTGTTGATGCTCACACCCGTGGCCTGCGCAATCTCCTTGAACGACATCTCCTCGAAGTAGCGCATCCACACCACCTCGCGCTGCGTGTCTGGCAGTGCGTTCATCAGTCGCTTCACGTCCTCCAGCACCTGCTCGTTCACCATGCTGTGCTCACGGTCGCTCTCCAGGACCGAGGCACTCTTCAGGTTCTGCAAGTCCTGCGTCTTCGGCGTCTCGATGATATGCAGGTTCTTCTGTTCACGATAGTGGTCGATCACCACGTTGTGGGCGATGCGCGTCACCCAGTAGACGAACTTGCCATTGTCCTTGTACTGTCCGTTGCGCAGTTTCATAATCACCTTGACAAAGGTCTCTTGGAATAGGTCATTAGCCAGTTCCTCATCCTTCACCATACAGATGATGTAGGTGAAGAGTTTGTTTTGTATACGGGTGAGCAGTTCGTCGAAAGCCCTGTTATTACCATCTGCATACAATAATGCCAACTGTTCGTCGGACATTTCTTTCAATGTACTCATACTTCTGTTTTTTAGTTCTGAAGTATAGTTGTTTCGATAGGCAATAATAGTTTTAATTGTTAATAATCTGGTGCAAAAGTATATGTTTTTCACTAAACTGCCAAATTTTTCAAGTAAAATCTGAGAAAATCTGTGAAAAATGGTGCTTTCTGCGGCTTTTTTTATAACTTTGCAGAAAATTTGCAATGAGATGATTAAACTTTTTGTCCCTGGGCGTCTCTGCCTCTTTGGAGAACATACCGACTGGGCCGGGCATTATCGCACGATGAATGCGGATATCGCTCCCGGTGCAGCCATCGTGACGGGTATAGAACAGGGTATCTATGCCGAAGTGGAGAAATCAAGCATCTTCGAACTCTATAGTTCTGCCCCTGAGATAGAGGATGTCTGGCAGGACTTCTCCTGCCGGATGGACGAGGGCGAACTGAAGCGCATAGCCAAGAGTGGCTCCTTCTTCTGCTACTGTGCAGGTGTCGCCTCCTATATGTTGGAGTGGTACAAGGTGGGGGGCGTGCGCATCCGTATCACCAGTATGACGCTCCCCATGAAGAGCGGACTCTCCAGTTCTGCAGCCATCTGCGTACTTGTCGCGCGCGCGTTCAATTTGTTATATAACCTCAACCTCAACACGCTGGGTGAGATGAACATTGCCTATCTGGGCGAACTCCGCACCAGCAGTCGTTGCGGCCGTCTTGACCAGGCTTGTGCCTTCGGTGTCAAGCCCAACCTGATGACCTTCGACGGCGATGAGATAGAGGTGCGCTCCCTCAATGTGAAGAAACATCTCTACTGGGTTTTTGCCGACCTCTGTGCCGAGAAGGACACCATCCGCATCCTCTCCGACCTCAACAAGGCCTACCCCTTCCCCAATAATGAGGCAGAACGGGCCGAGCATGCGGCTTTGGGAGCGAAAAATCTTGAAATCGTCGACCGTGCCATCCGTTATATGGCGGAGGGTAGGGCAGAGGAGTTGGGGGCCTTGATGACCGAGGCGGAGGCGATGTTCGACGCCATGGTGGCCCCGATGTCGCCGGCTCTGTGGTCTCCTAAACTCCATGAGGTATTGAAGGACCCGAAGATAAAGCCCCTCGTATGGGGCGGCAAGGGCGTGGGCTCACATGGCGACGGCTCAGTGCAGTTCCTCGCCCGTAGTGAGGCCGATCAGCAGACGTTGGTCGACTATCTCAATGCGCAGGGACTGAAGGCCTATACCCTCACGCTCAAGCCGGTCCATACCGTCCGTCGCGCCATCATCCCGGTGGCAGGCTTCGGCACGCGTCTCTACCCGGCCACAAGGGCCTTGAAGAAGGACTTCTTCCCCATTCCCTGCCCGGACGGCATGGTGCGCCCGGTCATCCTCATCCTGCTTGAGGAACTGGTGAAGAGTGGCATCGAGGAGATATGTCTCGTGCTTGGCTCTGAGGAGGAGCGCCAGCAGTATGCCGATTATTTCGAGCGTCCCCTGTCGGAAGAGCACCTGCGCAAACTCAGCCCTGAAGCCCAGGAGATGGAGTCGCGCATCCTCAATATCGGCAAGCGGCTCCGCTATGTCTATCAGCAGGAGAAGCGCGGCTTCGGACATGCGGTCTACCAGGCTGCCCATTTCGCGGGCAACGAGCCGGTCATGCTCCTGCTCGGCGATACCCTCTATCGCAGCGACTCCAACAAGCCATGCGCCCTGCAGATGGTCGAGGAGTATGAGCGTTACAACACGCTGATGGTCAGCATCCATCCGGTGCCCCTGTCTGATGTCAGCCACTATGGCATCCTCCATGGCGTGTGGGAGGACAAGGAGCGCACCGTCCTCAATGTCTCCACGATGTACGAGAAGCCCAAGGCCAGTTATGCCGAAGAGTTCCTGGGTGTGCGAAACGCCAGTGGCGAGAAAGAATTTTACAGTGTCTTTGGTCAGTATATCCTCACACCAGAGGTGTTCGCACAGTTGCATGAGGACATCATGAAGGCGGATGCTGAGGGTGACCATGCGCGTGAGATAGAACTGACTTCTGCCCTTGAGGCGGTGCGTCAGCGCAGTGGGATGATGGGCGTCAGGCTCAAGGGACGCATGTTCGACATGGGTAATCCACATGCCCTGGTCAAGGCTGTACAGGAATTCAGTCTTCCTTAATATCTGCAAGATGAGCACTAAGGGCAAAAACCTATTTTTTTAGCGAAAAATTTGCATGTGTCGATAATTGTACGTACCTTTGCAGCGTTCTTGCGCAGAAACAGCCTTCTTAAGAGTTAGTGCAGGTCAAGGGCTGTAGAGTCGGGATTGCTAACACATTAATACTTCTATAATGAAACGAATTTATTTATTATTGTTCTTACTTATTGGTTGTCTGACACTTTCCCTTGCCCAAACTGCTGGTGGAGCCGGCGG
>ODAJ012172327.1_pt1 | contig 30440 bp, 32 predicted proteins | sample 1539241 | NCBI WGS metagenome assembly ODAJ01 (sample SAMN02144231, study PRJEB22623) | gut metagenome | biome: sheep rumen | host: Ovis aries | place: New Zealand
GTCTTTTCGCCAGGGCATCATATCGCCCGAATAATCCGAATCATCATTTCCGCAGCCTGCGAATGTGAGCATCATCGCAAAGGCTGAGATCATCGCAAGTGTTCTTTTTGATTTCATATTTATCCTCCAAAATTGGTCTTTTTCCCGTAATGCTGCCGCCGCGGTCAGAAAACGAGTTTCCCTGCATTGGCGCAGAAAACGGCCTTTCACTTATTGTATGTCTCGATCTTTGCTCCGCAGCTCCGGCAAAATTTGCTGTTCTCATCGATCTTTTCCCCGCACTCGATGCAGAATGCCGCCGAATGCGTCTGCTGCACGGGAATATTTGCTCCCGCCATATTGAACCTGCTTGCAAGGCTCTCCGGCTGATCATTCTGATTTCTGAGGTTTTGCCTTTTGACCTTTCTCGAATGCAGAGCATTTTCTGTTTTGTCAACGGCTTTATTGCCAATAAATCCGACAGCGATAAACACCGCGAGAGTTATTCCGAATATAGCAAAATAAAGCATTGCCGCCTCCTAAAAAATGCTGTGATGCACCTTGAGATCAAGGTCGTATGTTTTGACGCCCGTGTTCGGATCGAGATTCAGAAATATCTTTTCAACAGATGTCATGAGCATATTCATCATTTCGCCGTCAACGTAACCGTAGTCCGTCGGTTTCCAGTGAGTGAACTCAAAGCGGAAGATACCTATACCTGAGGGTTCGTCAAAATCGACCTTATAAAGCCTAGCAGAATGATTCTTTGAATTGAAGTTCACCTGTGTACCTGCGTTACCCTCCAGAGCGCAGGGTATCTCCGCGACCTCAAGCTGTTTTTTCAGAGCAACCAAAGTGCCGCCCTTGGAAGTGAACTCCTCGCCTTTTTCTGGGAATTTACGGTCTCTTACGGTTATTTTCCCTTCTTCTCTGAGCCTTTTGATCTCCTTGCCGCGCGGGATCCCGATCGCCAGTCCTATACCTATCGCAACAACTATCACTACAACTGCTATCCACATATCTGTCCCTCACTTTTGTTATTGCTCAAACGGATTTTCCGCAGGCGGCAAGGCTCAAGGCCATTGCCGATGCGAGCAGCAGAGGGATAAGTTTTCTTTTGGTCATAGTCATTACTCCTTTAAAATTCATTTCTGACATCTGCTGTCACCTTGATTACAGATCAGATAGATCAGCCTCCGAGACCTCCGCCTGAGGTTGTATGAAAGCCGACCAGATAATACCGTCCGTCGATCTTCGTTGTGTATATATCATATGTATTAGAGCTTTCCTTGCCGATATTTACACAAGTGAACTGCGGAAAGGCTTTTAAAAGATCCTCGTACTCGTGAAATTCTTCTCTGAGATCTTCGGTTTTAAGCTTGCTTTCTTCGACCGCAGTCCATTTGGTCTTTTCGCTCCAAGCAAATGGATTTTTTCCATCTTTCGGATTCTTTTTGGTCACTATACTATATACTTGTTTTCCGAGAAATCCCTTGTATACCACAGGATTATCTTTGGTCTTGCTTCTTAGGTTTTCGGGGAAAACAGATACAAAAGCGTCGAAGTCAATACGATCATCTTCAAAATCACCGTCATCATCAACAGGCATCGGGAGTTCATTTGCCTTTGCGATAAGATCAGAGATCAAAGCGTAGCTCTCTTTGAAGTCAAGTCCGAGGGTGAAATTATCCTTAGGGTCTTCCTCTTTTTTTGATTTATAAACAAGTTGAATGACCGGATCGTATACATCTTTCAGATCGTCATAGTGATAACCGTTGTTGAGAAAATCTATGACTGTCTTATATACCTCGTATTCGGAGGCCGCGCCCTTTGGCAGTTTGTATTTATCCTCTGCGGTCTTGCTCTCCTCCGCGCTGCTGACAGCCCCGGAGCTTTCATCGGGCTGCGATACGGCGCTGCTGTCGGCGGGCTGTGAGGCTGTGCTTTCGACCTCGGACTTTGTTTCCTTGCCGTCGCTCTTGTCACCGCAGGCGGCAAGGCTCAAAGCCATTGCCGATGCGAGCAGCAGAGGGATAAGTTTTCTTTTGGTCATAGTCATTACTCCTTTGTTTTTACTTTCCCAACGCAAGCTCAGAGCTTTGCGGGGGATACCGTTCTCATTCGATCTTCACCGCAGCAGGATAGTATATCCCGCTATCGTCAATGAAAAGATATTCGTTGCCCGAAAGACGGTTCTCTTCTCCGTTGGCTGCTGTAATGACAATAAATCCCTTGTGTATGCTGCTTTCGGAATATGTTCCGGTGGAGAGAGTCTCACCTTCCGAGGAGATCCACTTCCACTTGCCGTTAGAAAACTCCACCTTTGTCATATCAGTCGAACCGATCCCTTTCGGCCCTTTCGTAAATCTATCCCTGATCATTTCTTTGTCGTAATAAACGGGATCGCAGTCATCTATTATTGCCTGAGGATCAAGAGAAACGGTAAAGCTCTTTCCCGATTCGTAACCGCCGTCAATTGTCCATCCCACGGTATCTCCGCAGAGAAAATCTCCGTGCTTTTCAAGAAGCTCGGCAGAAGCAAATTTGGCACCGCTCTTTGCTAAATCCAGCAGATCTATGCTCGGCACACAACTCGTAGCCGGAGGAATGCGTCTCATGTCATAGTTTGTAGGATCATTTAAGTAAAACTTTAAAGGTCCTATAAGCTTGAAATAAGTTCCGCTTCCATTCAGCACATCAAGCGCCTTACCACATTCATCTTCCGTTCCTGCTTGGAATTCGTTTATTTCCGGCTCGTCAAGTTTTTCCAAGTTTCCGGGTTTGGCATACCACGTAACCACATATTTCTCATAATTGAACTTTACCTTGTCATCATCAAGCTTGAAGCTGCCGGAAAGTTCGCATTTGTTCATATTGGATTTTGAAAATAAGCAGCTGAATCTGCCGTTTTCAAGCTTGATCAAGCCTGCTTCGGCATCGGCAAGCTCCTTTGGAGTATCAGCTCTCATCCGGAGATTTCTATACTGAGTTTTTGCTTTGTTTATCAGCTCATCAGCGGACAAACCGTAATCATTGTTATAGATCAAGCCGTCAAAACTCAGATATGTGCCGTCGATCTCCGACTCCGAGCTGCTGTTTTCTGCTTTGCCCCAGGGCATTTCGGCGTCTGAGCTGTCAGTAACTTTGCTTTCCGCAGTACTGCTCTCCGCCTCTGACTGCGTGCTTTCGGTTTTGCTGCTCTTGTCTCTGCCCCAGGGCGTTTCGGCACCTGAGTTATCGGAATCTCCGCAGGCCGTCAGCGCGAGCATCGCTGCGGCAAGCACAGCCGCAATTGCTTTTCTCATATTTGTCCCTCCGTTTAAAATTTTTGCATTTTAACTGTATATTTACAGTTCACAATGGTATTATACCATATTAAAATAATTTGCACAATACACAAAAGTATAGTTTTGACCAAAAAACAATGATTTTTATGAACCTCCCTACACAAAAGGGTAGTGCATTTTCAAAAAATATGTGCTTTAATATAGAATGAGTAAGTCTGAAATCACATCTGAAAGGGATGAAAAGCATGAGGGATTCGCGCCGCGAGATCAGGCTGATAGCCGCAGCCTTTGGCTTGCTGTTTGCGATCTCACTCTACCGTCAGCTCAGCATCCGGGTCCTGCCCGGCGATGTGATCCGTCCGTTTGTCGTATTTGCGGTATATGTTTTTCTCCTCGGCGGCTGGCTCCATTCAATAGCGCTTCGCATAACTCAGAGATTTATGCTGCGTTGTTTAAGAATAGAATGTTATATTATGATGTTCTGCTTTTTGTACGTCTGCTCCAGGATTCGGTGCTTTATAAAAATGTCCATATAATGCGGGTGAGCGGCTACTGCATAGTATTCCCGTGGATCATTACATTGATCTACGGCTTTTATGCCGCCTTCGGCCTCGGGAAGAACGAGGACTACAATCTCCCGAAAAATGGTATCTCCTGCTTATTCCGGGATTTATATCGGTCGCAGTAATGCTCACCAACGAGTATCACCACGCCGTTTTCAAGATATATCCCGAGGAAGAAGAGAATCTTTATTTCCACGTTTATTTCGGCTTTCTGATCATTCTTGCATTTTCTGTTATGCTTATCGTGATGCGAGTGTGCCTTATTTACAGCCGCACCCGCAGCATAGCACAAAAAAAGCACCGCAAGGTGCTTCCGATGCTGGTCGGTATTGCGATACCTGTTATAGTTGTCCCGTATTTTATCAACAGCTTTGTTGTGAATTTTGAGGTCATCGAGCTTACCGCAAAGGTGTTCTTTCTTGAAGCAATGATCTGGGAAAGCTGTATTATGATAGGTCTTGTTCCTGTCAACACTCATTACCGGACGGTGTTTGAACAGTCAACAGTCGGAATGAGGATAATCGACAGCAGCGGTCAGACAAAGATCAGCAGCACATACGCAAAAGAGCTGACTCCGCAGGAGCTTTCCGAGCTTTTGGAAAACGGCTCTCTCACCTCCGATCCTACGCAGTACCTTTATCTGCACAAGCTTTCGGAGGGTGAGCTTATCTATCAGCATGACGTTTCCGACATAAACATCCTGATAAACGAGCTGGAACAGGTCTCCGAGGAGCTGCGTCAGGAAAACACCCTGCTCGCAAAGGAACTGAACTCCCGTTCCGAACAGGCAGCTGTCAAGGCCAAAAACAGCATCTATAACAGCCTGTCGGAAGAAAATGCGAGACAGCTTGTGCTTATCGAGAACGATATCCGTTCCGCAGATACTGCCGACAGGAGATCACTTCTGCGCAGGCTATGCATAATAGGGACTTACGTCAAGCGGCGGTGCAATCTCCGCCTGATAGAGCAGGAGCAGGGCTGTGTTAATATGCAGGAGCTGTATATCAGCCTGAATGACATAGTAGGCAACCTTGCTATCTGCGGGATCGATGCCGTCCTCAGGTGGTCTCCTGTCCGCGATCTTGATACAAACCAGATATTTGCGCTTTTCGATCTTATCGAAGATGCCTTGGAGAAAAACTGCTTTCGGCTCGATTCGATAGAGGTGTTGATCGGAGACCGCAGCGGCATACGTTTCATTGCCGGGAACAATGCTCCGCAGGAAATGTATATAAGTGTATAAAAAGAAAGCGGGGGAGATCTGATGCGTTCAGTCAATAAAGCAGAGCTTTCGCGTTTGGTCAAGGAAGCAATATATTCCTATCCCGACGGGCTTTGCCGAGACCGACGGCAAACCAATTCTTGTCAACCGTACAATGAACCGCCTTATCTATACCTTGAAAGGCCACACTGTCATAAATGCAAACAATGTCTGGGACGAGCTTATGAGGATAAAAGAACACGGCGGCTGTGTTCGGATCGATTCTCCAAAGCTGCGCAGCAGCGAAAGCAAGGATGAAACAAAAATAGTGTTCAGGTTTCCGCCCCTAGATGGAAATATTTGGCAGTTCTCAAAACAGATCTTATCGTCCGGCAGCTTCACAGCAATACAGCTTGAAGCGACCAATATGACCGAACTTTACCGTATCAGTGAACAGCTTGGAGAAAACAATAAACGTCTGGAAATGCTTCGCATCAGACAAAAAGCTCTGCTGGACGATATTGTACGCATAAATCATGATAAGGAGCTGCTTGCGACAAAAATGAAGATACACGATGATTTCGGACGGTGCCTTATTGCATCGCGCAGATCGCTCGATTCCGAACAGATCGAGGATAAAGAATTCAAGCGGCTTATAACCGAATGGAGCGGAAAACTAACCGCTGAAAAGAAAAAGCCCTCAGAAACGCTTACAGAGCGTTTCCGAGAGCTTGCGGTTATTCAGTTCCAATAGGGTTTGTGCCTGTTGTGGTATGCTCCACAATGACTAATCGGACTTGTATGGAACAGAAATCAGGTGTGCCAGTAGGCTATGGATATGCGGGATAATACAGTTCATCTTATTTCTCCACACAAAGCATAATAGCCGGTGCTGGTCTGTCATAGCCGTTCAGGAACAGTCCTTTCTCCCTTGCTTCAAGTATAACAGCCGAGGGGAAATAGCTGCAGCAGTCCATATAACGCAGCCAATCAGGAACGGATTTCAAATGCTTCGGCAGCTTTACGGGATTTTTCATAAGCTCCATAAATCTGTCATGAAACCTCTCGGAAATTATATTGTCGTACTTCTCGCTCAGCTCGTAAATATCCCATCTGTCCTGCATGGAGATAACTGGGATATTGACCTGCAATTTACCCTCATCATCACGGAGCAGAGTATTCTGTTCTATCATCGTGCCTATATTTTCAAGCAGCTTTTTGTCAAGCATTTCAAGCATATCGGTCTGACCGAGATATATTGAATATATCAGCTTCGAAAACGAGTCAATATAAAAATATTCTTTATAGGTAGTGCCGAGAACAGAAGCATCTGTGTCATACAGACACAGCGACAGAGCTTTTGCTCCGATCACATTTTTCATATTGTTGACACTTTCACCGCTAAACTGATAGCGGCTGTAGGGGCAATGATCGTAATCATATCCAGAGGGGTAATGTGCTCCCATAGCATACCACTTGCCGCCGTTTGGTCTATCGGGATAGCTCTCAAAGGGTTCTCTTCCTCCGCTGACTTCATCACGCACTCCATTGACAGCGTGAAGAAGTGTCCTGAACACGAAAAAGCTCTCCAATTTGATAGCCTGTTCTTCGGTTTGAGTGTTGTAATATGCACGCCGGCGCAGCTCATCAAGCCCCTCGTCAACAATCTCCCATATCTCGGAGCATAGCTCTTTTGCAAGACTTAATTGCAAATCAAGCGAAGCAAGTCTTTCGTCCTCAGTGTGAATGATGAAATCAGTATAAACCTTATCTGATACCTTTTTCATCAGTTCACCATCCACAAGCCGCTCTACTATCGGCTCAATATATGTAGTCGAAATGCCTATCGCCTTTGAAAGCTCGGTCAGTGTGACGGGCTGCTCATAGGCGAGTATCAGCAGATTCATAGCGATACGATCCTGACCAACCAGCTTCCACGGCTCATCATCAATACCTGTCTGACCCGTATTGGCTATCCAAAGATCATCGGGTTCATAGCTCTGCTTAGTATAATTCTCCATAGCAAACTCCTTCCGAATATGCTTTCTGCCGGTAAACAGACGGTTCTTGACGGTGTTCTCAGGAATACCAAGTCTTTCCGCTATCTCGGCAACACTTTTGCCATTCATATAGTGCTGTACCATTACCTCACGATAAATTTTAGTGAGATTTGCAAGGCGGCGACGGATATTTTCCGCATCGTCCGAATTATCATCAATGCTGCTCTCATCGGCTATTTCCCCGACAACGTCAATGCAGACGGTAGGCTTGCGGTATTTCTCCCTCAGCATATCGTAATACTTGCGGTTCAGAACCGTCATCAGCCAGTTTTTAGGCTCGGCTATTTCCTTACCGTTCTCGATAGCTATCAATGCAATAAGCAGAGTTTCCTGAACCAGATCCTGTGCATCAGCGAGGTTATCACATTTTCGCACAGCCGCTTGCATTAGCAGATCGGCATATTCTGTTAATTCATTCTTATTCATAGGCGCACCTCTTTTTTGAAGCTTCACTTATTAGTCGCAGAATTAGTGGAAAGGTTTGATGCATCGGAGAAAAAAATAATACTCTGATTATTATACTCATCTCTGTTGAAAAAGTCAATCACCAGAAAAGTAAAAGCCTTATCCCCGTATTTCACAGGGATAAGACCTTTCCTCAATAGTTATATGTGATTACTCCTGAATTTCTCTAATGAAAGCCACACCGTCCTTGAAACCGACCTTGTAAGCAGCTCTCATCTCAGCGGCGGTATTGCTTACGCAGTCAAGAATTTTGTGGAACACTTCGATCTGCTTCTCGCTCAGAGAATCCTCAAACGGTATACAGAGCTTGCCCCACTCGTCGGAGAACTCTGCGGAGTGAATATCGCCCTGGCGGTAATTGTAAAGTGCATCGTTCATCGTACTATTTCCTTTCAAATACAGTTTTATCGGAAAAGACTGCATTGAAATCTTCGATAATTGGTGCTTACAAAGCTAACTAATGTATAAGTATATGATTATGCTATTATAATGATGATCCATAAGCAGTCAGAATTGCTCTCAGCCACTTTTAATATCTTATGGTTATTATATCCCTCAAAAAATAAAGCCCCTCAGACGTGATTTCTCGACGTCTGAGGGAGTGCTTGTTGTTGGATATGTACCTCATAATAAATTGTTCGTCATTAGCGGCTTCGACAGATCTTGCAGATCAGCTCCATTCGCTGTCCGCACAGATCAAATTTTTCACCGAATATATTTCCGACCATGAGGGCTGGGAGCTGATCGAAGTCTATTCCGACGAGGGCATCACAGGGACTTCGACCAAGAAGCTCGACAACTTCAATCGCATGATAAAAGACTGCGAGGAGGGAAAGATCGACACGATCCTGGCCAAAGAGGTGAGCCGTTTTGCGAGGAACACTATCGACACTCTTACCTACACCCGCAAGCTGTCCGATCTCGGTATCAACGTGATCTTTATGAATGACGGTATCGACATAAGTGACAAGGACGACGAGCTGCGATTATCCATTATGGCGAGTATAGCTCAGGAAGAATCCTGAAAGATCTCCGAGAGAGTCAAGTGGGGCATTCGCCGTAAAATGGATGACGGCTGGGTTTACGGATATTGCGAAATGCTCGGCTTCAGAACAAAGAACGGAAAGCTTGAGATCGTACCCGAAGAGGCCGAGATCGTCAAGCGTATTTTTCACAGCTACGTCTATGAGGGCAAGGGCTGTCATACTATCGCAAACGAGCTGAATGCTGCAGGTCTGCTGACTGCGAGGGGCAAAATGTGGCGTGAGGACGGCGTTTGCAGGATACTCAAAAATGACAAGTATGTGGGAGACCTTACCCAATGGAAGCATTACTCCACCGACTTCCTCAGCAAGCGAGTTTTGCAAAACAACGGAGATGATCCCGACACGCCGCTTATCACTATCAAAGATCATCACGAAGGTATCGTTTCAAGAGAAGTGTGGGACGCTGCACAGAAACAGGTGTACGAAAGAGGTCTGCTGTCCCGCGAAGGGCGGAAATATTCGAGTCATTATTGGTTCAGCAGCAAGGTGAGCTGCGGCTGCTGTGGGTATTCGTATAATGATTCTGGCAAAGCTAATATCAAGAAAAACATCCTCACCAACACTTGCAAAGCTGCTAGCGGTAATTATGGTCGTCGTAACGGTAATGAGCCTGATGTCGGTGAACGCATCGGCTTGCGACACTTCTGAGGTGTCGGGCTCAAACTGGATGAGCTGTCTGCCGGACGACATCCCTCTCAACGAGCTGAGCATCCCCGGCGCACACGATGCCACCGCCGTAAAGACACGGTACTTCACTCAGACCGCTGCACAGACCCAATCACTGTTTTCGGATGATATGCTCAAGGCGGGCGTCCGCTATTTCGACCTGCGGATCTACAAGAAAAACAACGACTTCTATATGTGCCACCAGAGCGTCAACTGCAAGGACAGGGACGGCAGCGATCTCAAACTCCAAACCGTCATTGACAATATGACAGGCTTCCTTGACGAGAATCCCGGCGAAGCTCTTATCCTTCAGATCAAGAGCGACCGTGACGGCAATAAGAACGATCAGAGCATCGCCGATTATTTCAAAGATCTCGCTTTACAGGGCAAAATCTATATCGGAGATACCGTTCCCACACTTGGGCAGGCAAGGGGCAAAATGGTCATCCTCAGCAGGCTCGACCTCGGAAATGATACAAGCACCGCCAAGTATCAGATGCCGAACTGCGGCGATAAGCAGGTTTACTGGGCAATTGATGTCCATACCTTCAACTGGGGCGACGAAAAGAACAAGACCATGACTCTGACCGCCGAAGATCTTGACTACGAAGTATGGACCGAGGACGAGTTCGATGTAACAAGGAACGAAAAGCGGGCTTATATCACCAATTCGCTCCTTGGTGACAAGAGCGCAGCCGTCCGCAGAGATGCGGCAAAGGATGCAGGTAAGCACGCCTGGTCGATAGTTTACACCAGCCTCAGCCACCAGAGCGTTGTGGGTGTGATCGGTGAGATCGCGTAACCTTTTTTCAACTTCGACCCCATCGTTTTTCCAAAGGACGGAGCCGATACTATCAATCCCAAGCTGATGACTCTGCTCAGAGAGCACAGCGACCTCTACACCGGATGCCTGGTCTGCAACTTTATCAACGCCGAGCTTGCCGGCACGATCTACATGAGAAACTTCAACAGATAACAGCAATGAGAAAAGCGCCCGTGCAGATGTGCGGGCGCTTTTTAGTGCCCTGAAAAAAATTTTTTCAGTTTTTTTGAAAATCTCTGTTTTTTGTAAGACTGTTGTAATACCGGGTGTGTTATTATGTAATCACAGAAGAGGAAAACACCTCAGACAACCAAAACCAAAACAGAAGGAGGAAAAACAATGTTTACAGGCTTTTGCATATTAGGCGGCATCGCAGCATTTGAAGTGTTTCTGTATCTGATCAGCCCGTGATTGGATGACGGAAGATCGCACAAAACAGTATTGATCTGAAAGGAGGAAAGAACAATGATTACATGGATCTGCATAGCAGGCGGAGTTTTTGTGGTAAGCGAAGTTTTACTTTTCGTACTTTAATAACAGACGATAAACAAAGACTATACAGAAAGGAAGTGAAAAATATGTTTACATTTATAGGAGCTTGCGTCGCATTAGTCGGATTCGCAGCATGGCTTGATTCGATCATCTGAGATAAATAGTAAAACCATAAAGAACACTCGCAATAACCAAACTTAAACGAAAGGAGAATTAATATGATCACATTTTGTCTGGTAATGCTCGGCGTTAGCACAACTTCAATGATCGTGGGAGGTAACCTCACGACGATCTTCGGATAAACAGGGAGTGTATAATGAAATTCAATATGATCGAGTAAAGCGTCCGTGCAATAGTGCGGGCGCTTTTTGGTGTGCCAAAAGCCACTGAATAAACAATCTGCAACAATTATGCGTCACTGTGTTGCATAAGCGGCGATTCGTTGCACTTATGTTGCTTACTCAACAAACCAGCCTTCCATAAGCGTATCGAACCCAACACCGAAGTTTGCCACGCTGTTATCTCTTTCAACAACCATCAGATATAAATAACCGTTGTCGGTCTCAACGATATAACAGAGTGAATTTTGGTATGAAACCGGATCGACATAAAACTCGCAGCACATTGCGACGAAGTCCTCATACGTCTTCACTCGTTCTATCCGGTACACACCCTCAACGCCTTTTGCGAACTCTGCGTCCCTCTGCTTGACCTGCGGCAGTGCATTGAGCACTTCCAGTGTCGCGGACGTAAGTTTCTTCTGTTTGGATGCTTTTCTGTAAATAACATCTCTGTAATCATCCAACCAATCCTGTGTATTGTTCAGCAGGGGAACCCCTCCTGTTTTCTTTGTTCATATTATATCATGATGATGCGAGTATTTCTTTATCTTTGTTCGCAGGATATTCGGTCACTGATCGATCTCCTATATTATATCAGAGCACCAGGGAAAAGACAATCAAACCCGCCGTTTAAATCCGGCGGTCATATTTTCGCACAGCTTTCACTTACACTTTAAGTCCCTTTAAGGTCGCCGGTGTATAATATGACCATAGACTTGAAAAGGGGGTCTTTCTTATGAAAAACAATACCAAGAGATTTATCATAACTGTAGCGGTCATCACGATGCTCTCACTGGCATCCTGCGGAAGCTCTGACAGCAGCGGACAAAGTTCTTCTGCGGCTGATACATCCTCAGCGGCTGTGACCGAAGCTCAAACCGATGACAGCAGCACTGCAGAAACTACAACAGCGGCAAATGCTTCCGAACCGTCCGAAACTGAAACGTCTGAACCGGACGATAGCGAAGCCGAGAAAGCATCGGCAGAGCTCTCCGCAGGCGTCTCCGATATCCAGATACTTGAAGCCAGTGCCGATAATACGTCGCTGACCTCCGGAAATGCAACTGTGAAGATCGGCAACAAGAGCATTGATCTCAGCGGTGCCTACATCATCGACGGCGTAGATGCGGTCATTACGGGCGGGACTTACACTTCATCTGAGAGCGATCAGAACGTGTTTCTTGTTATCAACGGCGGTTCGCTGAAGATTTCCAATGCCGAGATCGTAAAGACGGGAAACGCTTCGACCAACGACAGCAAGCGCACCTTGGATGTATCGGATGACTACAATTTCTACGGCATCAATTCCGTGATACTCGTTGTGGGTGAGGGCAGCTCGGCGGAGATCACCGACTGCACCATTACATCCGATTGCAGCGGTGCGAATGCGGTATTCTCCACGACAAACGCCACGGCGAATGTTTCCTATGTAAAGATAACGACTGCCGGTAATTCCTCCCGGGGCGTGTATGCGACCTATGAGGGCACGATCAATGCAGATCACGTTGACATCACCACAAGCGGTGCACACTGCGCGCCAATCGCCACCGACAGAGGCGGCGGATATGTGACCGTAACGAACTCCAAAGTACAGTGCTCCGGCGATGGCAGCCCCTGCATCTACTCGACGGGCGATATCAAGGTCGAGAACGTCATCGGCGTATCGACAGGCGCACAGGCGGCGGTCATCGAGGGCAAGAATTCTATCACGATGACCAACTGCGACTTTACTGTCATCGGAGGCAACAACGGTGTAATGCTCTATCAGAGTATGTCAGGCGATGCGGCCGACAGCGACGCGACTGCAAGCTGTTCCGAGCTCACGATGACCGGCACGACTATCCGCAACGGCACCGACGGGCCGATGTTCTACATCACGAACACCACTTCAGTCATTAACCTGAACGGCGGCAACACGCTTGAATGCTCAAACGGTCAGCTCGTCAATGCCGCAACGGGGCGCTGGGGCAAGGACGGTTCCAACGGCGGAAACCTTTCGCTGAACATCTCGGGCGACAGCTTGTCTGACAGCGTGACTGCGGACGACATCAGCTCCGTTGCGGTAAACGTGCTTGACGGCGGAGCATTCACCGGAGAGACCTCGGGCGAGGTAGCTGTCGGGTAATATTCCAGGGCAACTGTCTGTTGGGTCAACAGCAGCAGGTAATAACACAACAGCGCGGGCAGGATGAAGCTGTCCGCGCTGTTGATATATTCTCAGGTTATATACGTCATATCGTCCTCGGCTATGCTGCAAAGCTGTAACTTTGAACTGCTGCCCGATAATTTTGAAAAAAGATCGGTATCAGATCACGATGAATGTCTGATCAAAATTGGATCGCCCACCCATAACTCGCATAACCTCTTGACAAATTGAGTTATGTGAGTTATAATTATATCAGCGGAAGGAGGCGTGACCGATGAAAGAAAATGAACTGACCGAAAGAATAGCCGAGCTTGAAAAGCTGATCTCGGAGCTTCCGAAAGGGAGCATCTCTGTCAAGCGTATCAACGGCAAGGAACAGCCTTATCTTCAATGGACTGAGAACGGAAAGCGTCACAGCAGATATATAAAATCGGAGGAACGCGATGGGCTGTTTGCGCAGGTCGCTCAAAGAAAAGAACTGGAGCAGGAGCTTCAAACCCTTAAAAAGAAAATGCCTTCCACTGAAAGGAAGACATCTGTAAATGCAGTTTCAAAAATCGACAGCAATTCTTTTGAAACAAGAGTTATCATCGGTGACGGACTAAAATTGCTTTGCAGCCCTGTCCTCGGTTTCAAGTACAGGGACAGTATGAGCGTTCTTAGGAATTATCTGAACGGCAATACCGACGGGCGCATCTGCCTGCTGTACGGACTTCGCCGGACAGGCAAGACCACTATGCTCCTGCAGGCGATCTCTGAGCTTCCCGCAGATCACACCGCGTATATCAAGATAATGAGCCGTGACAGCTTCGATGCTTTGGAGCGCGATATCCGAAAGCTCCAGGCTGCGGGATACAGGTATCTGTTTATTGATGAGGTCACGCTGCTGAATGACTTTATTGATTCGGCTTCGCTGTTCTCGGATATCTATGCGATGATGGGAATGAAGATCGTCCTTTCGGGTACCGATTCTCTCGGATTTATCCTTTCCGAAAGCGATGAACTCTATGACCGCACCTGCACGATACACACAACTTTTATCCCGTTCAGAGAATACTCACGTCTGCTTGGCATCCGTGATATTGATGAGTATATCCGCTACGGCGGAACATTCAGAGTCGGTGAGACGGATTTTGACGATCCTGAGCTTATGGATGAAGCCGTATCCTTCCGTGACGATGAATCAACCAGACGGTATATCGACACGGCGATAGCTCACAACATCCAGCACAGCCTTGCCCATTACAGACACGGAACTCACTTTCGTCATCTGCTCGACCTGTATGATGCAGGCGAGCTGACAAGTGCAGTAAACAGGATAATCGAGGATATGAACCACAGCTTTCTGCTGTCGATACTGACAAAGGATTTTATCTCCAACGACCTCGGCATAAGCAGGAGCAATCTCAGAAAGAACCGCGATCCCGAAAAGAGAAGCGATGCTCTGACTCTGATAGACGAAGAGAGCGTAACGGAAAGGCTCAGACACATCCTCGACATCAAGAACAAAAGCGAAATGAAGGTGGAACTGACAGCCGATCATATCCGCGAGATAAAAGAGTATCTCTATCTTCTTGATCTGATAGTTGACTGTCCCATTGAAACGATAGGCGGTGAGAAACCTGCGGAGCATATCATCTTCACCCAGCCCGGTATGCGGTACAGTCAGGCGCAGGCGCTTGTGTTCTCCCTTATGAAGGACGAGACCTTCTCGGGGCTGAACGCCAAAGAAAAGAATATGGTGACAGAGCGTATCCTTGAAGAAGTGCGCGGGCGGTTAATGGAGGAGATAGTTCTCCTTGAAACGCAAAAAGCAGCTACGAAACACACAAGGGTGTTCAAGCTGCAATTTCCGATAGGCGAGTTTGATATGACAGTCGCCGACGAGAAAAATATCAGCTGCCGTATCTATGAGATCAAGCACAGCAAGGAAACCTCCCCCGCACAGTACCGTTTTCTCGCCGATAAGGAAAAATGCGGGCAGACCGAACACCGATACGGTGAGATAATGCAAAAGGCTGTGATCTATCGAGGCGAGTCAAAGCGGTTTGAGGGAATGGAGTATGTGAATGTTGAGGAGTATCTTGAGGGGCTGGGATGAAGAAAGGCTATCGCTAATCTCCAGTGCCGTAAAAGCAAGAATCATCTGAAAGGCTCCCGCAAGAGAACAGCCGAGGATGACAGGTGCTTTGAGAATAGTTTCAGGAAGCTGATCCTTGAGAGCGTTGTCTTATAAGATAACAGAATAATAGGATCCCCATCATCAGGGCTTGAAGCCTCGATGGTGGGGATTTTCATTATTTATAGTGCTTATGGGATGATGCAGCCCTTTTTAATAGAAAGCGTTGGTTTGAAATATCGTATATTATCTTGCATCACTTTCACTGATAATTATAAATAGAGCTGATTTCATTATGCAGATCATATCAGTACATTTGGTTCTTAACGGAGTTGTTCTTAATCCAAGATCTTCGGCTGCGGTATGAATTTGTGAGTTTCCTTCGGAAGAAGTGAGCAAGGAAACATTCTTGCTTTTTAACAAATAATAGTATATAATATCAGTGGTGATCAATTATGAAATTTAACAATATTCTTTCGGGAATAATTGAGGCTCACGGGATCAAAGCCGCGGATATACACAGGCTTACTGGTCTGAAAAGGCCGTATATCAGTAAACTGCTGAACGGTGATCTTGTACCGTCATCTTTTGAGCAGGCGGAAAAGATCGTCAGCTGTTTTGGACTTTCACTTGAAGAAGAGCTTGCTTTGATCGATGCATTCATCGAATGCAGATCATCTGATGAGAACAAACTAAGCTGGAATGCGTTAAAGAACATTTATCGTCTGGAGTATTCCGTGTCCGCTGAGGAAGCGCCGCCGCAGGCTCCCGAATCGGAAAACGGCAGCCTTGTGACCGGCGAAAGGCTTATTGACGAGCTTATTGCCGTTTTTGCGGCGTCTGACAATATAGAGCTGTTTTTCTCGGGAATATCTGCTGAAGGAGTCGATAGGCTGTGCAGACCGTTTTCTGCACTTCCGGACAGTTCAAGCCTCAGCTGGCTCATGCCGATGTCAGGAAAAAAAGAGTCGGATGCTTTAGGCCTTTTCGCGTTTACCAATTCGCTGAAGCTGATGGGCATCAAGGACTGTACCGTAACGAAGGCGGAGACTGACCTTAATGCTCTCGTCCGGGGTGTTCCCTTTCCCTTCTATGCTCTGGCAGGAACCACGCTGATCCTTTTTGATGCCGATGTTGAAAAGGGACAGGTCTTCAATGATCCGGAGATCATCGAGCTTTACCGCAAAAGGTTTGAGGATCACTTCAAGGAACATGATCCGATGGCGTTCTCCTTTGAGAAAGCGGAGGATGTGCTGACTTATTGCAGCCGATATCTGCCCTTGCTGCTTGGAAAAAAGAACATCTGCTATATCGTAGCCAACGAGCCCTGCATAGTTTTCGATCTTTCCAAGAATGCTATAGAGGATCACACGATCGAGGCAGGCTCCGGACACAGCTTTGCGGATATGTACACGCAGTATCTCAGAAGCTTTATCAGATCCACTGAGGCTTTCTATGATATTTGTTCCGTAGGCGGAATAACAGATTTTCTTGATTCAGAGGAGTGGTATGAGCTGGGGAAGCACTTTTCCAAGAACATATTAAAGGAGCTGCGGATAAAGGCTCTGGAAGCCGCCGCCGCAAGCGTTAATGATACCTCTCCCATGCGATCTCTCGGACTCAGGATACCGGACTTCAACCGGTATTCGTTTATCGGAACAGACATTATGAACGGAGGCTGCCTGATCCTTGTCTATGACTTTGAAGAAAAGCCTCTTGTTGTCATCGCAAACGACAGGGCTCTGACCACGCCGCTGATCTCTCTTCTGACAGAGCTTAAAAAGATCGGTCTGATCGACGGCGAAGAAAAGACCAGAGCGTTCATTCAGACTGAGATCGAAAAAAGAAAAGGAACGGAGGAAGAATAATGTTCAGAAGATCAGCAGCGTTAGTTTTAACCGCAGTGATCGCGCTGGGTATGGCGGGATGCGGAGACAGCGGCTCTGAGGCCAGCACAGAACGATCCGCAATAAAAGGCACCGAACTAAGCAGACAGGAGCAGGCTGCTGATGCTGATAATAATTCATCGGATAAGAATACTGAGATACCCGTATTAGGTGGGTGGAGAGCCCTCGAATTAAAAAAAGGCAGCGACACTGAAACTGATAACAGCTTTGAATATGTTTTGTTATTCGGAGACGACGGACAGTATCGTATGACATACGAAAAAGCAAAGAAGTATGAGTTTAAAGATAACTGTCTCTATCTGTATCAGGACAAAGTTATTGATTATATGAAATATACGGTTCAGTCAAAGGAAAACGGATTTCTGATCAAACCAATTGCATTCAGCTATCAGAATGTGGAATACGATATTGAAGAATATAACAACAAATACAAACTTGATCCAAAGAGTGCGCCTGTGCATTTATATGATCCTTCATATATGCTTCTTCCATATGAGGGAAAGCATGGGAATGCAGAGGAGGAGTATAATCAAAGCCTAGAGATTTATGATTTGATGACTTTGAACCGCACAGCCAAATATGTTTTTAATTCTGTCAACGAGTATTTCTATGAGCACGGGACAGACAGAAGCACTTACAATAAATATGCCGGAGAGTATTCCAAAAATGGCGCAAGAAATGAACTGTCGGAGATCATAACTGCGGCTTTGTCAGAAACCGAAAGCATGGATGTTGAGTGTTGTCTCGTTGCAGTTCTTAACAAAGAGAATAATGAGTATAACTACTATATTCAGACAAAAGCCAAGGGACATAATCAGATCGGACAATACCCGGAGCCAAGGACGGCGAGTTTTGATAATCCGTCCCTATCTTCAGATATAGTCTACGGGACATATACTAAATTGCCTGAATAATATGAACGGAGGAAAAAATATGTTCAAAAGATCAATAGCCATTTTATCAGCCGCAGTGATCGCGCTGGGTATGGCGGGATGCGGAGAGAGCGATCAAACGAAAAGCTCATCTCGTACAGATACGGGGTCAACTGGTTTGACCACAGTTTCAAAATCAGCAGCAACGAGCAGCATAAAGAAAAACGATGAGCCTGAAGACGTGTTTATTACAGAGATCAACGAAAAGAAAGTATATTTAAGGATCAAGTATCCCAGGGAAATCAAAACGACATACAATGATTCATATTCAGTTGTAGTTCTTGATTCCGTGACAGTCGAGATCAAAGATGAGAAAACGGCTGAAATAACCGTACATGGGAGAGTTACAGAAAACACCTATGACGGAAAAACTGCCTGCTATTTTGAATTTAACACCTATGCTGATGACGGAAGAAATATTTGGAGAGACATGGATGTGCTGAAACCTGTTGTTGCAGGAGAAGAAATAACTCATACTTTCAGATACAGCTGGATACCGTCAAAATACGGTAAAGGAAAATATCATATTACCATATCGGGAATGTCTGTTCCAGCGAATACAAGAACAGCGTTATAGTTCATTTACATAATAAAACTGTCAAATGGTGCTTTTATATGTATACTATCCGGGGGCCGGGATTTTGAGGCACCGCTTTGATCACGTCATTTACATATAAATGACTGCATTCTTCAGATCGGAGGAAAATCTATGTATAAAAGAATTACAGCTGTCATGTCTGCCGCAGTTCTCGCACTGGGTATGGCTGGATGCGGAGACAGCGACAGCACCAATGCTCCTGCCGTTTCGGGGACGGGAGAACCTGATGACAGCGCTTCACTGGTCAGACCAGTTGACACGGATGACACGGAGGACGTACCCGGCTTTTCCGAAAAGCTGTCAGCATTTGAGGAACTGTATAATAAGTATTGGGAAGGTCATGAAAAGAATAACGGTTCCATAGGCGACGGGAGCAGTGATACCCATACAGAAGAAGAGAAGAAAGAGTTCAAGCGCAAAAGGATAGAGCTGCTATCGCCTTATCCGGAGGAAAAGCTGAAAGCGGCTATTGAGGAACAGTGCAGGTGCATCCGGGATAATGATCCTGATAAATTCATGGACTGTCTCAACACGGATTGCCTGAAATACTATGAGTCATATTACAGTGATACCCGCCATACTTATAACAGCTTTATTGAGCAAAACAAAACAGAAAAGGCTGAAGAATACCTGAAAGCAGAATACACCGAGGATCTATTCCAAAATACTTCCAAAGAGCTTACAGCCTCCGATTGGCCGGAGAATATTAAGGTCTCGGAATATGAGATCACGGACTGCACAACGGGAATGAGGATGATCACCGAAAACAACGATCCAACGAAAGTGACCGGCAAGGAATATGTCATAGAAATTCATATTCGGTTCCGGCTTGCGGACAGTGATCTTTGCGGTGAGGCTCAGATCATTCAGACGGCCGAACACGGCGACCTGATCCTCGTTTATCATCAGATCAGTACAGTACAGCAGTATTCGCTCAAAAAAGTTAATTCGGCCGCTAAGCTTGCCTTCACGGTCTGCCAGAACCGTATGAGCGACAAAGAAGCAGACGGTATTGATCGGAAAAAGCAGATAAATGACGGAGATTATGCAAAGTCAGCATCCCCTGAAGGCTTGAATGTTATGAGTACAGAGGGCCTCGGTGAGGGAGACAAATATATAGCCGGAGCTCTTCTTGACAACGGAGACGAGAATTATACGGTATGCGTCAGATTTGCGGAAAACGGCAAGATCAGCTTTGCTCAGGCGATATCTTCGGATCATCCCGGACTTATCGGACAGTATCCCGAACCGACTGTTCCCGGGGACGAAGGAAAGATGACATTCGGTCAGTATAACGATCATAAAGGATAAAGTGGTTACATGAAAAAAGGAAAGATCATAGCGATAGTTACTGCCGCTGCGATAGCAGTCGGAGGAGGCATCACGTTTTTTGCTTTGAATGGTTCGGACAAGGATCCCGTGAAGAGCAGGAAGGATAAAGACAGCTCCGGAGTAACGTCCGTCTCGGATGAAAAGACGTTCGACGAAAACAATGTCGGAGAGATATACTGCGCTCCCATCGACCCCGATCATATTGCCGAGGACGAATGCGGGATGATGTACGCCGACAACGAGCTGCTCGTTGTCGCCCAAAAAGGAGTAACAAAGGATCAGATCGCAGACCTTGCCGAGGAATATGATGCTGAGATCGTCGGGTATATCGAGCAGACGGGAGATTATCAGTGGAAAATGTCTTCTGCTTTGAAAGCAGAGAAAATATCGGACATTATTGACAAGCTCAAAAAGAATGATAAAATATCCGACTGCTGCCTGAATTATATCTACGACTATGAGACCGATGCCGGCCCTGAAGAACAGGTCATAACCTACGGCTCCAAGTGGAGCGCCTATCTGTCTGATGCCACCGACACAAACGGCAGAAGCTGGGGAGCCGAGCTTATAAATGCTCCGGCAGCGTGGAGCTATATGGAGAGCCGCAAGGTAGATATCAAGCCTGTCCGCGTGGGACTGGTAGACAGCGGCTTCAACGAGAGCCATGAGGATCTGTCCTTTGCTGAGAACGGTATATTTTATCAGAATGAACGCAACGCAGTCCCCGACTATGCAAGTGATAAGGAAAGATATGAAGCCACCCATCACGGGACACATACAGCGGGGACCTTTGCCGCCGTCGGCACTAACGACGCCGGCATCAACGGCATTTATCCCTATTCCGAGGGCAGACTGTACGCTGTCTCCAGATCAAACGCCGTCCGCCACGCGGAAAACGGCTCATGCTTCCAGTCCTGCATGACCGATAAGATTGCTTTTTCAGAGCTGATATTCAGGAATGTGAAGGTCATAAACCTTTCCATGAATAACGAGAGAGCCCGTGTAGATCAGATAGTAAACAAGAAAAGCGACTGGGAGGATGCTCTCAATAATCTGAACAAGAATTCAAAGATACTGGGCGATTACTTCGAGCGCCTGATAAAGCAGGGCTATGATTTTGTTATCGTCAGCGCCGCCGGCAACGGCTCAACAGCCGCCACGGGCAATATGGAGTCTCAGTACAACAGTTATATCAATAATATCACGAACGATACCGTCAAGGACAGGATAATCGTCGTAGGCTCTGTAGGTCAGGAAAGCAGCCCCCATTATGACAGTAAACTCAAATTTGAGTATTACGATATAAAGGGGAAGTACGATATCAGTTCATTCTCCAATGCGGGGAACAGGGTAGATATTTTTGCTCCGGGCTATGATGTTTATTCCTGCTATTCCTCGGTGTTCTATGATGAATCAAACAAAAAATACTATTCCGCCAGCGCCGGAGAGCAGTACTGGTATCTTTCCGGCACATCCATGGCTGCGCCCCATGTGGCCGGCGTATGTGCGGATGTCTGGAGCGTAAACAACAAGCTGACAGGGGAACAGGTCAAAAGCATAGTGACCAAATCTGTGCTGGTAAATACCAACTGTCCCTTAATGGATGGGGTAAACAATGAAAATCTTGCCGAAAAGGTTAAGGAGTCGGGCTACAGAGGCGTTTACAAATATCCCATAGTCGATTGCAACGAAGCTGTCAGGACTGCCTTCTCCACAAAGGGTCTGTCAAAAAACTCAGGAGAGAATTACGGCGCAGCCCTGGGATGGGTCGTCGAAAGAGGCCCGGAGGATCCACCTGCAGATTCATCCAGCAAAAAGATAGCTGACGTGACACTGGAGGTCTATACCAATTCTGCCGAGCATAAGAGAGTGACCGTTGACGATGTAAAGGAATGGAAGACCGATGACCACGGGCATTTCGAGATACTTCTTCCCGAGGGAGATTACCTGATAGAAGCGCATAAGAGCGGCTACAAGGAAAAGACGGGGGATCATTCGGTGGCCGCCAGTGTGAGATCAAACGAGATAACATATACCGAATGGATCGAGCTTGAATCCGAAAGCTCGGAGCCTCCGGATGCTGCGGTTGTCCGTAAAAGCTATCAGGAAATCCTGGATTCGATCAGAGACGAGCTGAGCTCAGATATGACTGAGTGGAAAAAAGACAAATACGGGAGTGATCCAGATTCAGTCGGCTATATGCTCAAGGATCTGAACGGCGACGGCATCGACGAGCTTATCATTGGCTTGATATCTATCGGCGAAAACTGGGACTATGAAAAGAACCGTATCATAGAGCTCTACACCTACAAAAACGGCAACGCAGAGCGGATCTTGTTCAGTTGGTGGAACAGGAACGAGTTTTTCCTTGTGTGCGGCAACAAGATACTGAACCACCAAGCGGGAACAGAAGGTCTGCATATCTACAGCCTTTTGGAATTCAGTCCTGATATGGTTGACGGCAACAAAGAGTACGCTTGTTATATCTCGGCTATGGCAGGAGAATATCAGTATAACGGAGCAGACGGGTCAAATAGAAGCATTACGAGGGATGAGTTTGACTCGGTCAAAGCTGAATGGACACAGCTTGCAGAATTCACACTTACTCCGATCATTTCCTCTTCCGGCGGTTCCGGATCCGATAACCCGGGCTCTCCTCCAGATGACAGCGTAGAGTTTGCCGGTCACCGCTACAAGGTGTTCTTAAATCCCGAAGAGTATGATGTTTATCAGAGCAAGGCTGCCTGCGAAGAACTCGGAGGACATCTCGTTTCCATAAACTCGCAGGAAGAACAAAATTTCATCGTCAGTCTGCTGGGTGAAAAGGATAATTACTGGATAGGCCTGGAACGCGACAGCTCCGGCTGGCGCTGGATGGACGGCAGCAGCTTCTCATACAGCAACTGGGATTATTGGATAGATGCTGATGGAGAAAGGTTTTCACAACCTGATAACTACGAAGGTCGAGAGTTCAGCTGCCGGATAGCAGGAAACACTGTAGAGTATGAAGATTGGTATATGAACAAAGGCGGCTGGATAGATACCGACGGCAGCGGCAAGGGTGAGGACCTGTCCACTTATGGATATATCTGCGAGTGGGACAGCTGATGACCGAGTTAGTATTTCCAAAACGTGATTTGTAGCGAATATTATAGATAATACGAATAATCAGGTACTGTTGCACACCCTCAAAAAAAGAAGCCTGACACGCCGAAAAAGCAGTGTCAGGCTTCTCATCATGTGCGATTGTCGTTTTCGTTCAAATAATAGTATAGAATGATCCCCGTCATCAAGGCCTGGTGCCTCGTTGACGGGGATTTTTACTTTATATCGGAGTGCAGAAAGATGCCGCTGCTTACTTTTCCTCTCCTGCCTTGAAATTGTAAACAGGCTTGATTGTCTCAACGATCTCAACCGTATCGCCGATGTTGCTGACGATATCCTCCATAGTCTTGTAAGCCATAGGACACTCATCAAGTGTCGCCGAGCTGACAGATGTGGTATAGATACCGTTCATCTGCTTCTTGAATTCGGAGACCGTGAAGCTCTCCTTCGCTGCTGCTCTCGACATATCTTCTGCGCATCAGCGATATCTTTGATGTGACGCTTAACAAGCTCCCGCCACATATCCGAATTTGTGTATCCGAGCCGGACAGCATCTTCACGGCGCAGGGATACAACGTGGGTCCAGACGTTGCCGGGGTGATTTGCTACCTCATTTGCAACAGCATTCAAATCGATTGGAGCATTGCCGTCATTGAACAGACCATGTGATCCTCTGCGCTCTGCACCGGGTCGCTTTGCCATGTAGTCAACAAAGTTTTTGCGGTTCCCGATCACATCAGCGTGACGTTCTATGATCGTAGAGATCAGCTCAGAGGCATTTTCGGCAGTTGGTTTCGTAGTGTAGTCTTCATATTCGAGATATGTCTTTGCTATTGGAAACTCTTTCAGCAGTTCGTTTATGAGCTGAGTTTGATTTGCAGTCACCGCAGTATTGCTCTGCGGCCGCTTCTCTACTGACTCACGGGTGGCGATATATTTTGTGTAGTTAGCTCGCCGGGCTTTTGATTTCTTGGTGCCGCTTCTGATGTAGCGGCTGGTGACGATTAATTGTGATGGCATAGTAGACCTCCTACTTGACAAATATGCGATTTTGTGGTATTATCTATGTAGACAATTTGCGATTTTGAAGATTTGAGCTGTAAAATATTTTGCGATTTTGCTGAATCGTGTCAAAAACGGGGTGCTGATATGTTTAAACGGAAAATATATGATAAGCTTTTGGAATGGAAAAAAGAAACTGACGGACGCACTGCTGTCCTTATTGAGGGTGCAAGACGAATCGGCAAATCAACAGTTGCCGAAGCGTTCGGCAAAAATGAATATGATAGCTATATCCTTATAGATTTCTCCATTGCATCAAAAGCAACAATAGAATTGTTTGAAGACATTTCCGATCTTGACTATCTGTTTTTGCAGCTGCAGCTTCAATTCAGAGTTGATCTTGTGGAAAGAAGATCGCTTATCATATTTGACGAAGTCCAGCTCTGTCCTCTTGCTCGTCAGGCGATCAAGCATCTTGTAAAGGATCACCGTTATGACTATATCGAGACCGGCTCTCTTATTTCGATCAAAAAGAATGTCGGCAATATTGTAATTCCAAGTGAAGAGCGACGGATCAATATGTATCCGATGGACTATGAGGAGTTTCTCTGGGCTGTAGGTGACAATACAAGCTATAATCTGATCAGAAAGTTTTATGAATTGGGGAAGCCTCTTGGTCAGCAGACTAACAGAAAGATGCTGCGCAGTTTCAGACTGTATATGCTCGTTGGAGGAATGCCGCAGGCTGTTGATGAATATATCACGACCAATAACTTTAAAATGGTCGATGCTGTTAAACGGGATATTCTTAATCTTTATCAGGACGATTTTATGAAGATCGATCCGACCGGACGGGCATCTGCTCTGTTTGATTCCATTCCTGCGCAGCTTAACAAGAATGCTTCACGCTATCAGGTCAGCAGCGTATTGAGCAGCACGACCAGGGCTGATGATATTCTTCAGCTTATAGCTGAAATGAATAGTTCAAAGACAGTACTCGTTTCATATCAAGTTAATGATCCGAATGCAGGAATGTCAGCAAGCAAGGACCTCAGCAAATTCAAAATGTTTATCTGCGACACAGGCTTGTTTACAACGTTGATGTTCAAGGATCGTGACTTTACTGAAAATGATATATATGAGAAGCTCCTGAATGATAAGCTGTCAGCAAACCTCGGATATCTGTATGAAAACATTGTTGCACAGATACTTGCTGCAAACGGAAATGAACTGTATTACCATACGTTTATGAACGAAGAGTCGAGACACAATTACGAGATAGATTTTCTGATAGCAGAAAAGAACAAGATCTGCCCCATTGAGGTCAAATCGTCCGGATATAGATCGCATAAGTCCATAGACAAGTTCTGTGAAAAGTATTCAGATCGAGTACTGTGGAAATATCTTATCTACACGAAAGACTATGCCAAGGAACACGACCTTTTCTGTCTGCCCGTGTATATGACACCATTTTTGTAAATTATTGATAGAATCGTATGTACCCTGCCGCAATCTGTAAACTCAGACTGCGGCATTTCTATTAGCTCCGCTGCTCCCTAACAGCACTCTCAAAATTAATGATCCCGTTTATCCTTCTCACCTCATCAGTCACTCCGGAACGCAGCTTGAAGAGAGCGCTGTCACTCATCTCACTCATAGCCGCAAGCAGATGCGTCTGCACGCCCACTTCAACTGCAAGTTTAAATATCGCCCTCGCAAGTCTCTGCTCCGAGCCTTTGATTATCCCGTCGGTGATCGTTCCGATCTGCGGCGCAAGGTAGTCGATAAGCTCCGGCTTGTTCTGCAAAAGATATCCGCAGTAGAAGCGAACTGCTTTCTCAATGAATTCCGATCTGTTCGAACAGTTGTCGCTCTTGTATAAGCAGTCAACAGTTTTCAAGGTCTCCGGAAAGAAATACACCCCGAACCTTGTCTTATTCGCAATGGTACCGTCGAAATCTCCCGTACCACCGCTATTCTTGCCATTATCCTTTGAATTTGGTACCGTCAAATCTCGCCTCCTTCCAAAATGGATCTATTGGTAAAACGCCCACAACCCTCGCAAACTCGCGGTCGGCTTTGCCGGCCGCTGTGAATTTTGCGGCAAAGGAGCCGCAATTTAACCTGCACAACAGAAATTACCCTCCACCCCTGCCCATTCCGGCCTCAAACGCAGCGTCCGAACTCTGCGACAAACGCCCACAGAGGGCTTTGCGCCCCAGGGGGGTATCGTTTCCCGACCTCGGCATGATGCGCGGCACACGGGGCGCACACGTTCGTTACACGCCGTCCTGCTGTTCAGGTTTATCTTTGCCGGCGGCTGACCTCCGCTGACGGGGTTTCTGACTGGCGGCAAGCATCTCAATATAGTCTCTCACATTCTGCGGCACGATCTTGCCGTAGAGCTGCTCAATATTAAACATCATTGAAATTGCTTCTTTGCGAACTTCGCAAAAGCATATATTCGACTTTTGCTCGTTCTCAAAGTGCAATTTCTAATGTCGTTTACTATATATACTTTTCAAGTTCTGCCGTCAGCGTGGAGTTTTTCTGCTCAAGGTACATCTCAATAGCCGAGAGCCTGCCTGGTCACATATCCTACGACCTCATCGCAGAAGATGACCTCGCCGTTTCCAATATATATCCCGTGCTTCGTACCGTCAAACAGTCCGATGCCCGGCACATCAGGCATCCTTAATCGGATTTTCTAACAGCACGGTATCTGCAACGGTAAATATTCTTCGGAAGCTGTTCAAATATGCCGTCGAAAACGGCTATCATAGTACAGACTTGTCGCGCAGCATAATCAAAGTTCGTAATACCCCCAGATACAGGCTGCCAACATTTCTTGAGCCTGATGAGGTAGAACTGATACTAAGGACCGTGGACAGAAACAATCCTATTGGAAAACGAGACTATGCTATGCTTATGCTCGTTACAACGTTCGGACTTCGTATGAGCCAGATGGAAACGGGACATGACGTTCTGCGTAACAGCGAGTTCTCCCTTGTCTCCCTGCTGGAGCAGGTCACCGCTCAGGTGAAAAAGGATTGCTCCGAAAAGGGGCTGACATTCGAGAGCGTTATTTCCGAACAGCTTGGAGATATCTATTTCGGCGACGATATGAGGCTCAAAGAGGTGCTGAACAATATCCTGTCCAATGCGGTGAAATTTACCGATGCTCCGGGCACCGTCACGCTGACTGCTGAAAAGGCCGCAGAGTTTGAAGGCCGTGCGACTGTCCGCTTCCGCATCAAGGACACTGGCATAGGCATAGACAGGGAATACCTTCCCGGGATATTTGATGCCTTCTCACAGGATGGAAGGCGCAGCAGGACCAAGAAAAGCGGCATCGGCCTCGGACTGGCTGTCACCAAGAGGATCGTTGAAATGATGAACGGCTCTGTGAGCGTTGAGTCCAAGAAGGGCAAAGGCACGGAATTCACGGTGATGATAACTCTCCGCAAGGCCGACAGCAGTGATGCTCAGTTCGGAAGGCTGGATACCGATGCTCTCTTTATCCTTGTGGTAGACGACAATCCCATCGAGGCCGAGCACGCGAAAACTGTCCTTGAAGAGGCAGGCATCCGTGCGGACTTCTGCACCGACGGCAAGGAAGCCCTGGAGAAAATGGAGATACAGCATCTCAGAAAGCATCCCTACAACATCGTGGTGATGGACTGGAATATGCCGGGCGCATCCCGATAATCGCCCTTACCGCCAACGCCTTCGACAAGGACGTCCAGCTTTCGATGCAGTCGGGGATGAACGCTCACCTCAGCAAGCCGGTGGAAGCGGACCGCCTTATCAGGATACTGGGAGAACTGATCTACGAGTCGGAGCAGAAGATCACCTGAAGACATATCGGAAGAGCAGCTTCGCATACTGCTTCACGCCGGAAAGCGCAGATGCCTCCGGCTGATGCAGAACTGGATCCCACACACTGTCAGCAGAGCAAGACCCGAAACGTTTGACCTTATAAAATGACAAAACCGATCTCACATCTGAAAATGTGAGGTCGGTTTTTTGATCCGTTTTAAATGCTGTCCTTTGCAATCTGAGCAATGGGATCGGGCAGGGAGCTGAGACATTGAGAGACGAAAAAACTACCGTACCTGCGGCCAGGTGCTGTCCGGCCATTCGTCGGTGCCGGCAAGATTTTTATAGCTGTCAATGACCACCGCAGTCTTTTCATCAACGGTACGCATAACATACTTCATATGATCTTCCGGGATAGCAACACATCCGCCCGAAAAAGGCTTTGCGGGTCCGAAGCAGTGCAGGAATATTGCAGAGCCAAGCCCCGGGGTGCCTTTTTCATTGTAACTGATGTTCAGACAATACTGATAGTGGTAGATATAATCCTTGATATGCTCGCATTCATTAGTGTCAAGCTCGGGATAGTCTTTGATATTTACCAGTTCATTATAGTGGAATCCCTCACGGCCGTCACCTGACCAGTAGGTGCCGTCATCGGCTTTTGTATATGGCATCTTGCTGCCGGGATCATCAGCTATACCGAAGGCACGGTTGAAGTGGAATGTTCCGACAGGTGTTTTTGCGTCACCCTCTTTTGTTTTGCCGAGACCGTTCTTTCCTATGAATCCCGGAGTGGTCATGACCATTTTCCAGCTGCCGTCACCCTGTTTTTCGTGGAGCGATACCCAGGCATCGGTAGCATCCTCGCTGAATGCCGCAACCACAAACACCTGATCTGCGTTTTTAGCAGCATCAAGTTTGCTTACCCATTCTGGGGAATCCACGCTGATACCGCTGTAATCCGAAGATGAAGACCCCGATGAAACGGCTGTCCCGGCGGTGCTTGTATTTTTCGGTTCGCTGCTCTGTGCATCGTTCCCGCAGGAGGTCAGCATTGCCAGCATAAGCGTAAATGCAGCGAGCATAAATACTCTTTTCCTCATATCATTTTTCCTTTCTTTATCCTCAGACCGATCTATGACTTGTATTATCATTGTACCACAAGCGTTCCGATTTTTCAAGGCCTGTGCTTCGGTTTTTTCTGACGGACAGCCCGTTGGAGATACATATTTCCGATCTGAGCGAGATCCGTTTTTATATTTGCACTGCGGTGTGTGATATGCCTGGAGCATACTGCAAACTCATCGCACGAAAAATTATGATCCGGTACCGCAATATGCACAAATCATACTCTTCCGTTTTGTGCCGGATATCAATGGAGACGACGCAATTGCCTGATATTATTGCTTTTTGGAGCCGTAAATGATATAATAGAGGCAGCAGAAAAATATCAGATAAAAGGAGTGATCTGTATGACCGAAAAACTCGGGAAAGCAGCGTCAGGAACTCTCGGAGTACTGACGGCAGCGATGCTGACCGTATCATCCGTACCCGCCGGGTATGCTGCGGACGAAAAGGAGCAGCCCACCCGGACGGTAATGTTCTACTGTATGGGAGGTAACCTTGAGGAATCTTACGGCAGCGCAGCAGGCAACCTGATACAGGCTATGGAGTCAGAATACAATGAGGATCTCTCTTTCATCGTTCTGACAGGAAACACTAAAGAATGGACGATGCCTGCCGAATACCTTGAGGGTGCCGATTCGATATCCGGCAATGTTCTTCAGGTATGGGAGCTCCGTGGAAAACAGGATGGCGAAGAGCACGGCACTATGAAGCTTCTCGGCGGCGGTGATCTTTTTACAGAGAGCACTAAGCTGTATGAAAGCGAGGCCCTCACTGATTTTGCGGACTATTGCTGTGAGATCTACCCCTCCGATCTTTACGATCTCATACTCTGGGGACACGGCGGCGGCCCGGCATACGGCTACGGCATGGATAATGGAAAAAAGAGAATGCCCCTTGACGGTATCGACAAGGCGCTGGACAGCTCCGCTCTGATAAAAAGCGGGGGCCGTTTTGAGATCATAGACTTTGACTGCTGCCTTATGAGCAATGCTGAGATAATCACTACGCTCTGCGATCACGCCGAAAATTTCGTATGCGCTGCCGAAACGGAGTATTCAGTCGGACAGTACTACACAGGCTGGCTCGATGCCGTTAAACGGGACCCCGATATGAGCGGCTACGATATAGGCAGGAAGATAGTTGATGACTTTACCGACTTCTATACCGACTATGAGGATCAGACCGATCTTTCAACTCTCTCTGTCATAAGCTCGGAAAGCTTCCGAAGCCGCCTGCTGCCTTGCCTTAACAGACTTGCGGATATCCTTGTCAGCGAGATCAGGGACAAAAACGCAGATACGGGGCTCTATGAGTATTATGACGAGATATGGTCATCCCGCGGGGCATACAACTACAGCGTGGGCGACTATGACCTGATCGATCTCGGCGGATTCACCGAAGCACTGGGCTGTATCCAGAATGAAAAGGA
>ODAJ012178022.1_pt1 | contig 30412 bp, 25 predicted proteins | sample 1539241 | NCBI WGS metagenome assembly ODAJ01 (sample SAMN02144231, study PRJEB22623) | gut metagenome | biome: sheep rumen | host: Ovis aries | place: New Zealand
TCGGAAACGCTGCTCGGAGAGGCGCTGAAAAGGCGGCGGCACGACTTTGTGCTGCAGACGAAGTGTTCTCTGAACTGGCGCGGCGAAGGCGGAAATTTTCATTACTCACGCGACGGCTATACGGTCAACAACGATACGCGTCCCGAAGCGATCCGCCGCGACGTTGAGGATTCGCTCCGCCGCATGCAGACCGATTATCTCGATTCGCTGATCGTGCACTATGTGTGCAAGAGCTTTCCGGTCGAAGAGACGGTCGGCGCGCTCGAAGATCTGGTCCGGGAGGGCAAGATCCGTGCCTACGGGCTTTCGAACAGTCAGCCGGACGACCTGCGCGCCTATCGGAACGCGCCTTCATCGGCGCAGGGCGTATCCGTCGTGCAGGAGTTTTTCAGCATTCTTTCGCCGTTCCACGGGCGCGACTATTTCCCAGTCTGTAAAGAATCCGACACGGTCTTTCAGACGTACGGCGTGCTCGAAGAGGGATTTTTAACCTCGCCTACGTTTATGGAACGCCGCTTCGAAAAGTCGGACATCCGCTCGCGCATCCCGTGGGTCGATCCCGCCTGCCATCCGGCTCTCAAAAACGCGTTCAGGCTTTGGTCGCCCATATGTGAAGCACACAACTGCAGCTTTGCCGCGCTCGTCGAGGCGTGGGCGCTCACGCAGTTCGACCGCATGAGCCTGCTCGTCGGCATGCGAAAGCCCCAAAACGTTGCGGACACCGTGCGCTGTCTTGACGTGGTCCTGTCGCCCGACGAGGTCCGGCTCATGGAGGACGCCGTCGCCTCGATCCAGGTCGCCGTGCTGGATAAGTAAAGAAAGATCCGATCACTAAAGTCGCAAAAAAGAAAAAAGAAGATGAAGTCGTATCTCGACTTCATCTTCTGTTGGTTTTATTGCCGTTTGCCGCTCTTTTGCAAAGCGTCGCCAGTTTTATTTTTTATTGATCGCTTTGACCTCTGTTACTGCATTGTTCCATCCATGAAACAGCCGGTAAATCGGCAGAACCGGAAGCAGGATCTTGTGCTTATAGAAGAAGGGATAATTCGCTTCCACGATCGGCATCGGCAAAAAGACGCGCTGCATGACGTATTTGGACTTTCCGAGCCGCGCTGCCTTGTTATGGATGCCCTGCCCCTTGTTTCCGTAAACACCTGCATCGGCGAAACACTCCAGCATTTTCGTCTGTTCTGCATTCAACATGTCGATGTCCGCTCCGTCGCCGAACGTCTTGAACGCCAGTTCCCGGTTTTTTTGCTCGAAATCAGCAAGACCGAGCTTTGCTGTCTCGTCCCGGATGTAATCCCAATCGAGAGCACCTTCAAACCGTTTCAGAAACACATACACATCCAGCAGCGATCTCAAGCCCGTTCCGTTCCAATAAAAATGCTTGTATTCGTGCGCAACCATATAGATATAAAAATCTTCATCGGTAAAGCGCCGCTCACAGCCGGATACGGCAATCAGTTTTCGTTCGATGTCTCGATAATAGGTATACAGCCGTTCCTCCGACACCGTCGATGCGAACAGCATTCTGTGCATCTCAAAGTGGCTGACAGGCGGTTTTTGATAATCATCCTGATGACCGGTGCCGAAATGTACAGTCGTAAAGCCCTGCGTCTCCATGATCGTCTTGACTTCATCCGCTCTTTTTGCATCGAACAGAATATCATTGTCCGACATCTGCCGCATCCATGACTGCGGATAATATTCCCGCAAAACGACGCCCTTCAAAGGCATGTACCAGATACCCGCTTTTTCCAGCGCATCCGTAATCACTTTGCGGTCGTAGTCCAAAAGCAGGTTTTTACGAATCGATTTTGCCTGCTCCTGCTTGAATCGGGGATCCTCGACACCTGCCGCCTTAAGCGCTGCGGCGATCAATGCCGTCATTTGATGAAACGAAGCAAACTCGTATAAAGCATCGAGATCCATCGACGTTTCTATGCTCGATTTTGCTCCATTTACGACAGACGCCGCTAAAGCGATAAACGTTTTTGCTTCAAGAGTCATATGATTTCATTTCCTGACGCTGGTGTTCCTTCCATACATGTCGCTAATCTCCGCCGTGCGCGATTTATCCTTTCAGCGAGCGGAAATATGCTTTGACCGCATCGCTGTTAACAACGTCGCCGTATTTCATCCAGATATCAAGCATCGCGATCTTGTGCGACGCTTCGATGCGATCCGTGATGCAGTCCTCGACACATCCCACATTATATCCTCTGGTCACTGCGTCTACGGCCGTCGCACGGCAGCATCCGCTGCTCGAATTGCCGACAATGATGATCGTATCGATCCCGAGCCCGACAAGATAGCTTTGAATCGGGGTCCCGTAAAAGACGCTCGCATAAGCTTTGGGGATCACAAGCTCTGTCGGCAGCGGTTTCAATTCCGGCACAAGTTCCGTGGCAGGATTTCCGTCCAGATACTTCGTTTGATCACGCTTCGTTTTCGCAGAGAAGCCGTCGAATTTCAGCGTCTGTCGCTGAACATTTCTGGTATACATGACCGGAACGCCGCATTCCCGCGCCACATCGCGCAGCGAAACGATCCGTCGAATGCTTGCCCATGCGTTTTCTCCGCCTCCGGACGGCCATTCGTCCAGCTGATCCACGATCGGTTTGTCCGCTCCGACATAGTTCGGCTGACAGTCTATCACCAGCAGGACCGGTTTTTTCCCGAATCCTCTCGGCTGTCCATAGCCGCCTTTTTCGATCACGATCCGGTCCGTCTCCGTCAGCAGATCATCCCAGCAATGCTTTTGACTCATACCATGCTCCTTATCTCGGCAAGAACTTCCCGGACGGTGCGGAACAAATCACGCCGTCCTTTTGTACGATATTGCCTCTTACCATCGTGTATCTCGGCCATCCCTTGAACGTCATTCCGTCATAGATCGAGAAATCGCAGTGTCCGAAAAGGTCTCTGTCGATCTTGCGTTCCCAATTCAAGTCCATGATGGCAAGGTCCGCATCCATGCCGACTTTGATCTCGCCCTTCGTCTTCAGGCCGAATTTGCGTGCGGTATTGATGCTGTTGACTTTGGAAAGCTGACTGAGCGAAATGCCGCGCTTATGGTATCCCTCGCTGATCAGCACGGGAAGCATCATGCCTGCTCCCGGGAAGCCGGGCGTCACATGCTCGATATCCGTTCCCTTCCGGTACTTTGTGGAAAGATCGCACGGACAGTTGTCTGTCCCGATCGATGTGATCGTTCCGTCCTTGATTCCTTCCCAAAGCGTATCGCTGTCCGCTGCGGTACGAATCGGCGGCACCACGGTAGCGTTCAGCTTTGCGGGACAGCTCTCATTCAGGACGAGATAATGCGGACAGGTTTCCATTCCCACTTTTCCGCGAAGAATCGGCTTCAGCTGGCGTGCGACCTTGACGCCGTCCCCCGTACTGGTGTGGACAATGTAAATATTACCGTCCGCCACATGATTGACCCAGAGAACGCTCAGAATCGCGCTGACCTCGCCGAAGTCCGGGCGCGCTTTGCTGTAGGAGCTCAAATGAAACTGATCCAGTCCCGCATCGTCAAAGGTCTTTCTTTGTTCCGGATAAAAGATCTCCGTATCCTCGCAATGCAGACAAAGAACCGCGTTGTCATCCAGCTTCTTAAGCGTTGTGAGAATATCCATGACTTCGCGCTTGTTGCCCAAAAGACCGGTCCCCTTGGTGAGTCCGTAGTGCTCCTCGAGTCGGTTCGTCTTATCCAGATAGAACTTGAACGACGTGATCTTGAGCTCTTTCATGTACCGCTCGATATCGGCCACATGAGATTTCTTGACAAGCCCGAGCGAAAACGTAAAGTCCACCATGGAGTTCTTTTCGCAGAACTTGATGTAGTCCGGTACGGTATCAAAGTAATCATAGTTGTGCCGATGAAACTGCAGGACCGTTGTCAGCCCGCCGACGACCGCGCGCTTTGAATCCTCCACCACATCCTCTTCGTACTTCTTATAAATCCCCCAGTGCGTATGCGGATCGATGGATCCCGGCATCACGTAAAGCCCTGTAACGTCCAGGATCTCTTTTCCCTCTTCCGGTGCAGTTCCCGGGGCGAAAATCGCCTCGATCTTTCCGTCGCGGATCAGAAGGTCCGCCGGATATGTATCGTTTTCAAAAACAACCGTTCCGTTTTTGATAAGCAGTTCATTCATATCGATGATCTCCTTTCCCGATCCGAGCTGCCCGGAAAACGGACAGTTCTCTTTTCATCCTGCCACAAGGCAGTTCAGCGCTCTACGTGCCGTTTGAGATACTTGCCTCTGCCGGGTTCGGCTGTAATCACGCCGTCTTTTTGAATGATCTCACCGCGGCTGATCGTATAGCGCGGCCAGCCCTTCAGCTTCATGCCTTCATATACCGAGAAATCACTGTCGCCGAACAGTTCCGGCGTGATCTCTCTCTCCCAATCAAGATCAACCAACGCAAGGTCCGCATCGTATCCCGGCGCAATCACGCCTTTTTCACGAAGCAGGAACGCGCGGGCAGCATTGGTGCTGTTTACCATAGACAGCGTAGTGAGCGGGATCTTTCTCTTGTGATATCCTTCACTGATCAGCGTCGGCAGAATCATGCCCGGACCGCCGAATCCGACGTATACACCCCAGATATCGTCGCCCGGTTCATACCGCTTTGCCTTGCGAACCGGCACATTGTCCGTTCCCATGGTCTTCACGGTACCGTTGCGAATGCCCTCCCACAGCGCCTCGTTGTCCTCCGCGGTACGCAGAGGCGGGTTCACCTTGCCTAGCAATCCGCACGGGGAATCCTTCGTCAACACCAGGTAATGGGGGCACGTTTCCAACGTCACGTTGCCCTTCAGCACCTTGTGAAGCGTCTCATACATTTCCACAGAAGACTTTGCGGATGTGTGGACAACATACATGTTTCCGTCAACGATGTGGTTGATCCACATGGTGTCTGCAACCGTAATGGTTTCCACCCAGCCGGGACGGGTCTTTTCAAATCCGGTCAGCGAATAGCGGTCGTCCGGATCGTTTGCATCCCTCACCGTCTTTTGAAGCGCGCGGAACAGGTCCGCGTCCTCGCAATGGATGCACAGAAGCAGCTCGGGAGAGATCTCGCGCAGTTTCTTCAGAATATAATAGAAATCTGCCTTATCAAGCGTCAATGCCGCGTCCTTCGGCAAATCATAGAAGGTGTGCGCAATATCCTGCTTGTCAAAGAAGAATTTAAAGGATGTGATCCCAAGCCGATCAACGTATCCCTGCAGCTCATTCAGATGTTCTTTGGCGCAAAGGCCCAGAGAAAACGCAAAATCCACCAAGCTGTTGGCTTCGCCGTCTTCGATAGCCTGCTGAACCGTCTCGTAGTAATTGCCTTTCCCGCGATGGTAATTCAGCAGCGTCGTCAAGCCGCCGATCGCCTGCCGCGGCGTATCCATCCGGAACGCATCACCCAACGGTTTATACAGACCGAGATGCTGGTGCGGATCGATCGTGCCGGGCATGACATATAAGCCCTCTGCATCGATGATTTCCGCATCCCCGCAGTATTCGCCGGGCGCATAGATCGCAGCGATTTTTTCATCCCGAATCAGAATGTCTGCCTTTCTGACATCTGTTTCGAAAACGACTGTCCCATTCTTGATGAGCTTATTCATCCTCAAAATCTCCTTCTTTCTGTTTTTATAATCCAAGATACATGGATTTGATTTCTTCATTATTCAGCAGATCGGTTGCTTTGCCTTCGGCACGGATCAATCCCTGCTCCAGCACATATGCCCGGTTTGCAATTCGAAGCACGTCATGGATATTCTGCTCCGCAATCAGAACCGCAACGCCTTTGTTGTGAATGTCAATGACCGCTTTCAGTACTCTTTGCGTCATGATCGGCGATAATCCGATAGAAGGTTCATCGAGTATCAAAAGCTTGGGTTCTGCCATAATCCCGCGGCCGACCGCAACCATCTGCTGCTGACCTCCGCTCAAGTTTCCGGCGGCTTTGGAGCTCATTTCCTTCAGCTCGGGGAAAAGCGAATACACATACTCCAAATTATTCCGCATGTTCTTTTTCGCGAGCTTGGTATGCGCCCCGATCTCAAGATTTTCTCTGACCGTCATCAAAGGAAACAACTGACGCCCTTCGGGGATCTGGATCAATCCGGCGTCAACGATCTGCTCCGTCGTCGCACCGGTGATATCCCGGTCCATAAACTTCACGGTTCCTCCCGTGATATGACCGAGACCGGAGATCGCGCGGATCAGCGTTGTTTTTCCTGCGCCGTTTGCGCCGATCAGGGACACGATTTCGCCGTCTTTAATGTCCAGTGTAATGCCCTGAATGATTTTCAGGTTGCCGATATCGACATGCAGATCTGTAATCGTCAGCATTCTTCCACCTCAATTCCGTTTCCGAGATAGGACTCGATCACCTTTTGGTTGTTCGCAACTTCTTCCGGCAGACCCTCTGCGATCATGTTTCCGCGATCCATCACGTAGATGTAATGCGATAGCTTCATAATGACCGGCATGATATGTTCGATCATCAGGATCGTGATCCCGGACTGATTCACCTTTTGGATCAGATCCACCATTTCTCTGGACTCGGTCGGAGTCAGACCCGCCATCACCTCGTCCAACAACAGAAGCTCCGGCTGCGTTGCCAATGCTCTTGCAAGCTCCAGCTTTCTCTGTTCTCCGGTATTGAGCAGCAGCGCCAATTGATCTTTCTTATCGAGCAGACCGACCATTTCGAGACTTTGTTCGGCATATCGATATGCTTCTTTTCGGCTCGTCGCTTTATTATATCCTCCTACCGCGACATTGTCCAGCACCGATAACATTCCGAACGGCTTTGCGATCTGAAATGTTCTGGCGATTCCCATATGGCAAAGCTTTTCTGCGGTCTTATGCTGGATCTCTTTATCCTTGAACAGCACTTTTCCGGAAGTCGCATGGTAATAACCGGAAATGCAGTTGAACAACGTTGTCTTTCCTGCTCCGTTTGCGCCGATGAGTCCGGTGATCGATCCCTTCTTCACCGTTAGGGACGCACCGTTTACAGCTATATTGCCTTGAAAAGACTTCTTGACGTCGATCACGCTTAAGTATTCCATCAGGATCTCACTCCTTTCAGCTTGCGAATAATCGTTCCGTAGATACCGTTCCGGCAGAATACGACGAAGAAGACGATCAACGTTCCATAGACGATCATATTGACGCCGTTGGTTCCCTCAAACAGACTGTTGCTCAGCTCCTGCAACGGTACGATGATCAGTGCGCCGAGCAGGGGACCGCCGAGCGTTCCCGCGCCGCCGATGATGCAGGGCACGATCGCCTCTACGGAGATGGATGCATTGAAAACGACGGTCGGATCGATAAATCCGTAATACTGCGCATAGAACGTTCCCGCCATTGCTGCGATTGCTGCGCTGATAGCCATCGCCGCCAGTTTGTATTTCAGCACGGGCACACCGAGAGAACCCGCCGCCTCTTGATTCTCTTTGATCGCCACCAGGCAGACGCCGAATTTGCGTCTGCTCATGAGCGCAATAAACAGCGTAACAACGATCACCATGGCGAGCAAGATGAAGAAGAACACCTTATCATTCGAGAACTGGAATTCGCTCCATACGTTTTTATACGGGATCAGAATGCCTGTTGCGCCTTTCAGCGCCTTCGTGTTATTGAACAGCACTCTCAGGATCTCCGCAAACGCCAACGTTACCAAAGCGAAGAAATCTCCGCGGAGCTTATACCGGAACGAAAGGAATCCGATCAGAACGCCGATCAGTGCGGCAAGGATCATGCCGATGAGCATTCCGAACCACGGACTGACGCCGTAATCAATGTACAGGATACTGGAGGTGTACGCGCCGATACCGAAGAATGCTGCATGACCAAACGAAAACTGTCCGGCATAGCCGCTCATGATGTTCCAGCTTTGACCCAGCAGCGCCATGAGCAGTACGGATATCCCCACGTTCAAAAGATATCTTCCCGATACGAACGGAAATACGATGCTGACCAGCAGAAATGCCAACAGCGTCACTGTTTCGACTCTTTTAGTTCTCACGACGATTCCCCCTTCCGAACAGTCCCGTAGGACGAATAAACAGGATCAGAATGAATACTCCGTATATCAGCATATCGCTCCAGCTGCCGCCCAGATAATAGCCGGTCATAGATTCGATTACGCCGATCAGCAGACCGGATACCAACGCGCCCCAGAGATTCCCCATGCCGCCCAGAACGGCGATCACGAAGCATTTCAGCTGGAAGCTTTCTCCCAGGGTCGGATAGATGCTCATGATCGGCGTCAGCAGACCGCCCGCGATCCCGGTGCAAACGGCCCCGATCCCGAAGGCCACGGCCCGAATGTTTCGAACGTTGATGCCCATCAGCTTCGCGCCGATGTCGTTTTGCGCCGATGCACGAATGCACTTTCCCGTTTGCGTCTTATACAGCAAGAGATAAACGCCTGCGGTCACCACAATGACCATGCCGAATGCAATCAGCTTCGCCGGAGCGATCGTCAGATCGCCGATGCGAATCGCTTTTTCAAATCCGCTGACCGTCAGCGATTTATAATTCGGCGTAAAAATAACCAGCAGCACATTTTCCAGAACATACGCTACGCCCAGCGTCAGCAGCAGCTGATTATGCGCCGGCGCATGTTCGATATAGTGGATCGGAAAACGCTGGATCAAAAAGCCGATCAGGAACATGACCAGCATCGCGATCGGCAAGGCCAGATACGGATTCAGACCCAGTCCGGAAGCGAGCGCATAAACCACGTACATGCCGACGGTCATCATCGCGCCGTGTGCAAAGTTCGTGATCTTCAGCACGCCGAAAATCAAAGAGAGTCCGAGTGCCGCCAGTGCATATACTCCTCCCATGAGTACACCGTCAAGCAGCGACTGAAATGCCTGTACGCTCATTCCGATACCTCCTCATAGTTTGCATATTCTTCAGGAAATACGATCACGTGTTTCCCGTCTACGATCTCCACCATGACGCCTGCCGCATTGACATTCTCGCCCTTCTCATCAAACCGGATTACGCCCTGCGGAAGAACATGATCATATATCTCGGACGCTGCGATCGCATCTCTGAGTGCTTCCGTGTCGTTCACATCGCTGCAGCGTCTCAATGCGTCCGCGATCACCATAATGCTCTGATAGCCGTAAATGGCATGCGCCGGCATTTCCTCTCCGTATCTTTCCAGATACGTGTCCAAAAGCTCCTGCGCTTCTTCACTGTTTGGATTGTACCGATAGTTGATATCGTAAATGCCGTCTACCGCCGTGCCATATGTTCTGGTGAATTTTGCATCGGAAAACGCGCCGTTCGCCACGCCGATGATTTTCTTGAAATGGATATCTCTTTCCAGGATCTCCTTGATCAGCAAAGACTGGTCCGAGTAGTAGCCGACGGAAATGACCAGGTCCGGATTCAGCGATGCAAGCTTGGTCACTTCCGAGCTGAGCGTGGAGGTCGTTGCCGCATAGGAAAGTACGCCTACAACACGAAGATTCGTTTCGTCGATGTGCTCCTGAATATAATCCACAATCCCCGAACCATAGTTGGAATTTTCATAAATAAACGCCACGGTTTCTATGTCTTCCGCACGGAAAAAATCGAAGAAGTCAAGAAAGTTGCGGCTGAATCTCGACGTGCTGGGCTGAATGCGGAAGCTGTAGTGATATCCGTTGCTCAGAAGATTGTCGCTTGCCGCAACCGTCACCACGAACGGGATCCTCGTTTTTTCCGCCATTCGGGAAACGACCTGTGCCGCACTGCTGTTATACGTTCCCGTCAGAGCGACGACGCCGCTGTTCGCCAGTTTCAGCGTTGCATTCGCCGCGCCGCTTGACGTTCCCATGCTGTCACGCGGCAGCAGTTCCAACATCCGACCGTTGACGCCTCCTTGCTCGTTTATCCTGTCGATCGCAATTCTCTGTGCGTTTACAATTGCCTGACCTTCATATGCCATGCTGCCTGTAAGCGGATGGACAGACCCGATTTTGATGGTCTCCGTTTTCCGCCGCGCGCCGCATCCGGGCAGCAATGCAACCGCCAGAAACAGCATTGCCAGCCAAAGTATCATCCTTTGTCTTCTCCTCATAGTCTCCTCCTTAATTATGATTCCTATAATTATTAACCTATATCAACTGCAAAAAGACGTATCTCTTTCGATCCTCTTGTTTTCAAAGGATCATCCGAGAATTTCGTTGATTCCTCCGTATTCATTTTTCATATCCAGTCCCCGGATGTTCCGGATTGCCGTATTCGCTGAATGCGCAAATCCCTGCATGCAAGTCGTCAGTTTACGCTCCATATCGTCCCAGGAAAACGGATTCTTTGCATCGCCTTTCGGGAGCAGGACCGTACGTTCGATCGCGCTTCCGTCTGCAAGGATTACAACGAGCTTGGATCCGCGAATGCCAAGAGTCGTGTTCTCCATGGATGCGTCGGGAATCAACTCGATCTTTTCCGTGAGCGAAATAATCTCCTCTGTGGGTTTCTTTTCCAAATCTTTCAGCGTATAACCGCCCGTCGCGAGCGCGACCGCAAGACTGTAGTGGATGGAGAACTTTGCCTCTTCCGGATTTGCGGGGATCTTGATCTGTCCCGCGATCTGTATCGCGTTATTGTATATATAAAGTTTGATGCTTTGAACGTCTTTTGTGCCCAGTCCTTTTTCATTCATTTCGCCGCGGATATCGATTGCCGCCTCGATGCCGCAATGCGTATGACGGCACGACGGATACGGCTTCAGATAGCTTTCGCACACGGTGAATACTTCGCCCAAATCGTTTAACATGTTGTAGTGAACTTCATCGGTTACCGCGTGGAACCAGCCCTTTTTGCTCTCGAGCGGAAACTGCGGCCCGTTTACGCCTGCGGCAGCCAACTTCGCCGAGATGATGCCGGTTTTTGCGGCGTTGGCAGGATTCAGCGGTTTGCAGGACTGTCCGCTCTCCGCAATGATCAAAAGCCCGCTTGCCTGAACGGCCGCAATGCCCATCGCACTGTATATGCCGCTTGCGTCAAGATCCAGCAGCTTTGCGCATGCCGCTCCGCACGCGATGCTTCCCGCCATTCCGGTAGAATGAAATCCTCTGTGAACGAGTCCCGGCTGCGCCATCGCGCCGACGCGATTGTAGACTTCGTATCCGACCGTGATCGCAGTTATCACGTCTGCCCACGTTTTGTCGCCGAGCTCCTGCGCCAACGCGAATACCGCCGACATCACATGCGCCGCGACGTGTCCCATCGCTTTGCGGTTTCCGTCGTCCATATCCGCGCCGTGCGCGTAAACAGCGTTCATGAACGCCGCATTTTCTGCCGGAAGCGTTTCACTCGATTCGAAAACAGAAGCAATTCCGGCGCCGCTCATGCTTTTGACAATACCGCGCATTGCCTTGTTGAACGTTCTGTTGACCTTGATCCCCGCAAAGCATGCCGCATAATAGTCGGCAATGAACAGTTTTGTCGTCTCGACGGCTGTGTCCGGGATCCGATCGTATGTCAGACCTGCCGCAAACTCACTGAATACTCTGGCTGTGTCTTTAGAATCCAAGTTCATACTGAACTCCTTCTTTTCCGTAGTGAATGTCCGAAACGATCCCGTACAGCTCCGGATGTCTGTCGCGCTCCCAATTGAGACGCGCTCTTGCGTACTTGTTGTTGTCCGTATCGATCTCTACGGAAAGCGTCGTCCACGGCTCGTCTTCCAGTGCAGCAACAATGCTGCCGAGCGGGTCGATCACAAGAGATTTTCCGAAGTGCACGCGCGGCTTGACCTCGTTCTCTGTTTTTTCCTCGCCGGCTCGATTCAACGCGATCACGTAGCTGTGGCTCTCCAGCGCTCTGGTTTGAAGCTCCGTTACAAACATATCCTTACGCAGTCCCATCGTGCATGCCGGAACGCAGATGATCTCCGCACCCTTCAGAAAGTAAGCGCGCCACTGCTCCGGGAAGGACCTGTCATAACATGTCAGCATGGCGATCTTCACGCCGTTATCCAGATCGTACACGGGCATGATGTTACCCGACTTAAAATAGTAATTCTCATAACACTCGTTGTAGCGCAGATCGCCGCCCGGCATATGAATCTTCCGGTATTTTCCGTATACGCCGCGGATCGGAGAAACAAGACCGAGCGTATTATAGAAGCCATCCTCCGCTTTTTCGAACAGGGAATAGCAAATATTCGTATTCAGTTTTTTACACAGTGCCAGCATCGCGGCAGTCGTCGGACCCGTCAAAAAGTCTTCCGCATACTGAAACCATCGCTTTTCCCGCACATAGCCGAAATATTTGCCCGTCATCAGTTCCGGGAACACGATCAGGTCTTCCCCGCGAAACGCGCTCTCCGCCAGGTCAACCTGCTTTTGAAAATACGTTTCATTCGTCATGCCTTCCGTAACTGTGCCCGGCTGGATACCCAAAATACGAACTTTCATTGATTCTCTCCTTTTGCTTTCGTCTTGCCTTTTACTGCGCTCTGTTATCTTCCAGATTCACCATGATGCGAATCAGATCTTTCACGGCTTTTGACAAATATTGTCCTTTTCTGTACACGACCGCGATATCCCTGCAGGAGATCGGCTGAACAAACGAGAAATATGCCACGCGCTCCGCATTGCTGAACGCCGCGATGCCGGAGGGAACCAGCGCCGCGCCGATCCCTGCCCGTACCATCGCAAACTGCGTCTCAATGGTCCTGCACTCCGCCGCGTTTTTGACCTCGATCCCCGCGTTCGCACAAATCTCATCCAATTTTTTCTGCGTCGGCTGGCTTTCCGCCAGTGTGACCAGCGGCTCTCCCGCCAGTTTACGGTAGTCTACGGCGGGATACTTTCTGTCGTCCATCGCAACTGCTTCGCCGCTCAGTTTGCGAAACAGATCCATCTCCGTATTCACCGCAAGGAGGATTTCTTCCTGCATCATATGGCAGTGTGCAAAGACCCTCTCGTCCACCGGCAAATTGGCAATGCACAGATCGAACTGTCCGTGTGCCGCGTCGTCTAGCAGACTTGCACCCGCGCGTTCCTCGATGACAAGATGCATCCCCGGATACAGCTTTTGAAACCGCTTCACGATTTCCGGCATCAGATGCACGCATCTATGCGGGCTGACGCCTACGACAATGCTTCCCGCCTGATGCACGGACAGATCTTCAAACTTCCGCTCCATCTGCTTTTCCAAATCAAGGATCTTCCGTCCCGCATCGATATACACGCGACCTGCATCCGTTACGCGAACGTCGCCGCCGGTCCTGTCAAACAGCTCCACACCGAGTTCTTTTTCGACCTTTTTGATATATTGGCTCAGAGACGGCTGCGAGATCCCCAGCGATTCCGCGGCTTGAGAAAAGCTCCTTTCATGCGCCAATACAAGGACGTATCTCAGTTGTTTCAGGTTCATCGGACTACCCTCTCATCAGCGCCGCGACCGCGGAGACGTCTTTTGCGTTCTCAATGCTTCGGATCGCCTCGATCATGCCGTCCTGCTGCTCCTTTGTAAACCGCATTCCGGAAAGCGATCTGAACTTGTTCTCGATCTCGCGATCGCTCAACGGATTGACCGGATCGCCCTTTGCTCCGATGACCTCCGTGTAATATGTCTCGTTCTTCGTCTTCACCTCAACGCCGGACGCCCACTGCTTGGGGTACATGGAGGTAAATCTGTCGTCTGTCCTAACCGTGACCTTCGCTGCCAAGGCATGGATCTGCGCATCGTTGAGCCGCTCCGGAGCAAACTGCGGAATGAACGCCTGCCCGTCGATCAATGCAACGGAAACCGCATACGGAAAGCTGAACTGCGCTTCGACCGTGTTCTTCGGCGGCTTTGAAAAGCCCCAACTCATTCCCGCGACGTCATATGTCGTTACCGTGACGGCTTCGATATCTTCCGGTTTCAAATGATTGTCGTTGCGGAGCCGAATCGCACAGTCGATCGCCTGATGAATATGACCGCAACAGGCATAGAACTTATGCCCCATATCTTTGCATTGCCACACGTCGCCGAGACCTTTGGTTAGCTCGCTCAAATCATACTTATCCGACACGGCGTGCGCATAGCCGCCGTCCGGCGCTTCGAATACGTAAACCGGGCCGGTAAAACCTGCTTTTGCTGACGCCGCAGCAAGATACCCGTGCATCGCCGCCATGCCCGCATGATAGCGCTTGCTCATGGATCCGTCCGCCGTGTAAGCCATCAGACCGCCCGTAGAAGTCCCCGCAAGTCCGAAAGCATTGGCCATTTGCATTCCATCAAGCCCCATCATGTGTCCGATCGCTGCCGCGGCGCCGAACGCGCCGCACGTTGCCGTACCGTGCCACCCACGCCGTCTGTGACTGTCCACGCCGACCGCAACAGCCGTTCTCAGCATGACTTCATATCCCACCGCCATTGCTGTCAGCAGTTCTTTCCCGGTGATTCGGAAAAGCGGCCCCGTCGTCAGGATAGACGGAACGATCACCGTTCCCGCATGAATTTTACTCGGTTTATGCAGATCATCCAGCTCAACGGCATGATTCATCGCACCGTTGATCAGAAGCGCGGTCGCGATCGGCGCAGTAGTATCCGAAAACCACACGGCGGCTTTCCCGCTTTCATCACGGTTCAAGACGCCATCGACCAGATTACGGATCTCCTGCCGTTCCGCACCGGCAGCGGCACATCCCAGCGTATCAAGCAGGCATTTTTTCATCATATCGATGACAGGGGCCGGGATATCGGTATACCGCACCGATGCCGCCCAAGCCGCCAGTTCTTTCGTGTATGCTACCATGCTGTTTTCTCCTATTATCTTCATAACGAATTCATTATACAACGTGTAAAAGGAATAATCAACCTTTTTTTCGATATTTGATCCCTTTTCTTTTGCATCAATAAACGAAGAGCAGACACTTTTCAGTATCTGCTCTTGTTTGATAAACGTATGGCCTTTGCTTTTGTTCATGATTCATTTCTTAAGTTCGCGGAGCATCCAATCGTAAAGCTCCTTAACGCCTCTCTGTGTAGGCTCCTGCAGCACAACGGGATCCCCGCTGGGATTTGCCTCCACCAGGCACACGTCTCCGGGAATAAAGGCGATGTCCCAGCCCGTGTAGTGAATCCCCTCCAGCGTAGAAGCGGCTTCTTTCACCATAGCGATCGCCTTGTCCCAATTGGGGATCTGGAAGCCGGGAAAGACAACGCCTGTATCAGGGTGTCGCACCACATTCACCTTCCACTTACTGGACGCACAGGAAATGACTCTTCCTGTCTCCACGTCGATAATAGCAGTATATCCCCCTGCAGAATGGTTGTCAATATACGAATCGCCTGCGCCGCAGCGTATAACGGCGCCGATCACCTTGACCTCTTTGCCATCGCAGAAGGTTATTGCGCGGACGGTGTTGATCGACTGCGGATGGATCAATGCCATGGTCTCATCCTGTCTGATGCAGCCTTCAATGACATATTCGCCCTGGCTCAGCTTCTGATACATCTCCGAGTAGTCTGAAATGTCCTCAAACCTGAACTTTGTAACGCCGACTCCCGCCCCGAGCTTGCAGGGTTTTATAAAAAACTCCTGTTCCCTTTGCGCAAACGCCTTGAATTCTTCCATGCTTGCTCCCGGGATGGCAAGCGTGTCCCGTTTTAAATATGCGGCAAAATCACGATTGAAGGTTGCTTTGTGATTCAGTTTTTCGCGTGCCGCAAGATCGTTGACTTGCGCGTAAAACCTGTTGTTTTTTCGCGCTGTCATAAACCCCCTCTTCGCAAAACCACTCTTTTCCCAAAAGCGATACTGAAAATAGTCGGAAATCGTTGAGCCATACAATACGAACGAACGCAGGAAGTCAAAATAGACATGTCCTTTTCCCGGTGCGTTTGCATTCTCCTGTCTCATTGTGCAATAATACTGCCCCAGTTTGTCAAAATACTTCATTACTCTCATGGTTTTCTGCCCCGTTTGCTTACATCGTCCTTCAATTCGGCCTATCCCCTATTTCATTCATTGGCATCGGCTTTCGCATATATGTCCGCCTGCTTTACACTGCATATTTTGAGCTTTATATCAAACAGAAGTTCGGGCGTTCTGCCGGATTCTCAGTGGGTATCCAGTTGACTTATGCCAATTCCGTATTATCTTTATGACCAACCCGTCGATAATCAGAAGGCGCACGGCGTCCCCTCTAAATAGCGACGCAGCAGCTCTTTTTTTCCGCAGTTGTCATACTGAATTGTGTCCACTCCGTGGCCGAAATTCGCCTCAATGAAATCCACGCCGGTTTCGGTGATGGCGATATCCCAGCCCAGATAAATCATGTTCCGGGAGAGCTTGGCCGCTTCGCACACCTCGTGGACCAGAATATCCCAATTGGGGATTTCAAACCCAATCATGTAGATGCCGGACGACGGGTGGGTATCGTATGATTTTTCCGTCTCATTGTCTCTGCCCACACACATGATTTTCCCGGTCTCCAGATCGATGGGATAGGCAACGCCGCCCGAATGCAGATTATCGGCAAGCTGGCCCTTTCCGCCGCAGCGCAGTGCCGCGCCCAGAACCTGCGGGTTACGGTTCTTGTCGAGCACCGTGACGATCCGCACCGTGTTGACGGAGGAGGAGTTGATGGCGGAGATAGCATGGTGCTGTACAATGCGCTCTTCCAACACATAGTCCGTCTTTTTCAGTTCTTCCAGCTTCGCTCTGTCTATTTCCTCCCAGCGCAGGGACTCGATTCCCGCGCCGCCGCTCAGATAGATGGGTTTTTTGATGACCTCTCCGTGCTTTTTGATGAACGCCTCGATCTCCTCTATGGTGGCATTCTCAGTCCCCAAAAAGTCGTGCTTCACGAAGCCGGCCTTGCTGTAGAATTCATCAAAGCGAAGTTTGTTCCCGATGGATCTTCTTTCATCCAGAGCAACGCGCTCAAGCATATTCCTGTTGACCTTTTGGCTCAGCCGCATGCAAATGTATTGATTCCTCTCAGCATGGCTCTTTCTGTACAGCTCCATCGCCACGTATTCTTCTGTGTTGGCGCCGTCGATGATCCTGCACGCAAGGCATCTCAGCTTCGCAAACCATGCAAAGCGGCTTCCCATGTTGGACCAATTATACTTCCTGCCATACGATTGAAGATACTTCTTGATTCTGTTCATTATAATCTCTATAATCTCCTTACATAATTATTGCGATATCATTTCATCCATTATTAATTGAGGTGCCAGTAAAGTTACAGCTTTGGATTAATCGGCTGAAGAAGCGGTTCAACGGTAGTTTCTTCCGCTGCAGGATCCTCAGCTTGGTCATCCGATTCGTTTATGACGATCTCGGTTACCTCATTCGCGTCGCGCCGTCATTGGCGAACGAGTCCCCGGCAACAGCGACAGGATCATCATCAAACTGAGTAACAATGCGAGCAATCGTTCTATAATTATATCCATAGGCTATAATCTGTCTACTACAGTATAGTTGATTATGATCAAAATATCAATAATATATCACTGAGGTCAATAATATATTATCAGGTTTCGTATCTCTGGTATTATTCTGTATATTTTGCATGTATATATGCGGCATATCGTTAGTATGTGCTTGTGTTTTGTTGTTAGTATTCGATATTCAGTTTGCCTTTTGGACTTGCAAACGCTGCGCGCAAAAAAGCCCGCCGAAGCGGGCTTTTGCAGGATTGTTGTTTTAGTGATTGAGCGCTGCGTCAGCAGCCATCGCTTAGTGATAGATCGCAACCGCGATATCCTCCGTGTGCTTGTTGACCACAAACGCTTTCTTCATTGCATAGACGTAGGACAGCGCGGATACATTTGCCGTCGTCGTACAGTTCACTGTCGATACTGCTACTTGGAATACCTTGCATAGATCCCTTGCGATGATATTCCTAATCCGGATCAACGCATGGGTCTTCTTCAGATAAAGCGTCGTATTCTCTGCGACGTCTTAGTCGAACATCAGGAAGTAGTCCAATGTTCTGTATTGTTTCTTGATTCTTCTTCTTTTCGCCGTCTTTCGTATAGTACAGCCTCACCTCTCAGCAGCCGTACATAGAAATGTACGACGAGTTTTCCTTCCATCCGCAATGAAGCGCTATTTCTTCAGCATTGCTTTTACTGTCTCCCAATTCTTTTTTGCAAAGAAAACAAGCCCTACAATCAGAGCTGCCAGAACAGAATACCGAATCACGGTATATTGATAGACAATCGGCATCAAAAACATAATGCCTATCTCGCTGGCGACAATCACCAAAATGAAGCGAATATCATATACCTCCCGAATATTCATCTTTCTAACAATTATGTAGTGAATCATTGCTAAAAGGAGATAGCTCATTAAACTGATATATGCTGCTGCTTGATATCCGATCCTCGGCACAAGCAGTATAGAAGCTCCTACATTAAACACTGAAACAATCATCGCGCCGATTGCTGCGATTCTAGTTCTTTTATAGTAGATTTCTACGTTCATAAACATTGAATAAACCAATTGCGGCATGCAAGTAATCAGCAAAGGAGGAAGTATATACACGCTATCTTGATACTGTTTACCTCCCATAATCAAAACCAGTTCTGGTCCAAGCAACAATACGCCGCCGATAATGAAGAAAAACAGCACGATCAATTTACGGCTTGCTTTTTTAACATCAGCTTCTCGTTTTTCATGTAGGCAATCCTGCACCCAAGGTGCCCATGCGCTGTTAATTGACTGATACAACAACGATGCAATCATCATAATGCTTGCTGCCAAGCTGTAAATTGCTGCCTCTTCAGAGCCACAACTGTTTTTGATGATTGTTTTATTTACAGAAGACAACAATGTTATAGAAACTGCATTGATTACCAGCGGTGCAGATATATGCAACGCATACTTCCAGTACTCCTTCTTGATCCTTTTGCCACGAATCAAGGTAATAATCCCCAGAATTGTCCCTAAAACAGCAATAGGAAGCATGGTTCCGATCAGCCGCGCATCTACACGATTTGTCGGCATACGGAATACAAATAAAAGGGAAAGCCCCGTCGCCGCGATTGATGTTCCCAGAGAAAACGCAACGAAAAGCTTGTACTTGTAGAAAGCTCTATGCTTTGTCTGCATAATCATAAATGCAGATTCTCCCAACAGATAAAAGAAAAGCAAAGGGAAAAGCAACGGAGTTCTAATATCAAACAATGCGATCAATTGTTTGCTGAACAGGATCCCCAGCAAGAATACCCCTACCGTAAAAAAGCTGCTCAATACATAGATTGAAGAAGAAAAGCTGTCTATGTCTTCCCTGTAATCATGCTTTGCGATCATGACAGAATAATACAATTCAAAGCCGGTAATATAGGTCATCATTGTCAGCCAGAATTGAATATCGCTATAATTGCCGTATTCTGTTTTCGTCATCAAGCGAGTGAATAACGGTGTCGTAATAAATGCCAGTCCCTTTACAATAAACCGGCTTGCTGTATACCATACGCCCGCTGCTAAAGATTTCTTATCGTTCTCTTTCATGATTCTTTTTGTCTGTGATTAAGTATAGCAATTATCAGTTTCGGTAAGGTCCGTCTGATAAGATCTCAGCAAATCCATGCCCTTCTACCAATTGCATAAACATAATATCCGGAGCACTATTGCCTTCAATCACAACTATTTGATTATCTTCTGTTACTACGAGATCCCAGCCGAGCAGATTTTGCTCCATTTTCTCTGCCATCTCCATCGCCACCTGTTTCAAATCGTTCCATTGCGGTATCTGAAATCCGAGAATTTGCTCTCCTGTATCCGGGTGTACGCTATAACGATGGTTATTTTTATCCACGGCCTCCCTTGTGATGATTCCTGTTTCGAAATCGATTTTGCCGCACAGTCCGCCCGCGCCAAAATTATCTGCGCATTTTCCCTTTCTTCCAATTCGCAGGCCAGCCATAATGATTTCCAATTTATCCTGCCGACGAAGCGTAATGATTCTTATTGTATTTACGCTATCCGGATTGAGCCTTCTCAAATCATGATGTTGGGTTATTCTCTCCTCAAACATAAGATCGGAATCTTTCAATGATTGAAACAGCGTCTCTACATCTGCATCACTAGGAAATTCACGCACCCTAACACCGTTTCCGCTTTGTCCGTTCATTGGTTTCTCTATACAAACCGGATGCTTTTTTATGAAATTCGCAAACTCTTCCTCACCCGCGTCGCCCATATATATCCAATCGCGATTGATGTATCTCGGAAATTGTCGATTGAAGCGCGGTTTGGATGCTGTCAGCTCCATCTGTTCTTCAGTGTTCCATTGCGCAACAAAACGACTATTGAACCCATTCTCCATTGCATACGTAGAAAGCTCTTTGCGATCCATTTCATATAGCTTATAATAGAAATACTCATTCTTGTTGCACCCGGTCTTTTTCTGCAGTTTTCTCAAGCAGACAACGTGTTGCACCAAATGAATGAGCGAATGATTATTATCTAAATCATTATCCTTCCATGTTTCCTTGAAAGAACGAAATCTTTCTATCAAACTCATACCGAACTCCTCTCTGACGGATACCAATAAACCAGCCGAAAATGTATCCTGGAAATGATCTTTTCATTTAATAGCTGTCAGCTCTAATTGATCACCCTTCGTCAGCTTTTGCGAATACTTTTTCTCTCGTCGATACAAATAGTATACTGCAATTGCTCCCCAGAACGGTTCTGAAAACCAGAATGAACCGGATGATAAGAGTTTCATCGAGCCGATAAAGAAAACAGTAAAAAGAACATACCAGTCATCCTCTTTACAGAAAAAAAGCATCTTTATGCTGTTAACTACGATTCTAATACATAAGATCCCTCCGACAATCCACCCGAAATCGATCAGGATTTCTAAAAACAAGTTGTGCGAGTATCCGACCCAAAAAGTCTGTCCGATTACATATCTATCTCCATATGCGCCGTAACCCCAGAAACCATTTTTTATCATATTAAGGGCGATAGCATACAACTGATCTCGTCCGGAAGAATCTAATGCACTGCTTGTCCCTCCCAACAGTGTTTGAACCGTTCGCGACGAAGTTCCAAGCACTTTTGACAGTATCGTCCCTAAAAGCACCACGCTGCCTTCGATACCGAGCACAAGGCATATCCCTGCCAGTAAAACGATCAACAATGTCATCAATGCGCGTATTTTGATGTTGATTGTTTTACGATACCGCAAAAACAGTAGTATTGCCATGACAGCGATATATAACAACGGTCCTCTTGAACCGCCCAAGATAATCTCTATAATCGATATCCCCGCTAAGACAAAATATAATGGTTTTTTTTCTTGCATCCCGCACACAAAGAAAATCGCGAATACAAATAGATGATCGTATCCATAGCTCAAATCATATTCCGCATTTTGAGGTCCAGAAGCCGTTGTTGTTGTGATCCAGTACCCCAAATATTCTGCTTTCACAAGTCGATATGTATAATAAACAAGCAAAAGAAGACCGACTATCTTCAAAGCTTTGATTGTCGCCTTCGGACTTGGCATAATCAAAACAAATAAAGATGCGTAAAGAAAACGATTTGGCTTGAAAATCCACCTCAAAACGGGATAACTGCCTTCAAAATACCAAGATGCATATTCCGGGTGAATCAAATATGTTATTTCAAAGAATGCAGCTACCATCAAAAGCAAGAGCAAGAAAGTCGCTACCAATCTTCGCATCCGTTGGAAATCGAAAATCAGTGCCAGAACAAGCGGCATATACATCACGACGATCATAATCCATGTCACAACATCTGCGCTTAAAAAAGAGAACGCCGTTGCAACTAAAACACGTATCGCATCTTGTGCAAAGTAAAGAATAAACGCCATCATACATAATGTCTCAGTCGTTATTCTGATCGGTTTTGTAATTCCCAGCGGGGTATTAAGAATGTTCATCTACTATCCTTTTTCGCTGTTTGCGATCTCTTAACATGTATCTGTGATTGATTATTCTATATCAATCAATATTAATCTGTACCCCTTGATTCTCTGCATCAATACACAACTCATGCCTTATCGAGCGACTACAATGCTCTCTTGTAATCCGGAATAATCGCCTTCAAAACTCAAATTGAGCAGTTGTACAGTGAACCGCTTGATTCTTCCTTTATTGGCAAAACAGCTTCCTTGCCTCTCTGAATTCTCTGATGCGTTCATCGATGATATGGCCGTCCTTGATGACGATCGCTTTTTGCAGCGAATCAGGATACCTGTCCTCAAGAATCATGTCGACATAAGGTGCAAACCCTGCACTGAGTACTTTGCTGACCGTAATGGGGAACATCGCCGGCGTATTGTCAACAGCATAATGAATCACGCCGTCCACCGTGTACACCGGGTCCGAAATCGTCGTCTCATGAGACGTTTCGATTCCAAGATGGGGATCGCAGCTTACGTCGATGATCAGGGTGCCTTTCCTCATTTTTTTGACGTCCTCTGCCGTGATCAAATGATCGGTTCTGCGGGTATCCCACATAACGCAGTTGATGATCACGTCATATTCAAACATCTTCTTTTTGAAAAGCATCTCCAGTTTTCTGCCGTAAACATCCACTTTTGCGCCAAGCCCGTGAAGGATCCTCATGGCTCCTTTTGCGGTCTGGCCGTTGCCGATAATGGCAACTTTCGTATCATAAGGCATCTTTCCGCAATAAGGATATGCCTGAATTACGGCTGCTTCGCCGGCGATCTCTCTGTTCAAATAGAAGATATATCTGCCGTCTTCAAAAATCTCTTCCCAGGCAAGAACAGTGTGGTTATGGCGGAGCATGTTTTCCGTAAAACCGGTCTTTTGTACCGCATGCGCCCATCCGATCAGCAGCTTTCCATCCTCGAGTTCATCCAGGTAGTCGCCGTCTCCCAGCTTGACGTCTACGATCGTCTTACACTTCAGCACTTCCTTACGCGAACCGATCGACGCGCCTTTGGCGACATACTCGTCGTCACTGTGTCCGACAGCTTCACCGTACCCTTTTTCAAAGAGCAAGTAATTAACATTCCTAATCTTATCCAGATCAACAGGGAGAAGCGCCCGACGTCTTTCGTTGTTTTTATGATTGATTAAAAAACCCATTCGTTCCATAAAAAACTCCTTCTATTTCAGACACAGCCAAATAATTCGACTATTTGTGTGCTTTGATTTCATCCATGTATTTCTTAAATACCGGCCATTTTCCGACCCCGTCGCTCATCTGACCGATGTCCGGATCGGCACGATCATTTCCTTCGATAAGAACTATACGGCCGTCATCCGTAACCGCGACGTCCCAACCGACATAGCGGACTTCAGGCACAACTCTCGCGGCAGAACAGACACATTTCTTGATTTCTTCCCACATCGGAACATGAAAACCGAGCAAAGACAGTTTTGAATCAGGATGAAGAATATGCCTGTTTCCGGCTTTGTCTATCCCGACCGTGCAGATAATACCGGTATCGTTATCGATCTGCGCGCCCATCCCGTCGTGGTGAAAATTGTCGGCAATTCTTCCTTCACGACCGATTCGTATAGCCGAGCCCGGCAAAACGACCGGGTTACCGTCTGCTTTTACCAGCGTCACAATCCGTATGCTGTTCAGTGAGGATCGGTTGAATTGCGCCATTTCGGGATGCTGACAAATGAACTCCTCGACCAGCACAGCTTGTCCGCTCAGTTCTCTATAGAGCGACTCTGCACAGTCCTCGCAGCAGGTCCTAACATCCACGCCTCTGCCATAGGTCCCGTCCTGTGGCTTGATAAACATTTTATCATGCTTTCTTGTAAAGGCCGTAAACTCTTCCAACGAGGCGCTTCTCATGTCCAGGATATCCCTGCCCACGAAATCCTTGAACACCTTTGCAAACGCAGCTTTATCCGAAAAGATCTTGCTTTTCTCCGGATCGTTACAAACATGCTCAAACTCCTGCAGCTTTCTGATGGTCACATATTTTTCACGTGCAGGACGGCGCTTAAAATAAAAACCGTACTGGAAATAATCAACCTTATTTGCTCCGTGAAAAAAACGTTCCCATGCCGAATCAAGCACTACAAACACTTTCTGTGCCGTGCTGAGATTTCCGATTCTTTCGTCAGCCAATTTCCAGGTTTCCGACAGACGCTCACCGATCGATGCCATTTTTAATTCCTCTTCCCAAATACCTCGTCCAGAACCTCTGTAGTTAGATCGCCGAAGGTCGGACCTGACGTCATCTGGTTCTGTCCCGGATTGCAGTTATACTCGATAAACACCGGACTTCCGGTTTCATCAACGGCGATATCCCATCCGATAATACGGTAGTGTCCCATTCTCGACGCTTCTCGCTTTACAGTCGCAATAATCTCAGAGAAGCTAGGAATCACTTGTTCTCCGAAAACCATCCCTTTGTCATCCTGTTCGACAAAAACGCGCTTATTTGCTCTCTTGGTATAGGCAACGCGATCCAAATGTCCGTCCGGGAGAATGTTGCATTGGTACCCGCCGCGTGCAACATTGTCTACCTCGTTGTCTCCGCCGCCGATACGAACGACCGTCGAAAGAATGTGGACCTCATCCTTATACAAGAAGGAAATCACACGCACCGTATTGATAGACTTCTCGTGGAATTTTGCCATTCCCGGATGCTGCTTGATCAGTTTCTGAATAACAAAATTCTTGCCGTGGTATTGCTCAAAGAGCTCCTCCGTCTTTTGGTCCGTGAGTTCAAAACCGTTTGCGAACTGGATGCCGCGTCCCTGAGAACTGCCGACAGACGGCTTAACAATAAACCTTCCCTGATATCCCATCAGGATTCTCTTTGCCTCATCTTTCGTCATCAAATGGAGCTGATCGTCATAAAAAACGCCGTTCACATTCTTTACCAGCGTCTCCGGTCTCTTCATATCCGGGAAGAAAAGATTGTGAAGGCACTTATCCTGAAACCCGGGAGCGTAAAGCAAGCTGTTGAAGTAAGGAACGATCTTTGTTACCCAGATATTGTTGGGGATAAAGCGTTCGTCAAACTTCTCAGGATCACCAAAGGAATAGAACTTTTGGGGATCAATACTCACGTTAAGTCCGTATTTCTTCCAGTATGGCTTGATGCGCTCATTGAACACCTTTCTCATCTCAGGCGTTGTCTTTACGGTGCTGGCGCCTCTGTGGATATACTGATTGGATCGATGTGCAACCACCTTTAATTCGGAATTCACATACAAATCGTCAAAAAACTTTCTGTTCATTGCATTTCTCCATTTCTTTATCTGTTCTCTGTATTCCGAAAGCTGAATCTTTCCAGAATCATATCGTTTCCATTCTCATCCCGAATGTTCAACGTATCATAAATCTGTTTCAGCGTCCGGTTGATTTCGTCCTTGTTTTTTCCGGTGACATGCATTCGAATGCAAACCTGATTGAGAGACCCAGTCTTCTCCACCGTCTCCCCCAATCCGAACAATTCCGTAACATTCAGCACGCCCGGAATTCTTCTGACCTCGTCCACGCCGTCGAACACGGTGATCCTGCCGGGTTTCAGCGCCACATACAAGTTTACGCAGGGGACCGTAATAAACGGATTGTCCCTATCCGATATCGAAAAATCTGCCATTTTACCGGTGAGCGCATAATTCACCATATAATGGAGCGTGTTGGACCGGTTCAGATAATCTGTAAAGATATAAGATTGACTGCCTCCGAGTCGATATCCGGCTTCGTAAAAATAAAAATTCTCATTCTCATCGACAAAGGACTGCAGCGTGATCATTCCGTCCTTCAGATCGAGATGCTTAAACACGGCTTTGAATTTTTCATCATACCGATCCACAAATGCCTGCAAATGCTTGGATGGATGAATGTATGCAATGCCGATCCCTCCGAATCCGCCCATGGTTGTATTCACATGGCGGTCGTAAGAGCTGGAAATGCTGTAGGTCCCGTCCTGCATGTGGTAACGGATAAAGGTGTCGTCCATTCCCTGCAGAAAGCTTTCTACCAGCACTTTCTTCGATTTGGAGAAACTCTCTGCGTATTGATAGGATGTCTTTAATTCAGCCGCGTTATTGGCAACCGTAATGCCTCTTGCGCCGCTGCTGTCCGCAGGCTTCACCAGGACCGGAAAGCGCATGGCTTGAACTGCCTCATCCGTCAGACCGTTTGTCGTGTTATACTCCGGAATCGTTCCGATACCGTGTGCCTTCAGAAGCTCTTTAAAAGCGTGCTTATCCGCAAGGACCGCCCACTGCTCGGCATTCACGTAGAAGTGGGCGCCCGTCCTCTTGCTCAATTCAATAGCAGGAGGAATGTTGACCTCCGTCGTCCCGACGAATATTCCGTCGATCCTCTTTTCGCGGATCAGTTTCTCCAGCGTGTCTACGTCCTGCGTATCGATCTGATAGGCCTCATCGGCAAAGGTCTTAAGTCTCCTGATATCCTGTCCTACAGCGATCATCCGGAAACCCTGCTCGTCTGCATACTTCCTGAGACCGGTTGAAAATGCCGCTCCCCCCATCAAAAGGAGCTTTTTTCCCCTTAAGTTCATGTGATCCTCCGCTTATATACTCATCGGCTCAACCGTTATCCGTATTGCCTGAATTGCACTCTCGCAGATCCGCACGGCATTCTCCGCCGTATCCGCCTGCGCTATGACAAAACCAACCCGGTCTATGCTGCTTCCGATATCCGTTATCTCCGTCCCTGTTTCCTTTACAATCGTTATCTCCTGCACTCCGGGGATCCGGCGAGCATCTTCTACGCCTTCTATCGACTTCAGAACTCCGGCTGTTGTATTGAAATAGCGAATGGCAGACCCCTTATCAAGAGTTCTCTCTAAACTCGGCTCTCTGCCGCAGGCTGCATCTATTGTCGCCCCGACCATATCAATCCCGGTGGAAAGCGGAACCAAGTGCGTCGTAATGCAATCGCCGCCCATTCTGGCCCCCAGCTCCACCATCTTCGGACCGTCTTTGGTCAAAATCATTTCCACATGCGCCGGGCCGCAGTCGATGCCAACCGCTTTACAGGCGCGAACGGCAAGATCTCGAATCTTTTCCTGACTCTCTATGTTCTGCCTTGTCGGCTGGCTGTGTCCCATCTCCACAAAGTGGGGGGCGCCGGTGGTCAGTTTATCGGTAATCTGAAGCACATGCGGTTCGCCGCCGATAACCATGACCTCCACGCTGAATTCGGGACCCTGCAGGTACTCCTCAACGATTACCGCTCCGCCTCTCGATTCGCTGCGGGAGTATTCGTATGCTTCTTTCAATTCTGCCGCACTGTGACACAACACAACACCGCGACTGCCGGCATTGTCGGTCGGCTTTATGATGCAAGGGAAAGTGACCAGTCCGGTAATCCGCTCGAACTCATTTCTGTTCATGGCGACGAAGTACCACGGGTGCTCAACTCCGTGTTCTTCGAACGCCTTAATCATTTCGGCCTTATCCGTGGCTTTTATCGCGGTTTCGAATGATATTCCGGGAAGCCCACACGCTTTGCTCGCAGCCGCAATCGCCCGCATGGGCATATCCGTAGCAAGAGTCATGATCCCTTCCGGATGAAAGGTCTTTGCCACACCGGTAACTCCCTCAAGATCAATCGTGCTGACATTGAAGTATTCGTCCGCATACGGGATCCCTATTGCGCACGGGTTGTAATCTACCACGCCGACATAGAACCCCTTCTCCTTCGCTTTCAGGATCGCCGGAAGCTGGAGTACGGATGCGCCGATAATCAGAATCCGTTTCCTGTCAATTTGTGTCTGCATCCTTTTGCTCACCCAGTCCAACCACCTTTTTCTGCTCTGCAGAATACACCCCTACGGCTTGCTTTCCCTCAGAGGTATACAAATTTTGATGCCTCACAATCGAGCGGACCGTCTGCACCAGTATCTTCACATCCAGCCCAAAGGAGATATGATCGACGTAATACGCATCCTGCTCATCCTTTTCCTCCGATGTGGCAGAGTTTCTGAAATACGCCTGACTGTATCCCGTGATCCCCGGTCTGACGGACATTCTCTTTTTCTGCAACTCTGACTGAGAGTCCCACCCATGATATTTAGTCGTCAAATGCGCTCTGGGCCCTATAATACTCATATCCCCCTTCAGGACATTGAAAATCTGGGGCGTCTCGTCAAGACTGGTCTTTCGAATCATGCGACCGATGCGGGTAACGCGCGGATCGGAAGAACTGTTAAAAGTAGATCCGTCCGCATTTCGGAGATCCGGTGCGTTGACGCGCATGGAACGGAACTTGTGCATTTTGAAGAACTTGCCGTTCTTGCCCAATCTCTCGGCGCTGTAGAAAACCGGACCCTTATCTGTGAAATAAATAATAGGAGCCACGAATAGAAAAATCAGCGCAAAAAAAGGAATACATATCAAAGATACGCAAATATCAATCAAACGTTTAATGAACAATTTGTACATTCTATGACTCCCCTGTTTGTTGCTTCCCTCTTCCTTCGTATTTCAAAGAGAAGCGATTATTCTGCAGGATGCACGTTGTGCTTCCCTGAAACCCTTCTACCCGCAACTGTCCCTTTTGAAAGGATACTGCGAAAACATTCGCCGATGCTGATGTTTTATCGGATAATATCCCCCACAACTTCCTTCATGCATCGGCACACATAATCAACGTCTTCATCAGAAAGTTTTGTGTGCAGCGGAAGCGTAATCAGGTTCCTGTAGTATCCGTATGTATTCGGAAAATCCTTAATATCCCACCCCAGCGTTTTATATGCTGTCATCATTGGAAGCGGCTTATAATGAACATTGGTAGCTACCCCGCGCTCCGCCATTTTTTCGATAAAAGCATTGCGCTTCTCAACATCTATACCCGGCACTCGAATGAGATACAGGTGACCGGAACTGTCGATCATTTCGGTATGATGAACGAGATGTCCGATCCCCAGCGCGTCGCAGGCAGCATCGTACTTTCTAATAATCTCTTTGCGGCGCGAGAGCAGCCCCGGATACCGGTCAAGCTGCCTCAATCCGATCGCAGCCATAATGTCGGTCATGTTGCATTTGTACCACGGCCCGATGATGTCGTATTCCCAGGAGCCGCCTTTGGTTTTCGCCAAGGCGTCTTTATTCTGTCCATGAAGGGATAAAAGCTGGAACATCTTATAGATCTCCGCATTGTCAATCCCATTCAGTGGCAGCCATGTGGAAGCACCGCCTTCTGCGGTGGTAAAATTCTTAACCGCGTGGAATGAAAAAGAAGTGAAATCTGCGAAAGTGCCGCAATGCTTCTTTACTCCGCCGAATACGCGGCTTGCACCGAGACTGTGGGCGTCATCGGCAAATACTGCCACCCTGCCGATCGCCGTCTGTATGCGGCTGCTTAAATTGCCTAAAGGCGTTCCGTCAGCTTCGATTGGACGGAACAGATCTCTTTTTCGCTTTACAATATCAAAGAGACGTCCGTAATCACAAACAATTCCACCGAGATCCACAGCAATAATTGCTTTCGTCTTTTCCGTAATCGCCGCTTCCAACGCATCATAATCCATTTCAGGCATGTGCGTGACCGAATCTCCGTCTTTCTGGATATCAATAAACTTAACTGTCGCTCCGCAATGAATGGCAGCCGATGCCGTTGCCGTATAGGTATACGCCGGAACAATCACTTCATCTCCGGAACGAATGCCGAAAACCCGAAGGTTGAGTTCCTCCGCCGCTGTTGCGGAATTCAAACAAACCACACGATTGCTATACCGGTTAACAGCTTCGCTGCTTTCGCACGCAATATCCGTTCTTCCCGTTTCAATATATGCCGCAAGTCGTCTTTCAAGCAACTTCGTCCGCGGTCCTGTCGTAATCCACCCGCTGCGCAGCGTTTCGCAGACCTCTGAAATTTCAAGTTCGGAAATATCCGGCGGGCTAAAAGGAATAGATCGTCTCGAATCGACCTTATCCATTGTTCATTACCTCCTGCTGCAACCCCTTGCTCATCAATCCAAAAGAGGTGTTTACATTCTCAAAGTGCCGTACAAAGTGTGTATAGTTTCTGCCGTGCAAATACACTTGTACACTAAAACAATCTAATACAACCATTATTGGCTGATTTTGATAAAGTACATTTGCACAGTCAGCTTGCGATCGGTTGACTGTCCCCCGCCGCTTCTTTCGATTCGCCGATGACGGTGATGGTTTCGCCGTTGTTCACGGGGTGATAGGTCGGGACCATACCCATGATCAGTTCGCGGATGTGATCGTCGTTCGCGTACGCCGCGTTCATCAGCGTTTCGAGATTTCTGAGGAACAGGTCGTGGTCGAACGGGATCGGCGCGCCGATATGGATCAGATCGTTGTCGGTCTTTTTGAGTCCCTCCTCCGCCATGAGCTTCTCCTCATAGAGCTTCTCGCCGGGACGCAGACCGGTGTACTCGATCTTGATGTCCACATCGGGTTTCAATCCCGCCTGCTTGATGAGGTTTCTCGCAAGCGTGTCG
>ODAJ012190425.1_pt1 | contig 30372 bp, 25 predicted proteins | sample 1539241 | NCBI WGS metagenome assembly ODAJ01 (sample SAMN02144231, study PRJEB22623) | gut metagenome | biome: sheep rumen | host: Ovis aries | place: New Zealand
AAGCAGATAGATATGTAAAAGGTGAGATATCTCTTGAACAATTAGATGATCTAGTTAACTCGTACTATGAGAGCAAACAAGGAGAAAACGAAAGAACAATTGAAGCAGATATTGTTTCAAATAGAATTGCTCAAATTATTTCAGATGATTCCTTTGTGTTTACAGTTGGACAATTAATTAGTATTCACAAGCGATTGTTTGAGGACGTTTTTACTCATGCTGGAACGTTAAGAGATTACAATTTTATTAAAAGAGAATGGGTACTTGATAATAGATCAGTCGTTTATGGCGATTATGTTGAACTTCAATCGACGCTTGAATATGACTTTGATGTAGAAAGAAAATTTAAATACACTGGACTATCAACAGACGAGATTATTGAACATTTAGCAACATTTATAGCAAATCTTTGGCAAATCCATCCTTTTAGAGAAGGAAACACCAGGACAACCGCAGTGTTTTTCATAAAATATCTAAGAAGTTTAGGTTACGATGTTACAAACGATGTTTTTGCGAAAAATGCTTGGTATTTTAGAAATTCACTTGTAAGAGCAAACTTCCGTTTTATACAAAAAGGCATTGAAAGCGACAAGTCATTTCTTATTCTATTTCTAAGGAACCTTATTCTTGGCGAGAAAAACACTTTAAGAAACAGGGATTTACGCATAATAATTGATAAACAAGAAACAAAACCTAGTAGAGAAACGAGAATTATAGAACTTATTGAGAAAAACCCACAAATTAGCGTAAAAGAACTATCGGAGAAAAGCAGTGTTTCACCCAGGACAATAAAAAGTATCATTGCTAGCTTAAAAGAAGCAGGCAAGATTAAAAGGATTAATGGTAAAAGATTCGGATATTGGAAGATCCTATAAAATATGCTTTTTCGACGAATTAATATAATTAAGTTGTTTAGGATAATTTACAATGGAAAGCAGAATTAATAAAAATCTAGGAATAGCGCTTGAGAAGCTAAATATACTAGATTTTCCTTTTCTAATTATTGGCGGCCTTATTTGTAATGCCACTCTTAAAGAGCACGCAAGAGAAACAAAAGATATAGACATAATTTTTGACTGTGATTTTAAAAAGATAGAAGAAATATTCAGAAAAGAATTCGATGTTGTTCGTTTTCTTTTCTTTCCTCTTTCAAATAGCACAACCGAAGAGTCGTTCTCGTGTTTTGTAAAAATAAACGAAGAAATTATTCATATTGAGGGTAGAAGATTCCTTATTTTTAATAAAATTAAGGGAAATGTATATAAACTCGACGATCACACCTTTAAAGGAGTGCCTCTAGAATTTCAAATTGCAGAGAAAATAATCGCAATGTTTTCTATTGAAATTCCGGAATACAAGCATTTAGTTGATTTATATTCATTCTCAGTCTTGGAAGATAGTTTCATTAACACTGAACTTATAAAGTATTATTTGAACTTACTACTTTCATATAAAAATGAAGTAAAAAAGAAACTCAATCTCCCACTAATAAAACTTTCCCAAAAGATTGATATTAATAAGAAGTTTGAAGGTTCCTTTTTATTGCCGTTTCAAGCACAATATAATTATTCTAAAGAATATATTATTAGTGAGCTAAATATGTGGTTACCTAAGTTTTTTAATTAATGTGGCACTTTTGTGACACTTATTTTGATAAGATAAAAATAACGAAGGAGAACTTTTATTATGAACAAAGAATTATTAGAAGGTTTAACCGAAGAACAAATTAAAAGAGTTAAAGAATGCAAAAATTCTCAAGAATTACTCGCATTAGCGAAAGAAGAAGGCTATGCCTTAACCGACGAACAATTAAGTGCAGTAAGTGGCGGTGGATGTCTTTCTACAGATGCACCAGATCTTTCAAAAACTTGCCCAAAATGTGGTAGATCAGTTCAAGGCCGTTATGTTGGTCGTAAATCATATTATGGTCTTGTCTATGAATTTAATTGTGAATGTGGATATTCTTGGAAAGGTTCCAAACACTCTGATTTATAAAATTAAGTTTTAAAAGAGGAGTTATTAAAATGAAACTTATTAAACCATTCGTCTTACTTAGCTCAGCACTTTTGATTGCTGGTTGTGTTAACAACGCAAAAGGAGCAGAGCTAACTTTGAAAAATGCTAATGAATATTTAGCATCTCTTAAAGAAGGGGAAATGAACGGAAATTACATTAAAGGAAAAGTAACATTCCATATTTACCCTAATAGCGGAAAAGGAAAACTTTTCTCACCAGACATTAAAGGAAAATGTGATATTAAAGTTAAATATTTCGTAAGTAGCTATTATACCGAAGCATATGAATATAAAGGTGTCGCTTTTACTTATAAGGAAGGCGGAAAAAGTGAATCAGGTTCTAGCATGATGGACTACTTAGAAGGTGTATTTACACCAAAAGAGAAATTCGAAATCACTGGTGTTAATGTATACGATCTTAAAGTCACAGAGATTTCCGGACACATGCTTCCATAAAAACTGCATTGATTAGATTAAGTTTTTTATTCTGTGACACTTTTGTGAATGATGATATGTTAATCTATATTTAGCCAAGGGGACAAAAACATGAAAAAAGAATTACTTAAAGGATTAACCGAAGAACAAATTGCTAAGGCAAAAGCATGCAAAAACCAAGAAGAATTATTAGCTTATGCTAAGCAAGAAGGCATCGAATTAAATGATGAACAACTTGCAGCAGTAAGTGGTGGTGTTTGCACAAGCACTCCAGATTTTACTTGCCCAGTATGTGGAAGCAAAGATATTAGTACTAGATATAACGAAAATTCAATTGCTGAATGGTGGACCAATACTTGCAAAAGCTGTGGCAAAACATGGATTGTTAATAAATAAACAAACAACAATTAATGGCTCGAAGGGTTCAGCTCACAGTTGAACTCTTTTTTATTATTCTTTTATTTAATTTAAATAATAGTGCTATAATTCTAGCGATGAAAAAGAGATTTAGATTTCTAACTCTACTTCCAATATCCGCCTTATTATTAAGCGGATGTGCTTTTATTGACTTTTTTAAGAATCTTTTTAATCCAACTGAAGAAAAAGAAAGTGAAAAACCTAAAGAAAACGTTGATATTTCTGATGTTTTATATCTTTCGGTTGGAGATGTCGAAGAAATTAGAGTAACTCCTTTTTCAAAGGATGTTGTTATTAAAACAGTGTCCTATATTTCTAACGACACAAGCGTTGCAATTATCGAAAATAACAAGGTTAAAGGTGTTGCAATTGGTCAAACTTCTATAAGTGTCGTGGTGAAGACAGAAAGAGGAAACACTTTTAAAGGCGAAACTAAAGTTATTGTCTCTGCTGCAGGAAAAACAAGACTAAGATACACATATGACGATTATAGTGCTTATAACGCATATCCTTTTGATAACTGCCCTCTTGAAGGTGAACCTAAACTTTTAATTCTTCCTATTTGGTTTTCAGATTCTACAGAATTTATTAAAGAATCAAAAAAAGAAGAAGTTAGAGACGATATTAGAAAAACTATTATTGGTACAAACGAAGAAACAGGGTGGAGAAGTGTTAAAACCTTCTATCATGAAGAATCCTTTGGAAAACTTAATATAAAAGGTACTGTTGCAGACTGGTATGAGACAAATGATAGTTATTTAGACTACATTGATGGAGGAAGTGAAACTATTGGCTCTAAGGCACTTTCAGATTATTTCTCAACTCATAGTTCAGATAAAAGAACTAATTACGACACCAACGGTGACGGATATTTAGATGGAGTAATATTTGTTTATGCAGCACCAGATTGTTTTAATTTAGGCTACGAGGATATGAACAATCTTTGGGCTTATTGTTCTTGGACAATGGCAAGTCCAAATAAGACAAAACCAGCAATGAATGTTTATTTCTGGGGTTCATATGACTTTATGTATGCTGAAGGTAGTCACGCAGAAGCAAAGACAGGCAAATCTTCCTATGGAAGAGGAGATACTGATTATTGCAATATCGACTCACATTGTTTTATTCATGAATTCGGACATGTTTTAGGTTTACCAGACTATTACGACTATAGTGGTCAATATAGCCCAGCAGCAGGATTTTCAATGCAAGATAATAACGTTGGTGGTCATGATCCATATTCCGTTTTAGCGTATGGTTGGGGAGAACCTTATATTCCTACTGAGACAACGACATATGAAATTAATGATTTCCAATCTTCTCATGATGTGATTTTACTCGCAAATCACTCAATAGATTCTCCATTTGATGAATATTTACTTGTTGAACTTTATAGTCCAACGGGACTTAACAAATTTGATAGTGATCATTGTTATTTAGGACGTTATCCAATTGGGCCAGAAGAATACGGAATTAGAGTGTGGCATGTTGACGCTAGACTTACTTATTGGAATGGATATAGTTGGTCAACCTCTCTTACATCTAACCCAAGAAAGGGTTATGTTTATCAAGCAATATCAAATACATATTATGACTCTGAAAAAGATAATAAAGATGCAATCTCTGTCTTAGGCACTGATTACGCAGATTACAATATCTTAGAGCTCATTAGAAGCGATGATGGATCAGGTGATTTAACCTATGAAAACATGTTTGTTGAAGATATGACATTCGATGTTTCTAACCATTCTTCACAATTCGTAAATGGGTTAAATATGAATAATGGTCAACCTTTAGGATGGTCATTTACAGTTGACGAAATAAGCAATGGAACCGCGACAATAACGGTTACAAAAAATTAGTTTACAAAGATAAGTCACTATGTGACTTTTCTTTTTTATTAACTATCAAATGAAGCTTTTAAAATAATCACTTATTTTTGAATTTTATATTCGGAATAAAAATAGCAAAAATATTAGCACTCATCGATATAATTTTTAGAAAAAATGTTTGCATATATTTTTTATTTAGTGTTAAATTATTAAAAATTTAATGGGATTGTTTGCGAACAATCTCACTAAAGGAGGTAATTATTATGACAAATCACCGTAAAAAATTTGCCTTATTAACCATATTGTCTGCGGTCACTATGGTAGGCACAATTATTGCAGCAACAGCAACGATGCCGCTTTCCACAATCCCGTCTATGAGAGCCACTGATACTGAGCTTTCACTTACATTAACAAAAGATAATGCCGTTTCTTACTCAGCAAAAGCTAACGCAACTTATAGCGGCCATTACGATAACTCGTTAAATTTCAAAACTTCTCAAGGAAACGGGGTTACAGTTTCGGTAACGAATTCAGTAACATCTATTGAATCTTCATCGAATTTAGGCAACATTTACGCAGACTCAGCTTTAGTAATTAACTCAGAATATGGCGTTTCTACTAATCAATTTCAATCTATTAATTCTTTGACAATTTCATCAGTATCAACTGCTGAGAGAACTGTTCGTTTTTATTTTAATGGTCAAGAGACATATGAAAGCATTAGTGTTCCTGCAAGAGGTAGTGCAACGTTTGATGCGACTAATCTTGGTTATAAAGTTCGTTCTTTAAAGTTAACAGGTTCGAGCGCATCTGAATATCAAACGATTGCAATATCATCACTCGTTTTAAATTATTCTTGCATTAACAACCCTCCTCAAGAGGTGACGCTCGAAAGCATTTCAGTTGATGAATCAGGAGCCAAAACAGAATTTACTATTGGAGAAACATTTATATCAGAAGGAATCGTCGTTACAGCAAATTATTCAGATTTCACACACGCAATAGTTTCACCAACTAACATTTCAAGTCCTGATATGTCTAGTGTAGGTACAAAGACTGTAACTGTTTCTTATACCGAAGGTGGAGTAACAAAAACAGCATCTTATGAAATTGAAGTAGAAGATGCTGCATCTGGTTTAAGCGGAACTTATACAGGAACATCCTCTTCATTTGAGTTTACTAGCGCAACACAAGGAACTTACACTTATATGGATAATATAATCTCTTTTACATACGAGATTTCTGGCTCATCCATAACATTTACTTATGTTTCTGGTGACAACACGAGTTTTGGAAGTTATAGATTGTTTGCAGGAGGAAGTTCACCAAAACCAAATAAAACCGGTGTGATAGTGAGCAGCACAGAGATTACTGTTAATACCTATACTGCGTGGGACACCACAAACAAAAGAACATTTACAAAATAAGGAGGAATTTTATGAAAAAATACGGAAAAACCGCAATATTTCTACTATTTCCATTCCTTATTTCAGGATGTTCACTCTTTCCTAGCAAGGACGATCCAACACCAACAGTAACTAATTATTCAGTTTCTTTTAACGCGAACGGCGGACAAGGAAAAATGAGTAAAATGGCAACTTCTGGTTCAACATTTGTGGCACCTCGTTGTAAGTTCACTTTTGAAGACCGCACTTTCCAAAAATGGGCTTTAAATAGTGCGACAGGAAAGACATATGAAGTTGGTGACATTATTAAAAATATTAAGAAAAACATTACTTTATTTGCAATTTGGGAAGAAAACGAACCAACACCAGACCCAAGTGAATCTCAACAATATGCCACAGCATTTAATAGTTTAAAATCATCTGTAACAAGTGGCCATAATTACACGATGACAATTCATTCATATCTAGAAGGTTATGAGGATGATCCTGAAACCGTCTATGATGATGAATACGTAATGATTAATAATAAAATCTTCTATCACAATAACGAGTATTCCTCGCTAGGTGGCAAAGAAGGCATAATTTCGCAAAAGAACCAAGGTTTTGTAAACTTTGATTATTATGGAAACAATGTGCTTCCTGATGGGTTTTATTCGACAAGAACAGATGCTGGCATTACAGACTTAACTGACTTAGTTGGTGAAAATCTCTTTTTAGGAACATTTACACAAGACACAACAAATGTTTCTAAATTTAAATCTACAAATGCAGATGTTATGGCGGTTATAGCAAACTTTATTTGGGATTACCCAGAATTAATTTCTAGACCTCAAGAAGTTTATTACAAAGTAAACAGCGATAAAGATAAAGCTACATTGCATTCAATCTTTACTTATTGGACAAGTGATGGAGGGGTTGATGTAGAAGTTAGAATTAATTCAACATTTGAGTTTAGCTGTGTTGGAACAACGTCGAATGCAAAACTAGAACAATATCTTGAAAATCCAACCACAACTTATAGCACTCCAACACAGTGGACAGATGAACAAAAAGAATTGTTTGGAACAAGATATGCTGGAACTTATCCGATATTTATTTCTGGTTTATCTTATTCATTAGATGTGTTTGAGAACCTCGATAAGGATGATGGAAAATACAAAATTTTAGTGCAAGATTTTGGTTCTAACGATAAACGCTCTGCCTATGGCACTCAACTTGTAGAGAATGAATTATTTACTGATTATTCAACAAGCGAAAAAACAATTTATAAGCGTGTTGATATTGATAATGAGAAAATGACTCAAACAACCTATGTTGTTGAAATGAGTTACTTAAGTCCATCTGAGACCACAAGTTTCGGAATTGTTTCACGTAGATATCCAAACGGAATTTTCCAAGCGACATTCTATGCGACAATCACAAACATGGAAATTAATACTGTTCAATTATTGAACGAATATTTCTCAACAAAAGGTTATACAAATTTTGTTCCACAATTTTCAATTTCACCATCAACGCCTGTTACCAAATTTGTTGATTCAACAGATTCTAAGAATGTTTCCCAACACAACTATGAACTTTACACATCAACATTCCGTATTTATATTGATGGTTACGATAATGCAATTTCTGCATTAAATGAATACGTAACAGCAATCAAAAAACCAACTTATGGATTTACTGATGAATCAGCATTCGTTGGAAATATGAGAAGTTATGGAAACATAACCAGATATAAATCTACTGCAACAATTATTCTCACTGATTTAAGCAAATATTCAGCATCTGACTATAGCGGTTTTATAGAAGTTTGGTTCAATATTTCTGCAGAAAAAGATGAATCCGATATTCCTCATGTTGTTGGTTTATCAATTAGTGGATATCAAACCGATTTTACTGTAGGTGACACATTCGCCTTTGGCGGATCTATTGATGCTGAATTATCTAGTGGAAGTAGTACATCATTAGCTGAATCTGATGTGACATTTACTGGTTATGATATGTCAAAAGGCGGAAACCAAACAGTTACTGTTACTTATACATGCGATGACGGAACTTTCTACAAATATTACACTATTCATGTCGCATCAAATGTTAATTACACTTGTTCATTTAAACTGTATGGAGATGATTTTATTTTGAAACTTAATCTTTGCGAAGACGGTAGCGGAACTTACATTTTCCAACGTGCTGCCAAAATAAGGTATCAATATTTTACATATGTAATTAACGGTGATCAGATTACATTCACATTAACAAGATGTGATGAATTCTCAGATTTCACTAAGTTTAGCTTATTTGCAAGTCAAAGCATTGGTGCAACTAGAATAGGAACATACGATTCCGAACTTGAAACGATTGTAGTTCAATTATCAACCACAACTGGAACTCAAGGCGAAAATAGGACATTTACACTATAATAAGCGAAGAAAACAAAAACAGAAGAAGTCACTTTGTGACTTTTTCTTTATATCTTCAGAAAACGTCAATCGTTTTTTGTGAACTACCCATTTCAGTTTATTAAGCTAATAAGGAACAAATATATAGAAATTTCCTGAAAATTTATATGAATTTTCAACATTTATTATTACCAAAGTTTGACACGTGTATATAATATAAGCATAAGTTTTACTTATTTAAAATTATGAAAAAGAGTTACTTGTTATTCGTTCCATTAATTGTTGCTGCTCTTTCAGGCTGCGAATCTGGTGGTGGTAGTTCTAAACCGTATGTTGCTCCTGCTAAAGACATCAACTCTATGGCTGATTTTGAGAAGATGGTTAGCGATAATCCTATCAATAGCAGTGCCTCAAAAACACCAGCTAGATACTCTTTAAACGTCGACTTAGATTTTAAGAATGCAAACGTCCAGTATCAAATTAAAGATGTCGAATTAATTGGAAACAAACATAGGCTCAAAAACTTCAATATTAGTGTTACAAATTATGCTGGATTATTTGCAAAAGCAGACAATTGCATTTTTTCTGACTTAACCATTATGAACGCTTCAGTGCGTGGTAACTATGCTGGCGCACTTGTTGGTAAAGTAGAGAATGCTGCAATATTTAAAAATATTAAAGTTACGAATGAAGTTGCTGTCGGTGACGGAGTTGACTATCAAGTTGGCGGCATTGTTGGTTATGCTGAAAATGCCAATATAACTAATTGTGTTAATAACGCAAAAATTAAAGGAATAGAGAGTGTCGGTGGAATTGTAGGGTACGCAAAAAATACAGATATCACCTCATGTATAAATTATGGCGACATTTCCTCACCTATAGTAGGTAATGGTATCGGCGGTGTTTGCGGAACTTATTTTAATTATTTTAGATACGAAGCTAGAGAAGACACATTCTCAGGAAACGAAAACTACGGAAGCGTTTATGGGGAACAGTCTGACTGTGTTGGTGGGCTCATTGGTGAACATCATCCATTTGTTGATTTTAGAGGAAGCAAATATCCTAAAATAACTATAGCCAAATCCACCAATTATGGCGTTATTGAAGGAAAGAACAATGTTGGTGGAATTGCCGGAACCGGCATTTGCGATCTTACTGAAACAGATTTCACCTCATGTACGAACATTGGAAGTGTAATTGGCGAAAATTATGTTGGTGGTATCGTGGGTTATACAAAAGATTTTTCAATTGATAAAGCTTATTCTCAAGGCGATGAAATTAAGCAAGTTTCATTTGTGAAATGTAAATCACAGCTTAACGAAAATAAAGACAATTTCATAAAAGGCGAAAGTTATGTTGGTGGTATTGCGGGTAACGGAACCTCGTTCGTTGTTTGCAAAAACTATGTTGATGTAATTACAGTCAAATCTGATTTCCCAGAAGTTTCAGATACATATTTTCCTGAAGAATATCAACATTCGATAGGCGGAATTGTAGGGTTTGGATATTCTGACTTCGACTTATCAGAATTTAAAGCAACAAATTGTGAAAATTATGGGAAAATCCAAGGAATTTCCGATGAAACCCCATATAAATTAGCATCATCATTAGGCGGAATTGTTGGTTTCTCCTATGGCGGTGAATTTAATAGATGTATTAATGCAGGAGAATTAAATGCTGCACAATGTGTTGGTGGCATTATTGGAACAATTGAACCAAGACAAAGCACTTACCTTTCAGAAAATACTTCAAGCGGAAATATAATTGTAAATCGCTGTGCTGGCGGGCTTATTGGAGATATTGAATCAAGCGAAGAACATTGCGCAAGAATCCAGATTGCTACAAATACAGTAAATATTGAGGAAGCTTTAGTTTATGGCTCAACAGCAACCCCTGAAGAAGAACCTTACAAATACGTAATTGGCGGGCTTATTGGAAGAGCGAACTCTACCGCAACACTTGATAATTGTTATGAAACAGTAGCATTAGCTAATTTTGAATCATCATTTAGTTATCGTTCGCCTGCAGATGCTACAAATATGACGGTCGATAAAGTTGTTGGCTATAGCAAAGTAAACGAACACGGCAAGAAACTAGTTTTATATAGCCCCACAGATGCTGACAAACACGCGGCAATAACAAGAATTGGTGATATCGAATAAAAAGAGCGGATTTTGTATCCGCTCTTTCCATAATTAACAAGTTAATTATTTTTGTAAATAACTAGTTGGATTATTTAAGTAGCTCGAACTAAATTGGACGTTATTAATCTTGTCGAATTTGCTTTGGATTGAACTTGACCAATCTCTAACAGATTCATTAACGTCTTCGAGAGTTACACTAAAACCAACAGAAATCTTGCTTGATAAGCTTCCAAGTTTGAATGCTTGAATGTTTAAAGAACCTGCTAATTTGGAGAATTTTTCGTTATTATTTCCATAAATATCAATTTCAAGTTCTTTAAGAGCATCAACGCCTGTTAAAACATCAAGATTAAGGCCGATAGACCATTTCTTCTGGCTATCATTATAACTGTAACCAGTGCTTGTAAATGTGTTGGTGTAATCGCTTGCTGGTTTTTGCTCATCGCTACTTAAATCAATACCACCAATAGCATCCACAATCTTATCTCTCATGTAAAGCATATCTCTAAGTAAATACTTAACGATATTTTCGCTTTGTAAAAGATTCTTGCTTGTTGTCTTGTAGTGTTCGATTACTTGTCTACCTGAGATAGTTTTTGTCTCAGTTGTCTTGAAGTGGAAATAGCCTCCTACTCCATCTTCTCTATTTGGATCATCTTCGCTATAAGTTTCAAAAGTAAGTTCTGACTTAAGTGAAGCGGTAGTAAGACCATATCTTTGCGCAATTATAGAAATCTTTGCATCTTCAATAACGCCATAGATTTTGCAATAAGAATCCTGGACAACAATGTAAACTTCTAAGTCGAAGCTAAAGATATCGCTTAATAATGAACCTAAACCTAAGTCTAAGTTGATATGAGCATTTAAGTGATAATAGTTGTTCTTTGTGGTGTTAATACCAAACTTGAGGAGTAAAGAAATAGTGGATAAATCCATGAATGAATTCATATTTGATTTATCAACTGAAGATTCTCTACTAGGATCAAAGGCTGCTAAAGCAACTTTAATATTTAAAAGTTTTTCGCCAGACAATTCAAAATTGAGTAATTCTAATGAATCAATCTTATTATTTTTTAAGTTAACACGTATGGTCATGTCGTGTTCTAAATCAAATAAGATTCCACCAATAGTTAAATCGAGTTGGTCGCCATTCTTTTTAGCGGACTTAATGATGTCATTTTTGAGGAGTCTTAAATAATCTTTTTCATTAAGAATATTTGTGAATTCACCCATTGCCATCATTTTGGTAATTGGCTCAATAAACTTAGTAAATTTAGGATTTTCTTTGTTATCATTCAAAAATTGTTTTGCTACATCAATGATGTCTAAAACAGATTGAATGGTAATTTTACCTTTAATATTTTTACCAGTTTTTTCGCCATAAACGAAATGAGCGTTATTAGCGGTATAATCAGATGTTGTGTTATCAACATCGATTGCAAGTTTGTGCGAGTAATACAAACCAGCACCTTTGTATTTGTATTGGTTGAGGGTTAAATCACCGAAACCATATTTTTGGTCAAGGTCTAGTTGACCTTTGCCATCTAATGTAATTCCGACACCATCTTCATCTAAAATAGAACCTTGAACAGTAAAACCGGTCTTCTTTTCTTCTACAATTGTCGATACTTGGTCAAAAACTGTTGGAAGATAGCTCATTGAATCATATGATTCAACTTCATCCACAATAATTGGTGAAAATTCATTAGAATTTAAGGCTGCATTAAGAACGAAATTGCCCATTTCAATGTCCTTGACACCAAGATTTAAAACTTTGTTTTGTGCACCAAGTCTTGAATCAAGAGCTAATGAAACTTCGGCATTTTCTCCTAATCCCATTGAAGATAAATCTAAATCAAAAGAAATAGCATTTTCATCGTTTCTGACATCTTTAAGTAAATTCAAGATAACAGAATAATCTCCGCCTTTAACAGCGGAAACAAATGATGAATCAGTAATAAATGAGAATAATTCTCCAATTGCGTCTGAATCTGTTCCTTCTCCTGACATATTTGCGATCATTCCTGGAAGTTCATCAATAATCCAGTTCATTGTTTCGGTATCAATCTTTGATTTGATAACTGAACGTTTTTGACCGACATTATCTTCTGTTTCGTTGAGTTTTAAATAACCCTCACCGCCTACATATGAAACGGATAAGTTAGAAATTTCTTCTTCGTTTTTATCTAAAATTTTGAGGTCTAATCCTAAAGAAACAGAACTTCTAACTTTGTTAGCAACATCGCCTAAGAGACCTCTTGAGCGAGTTGCAGGTTCCATTTTGTATCCACTTAAGTCAATTAACTCAGAGAAATCAGCGTTAAGCGAACCAACAAGGCCTGCAAAGTCTGCTGTATCTTCTCCATTAAGTTCGTCTAAATCTAAAGCGAAATCAAAACCAAATTTTTGATTATCTTCGTCTAAGAAATTAGCGAGTTTTTGTAACCAACCTTTGTAGTTAATAATTTCAACATAGTCTCTTCTAACTCCATGAGTGTAATTTTCTGAGTCTGGAGCGACGATGTGGTAATCAGGAATTGCATCGATATTGATGGCGCCTTTAATCGCTACGTTACCAAAGGTAATTTCGCCTAAATCAACGCGGGTAAGTCTATAATCTTGGTCAACGTCTAAAACAATTCTAAATTCGTTATCCATTGATTCATTTCTAATTTGAAGATCAAGAGTAAATTCAATGCCATCAGTGATTTCTTTTTCTGCAACTTTGATTCCAAAGCCTTCTTCACCATCTGCAAGAGGTTTTAAAGAAAGTGATGACATATCTGAAAGATTAAAGCCAGATAGTAAATCCCCTAAAGTTGAATCAATAAGATTATTAAAGGTATCATCAATCCACTTTTCAAAGTCAAATCCAATGCCGCCTTCTTCTTTAGAAGCCATAAATAATTGATATAAAAGAGAATCAATTTCTTTATCTTGGTTTCCAAGAAGTTCATCTAAAGATGTTGAACCAACTTTAACTCTTAAATCCTTAAGACCAAAATAAGCTGTTTTATCAACATAGCCAACTTCAAGTGGCAAGTGCTTGCCGTTATAATCGACATCTACATCTAAGTTAAATGAGATATTTTTGATTGTTCTTAACATTAAGTCTAAATTTCCGTTAATTCCAATAACATTTTCAGCAGAATATTCATCTTTCTTAAAAGAAACTGAAAAATCATCGAATTCGAAATTAAAACCATAGTAGGTGTTTTCGTTATTAACTGTGTCATCTAAAATACCTGTGTCTTCATTAAGTCTAGATACGAATCTCATAAAGTTTTCTGGCACATCAGAGTTTTCAATAACATCATCAGGTAAATTATAATTTAACTTAATGTTTCTTTTTCTCATTGGGGTGAGCATATAACCTGCAGCACATGATGTAGCAAAGAATAAGATGCCTGCAGTAGTTCTGAATACTAATTTTTTAAGTTTTCTACTCATATTTCTTCTCTCCTTCCAGTGAATAACTCACTTTTTGATTTAAATCCGGGATTTTGATGCTTTTGTCCGCGTGATAATAAGTATCAATATAATTAGTTATCTCCGCGGTCACGCCTAGCATAGAGGCTTTATACTTTTCCTCTGTTTTGCAATGTAGGAGTGTCATCTTGGCATCAAAAGTATAAATTTGTTTGACGTATTCAAATGTTGGTAGACCTGCAAGATTTGACATAGTCTTCATTTGAATCTTGTAGTAATACGTAGCAATTGCAGGATCTAAGCTTAATGTGACTCTTATATTTGATCCTTTTTTCTCCGTCTTACATTCGCTGAGGTTTACAGTCTTATTTGAGATTATGTAGATGAATATCTCATCAAGAGTTTTGCCCCAGTCTTTTTTGAAGTCATTAGGTTTGTAATTAGTTACATTATCTTTTGTAAATGTAGCTGATTCTTCTGATGTAGCATCACCTTTGTAGAACGAAACACCATCTTTTTCTTGGTAGTAGCGGTTTCCGACAGCAACCATTTTCGATTTTGATATCGACTCTTCAAACCATTTGTCTCCTTTTTTAATTTGGAAGTTACGAATTGATTGATCGACAACAGTCTTTGCTAAACCAACTTGGATTGAATAACAGTTCTCGCAGTTTCTGTACTTCTCTTGAGCAATATTTACAAGTTCTGGTGCAGTGAAGTCCTTTTTTGGGTTAGCCTCATATTCTTTTAATAAGGCTTTAGAATCTGCTTTGAATGTTTCGGGATCAAATCCGGAATAGGTAATTTCTTCCCCTCCGAATTTTCTTTTCATAATTATTCCGCCAGCGACACCTAGCGATATCGTTGCGGCCGCAATTATCCCGTATTGGATCCAAGCGCTTGCTTTCTTTTTATCTACTTTTTTCATGCGTTCTTTCTGCATAAGCGTATATATTATTGCGCGTGTCAATTATTTTTCACTGAACACTTAAAAACCTTCAAAATAGAGGAAAAAACCAACTCTCCTAAAAAGAGAAAAATTTATTTTTCTATTGCTAATTATTTTTGATAGTCCTATCATTAAAGCTATGGAAGACTTAAGAAAAATCATCGGAAAAAACCTCACCGAACTAAGAAAAAGACGAAATTTAACCCAATTAGAGCTTGCAGAAAAGTTCAATTATACTGATCGTGCAATTTCTAAATGGGAAAACGGAGACACATTACCGGATGTTGAAGTTTTATATAATCTTTGTGAGTTCTATGGAGTAACAATTGATTACTTAACTCACGAAGAAAATGAACAATTTAAAAAGAAAGGTGCTCCTTTAGGACTTTGGAATAAAATCGCCATTACTTTATTAATCTCATCGTTCATTTGGATGGTGGCGACTGTTGTAATGGTTTACTCCATTTTAAAAGGGAAATCTCCGGTTTGGTGGCAAGCATTTTTGTGGGCTATACCAGCAAACGCACTAGCTCTACTTTATTTTAACCACGTTTACTTTCATAAAAGATTAATAGCATTCATAGCTTTCTCTCTTATTGTTTGGGGAGTAATTACAGCATTCTTCTTTACTTATAATGATCAAGAAGTTTTGTGGCCAATATTCTTGTTGGGGATACCTGCTCAAGCATCACTTCTAATTTGGTTAAACATAAGACAAAACTTCAAAAAAAGATAAAGAAAACAAGTAAAAGGCACATTGTGCTTTTTATTTTTATAGAATATAAAGTAAGTTTTTGTTATAATAACAACAAGGAGTTTTATTATGAAAGCATTAATAGTTTATTTCTCCAGGGCAGGAGAGAACATTGTAGGCGACAAAAGAGAAATTATTGAAAAAGGTTTTACCGAAATTGTCGCTGAAAAAATCCAAAAAATAACTGGTGGAGCACTTATCAAACTCGAACCAGAAGAAGAATATCCTTTTGGATATGATGATTGCAATAAAAGAGCTCGTAAAGAATATGAAGAGAACATTTTACCGGTTGTAAAAAATTTACCTGCATCTATAGATGCTTATGACACGATTTTCTTAGGTTTTCCTCTTTGGTATCGTTCATACCCAAGAATTATTTCTTCTTTTATTCGTGCATATTCCTTTGTAGGAAAAACTGTTAAGCCTTTCTGCACAAACGAAGAAGGAACTTTCGGAATTATGCAGCTCGAACTTCAAAGCGCAATTAAAGGCGCAATCGTTAAAGATGGATTAGCAATTCATAGTTATAATGTTAATTCTTCTGATGATTTAATTGAGAAATGGGTTAAAGAATAATGAAATTATTAAAAGATGATATTTTTTATGTTGGTGTTAACGATCATCAACTAGATTTATTTGAAGGGCAATATGTTGTTCCAAATGGAATGGCTTATAACTCTTATATTATAAAAGACGAACTTATTGCAGTTTTTGACACGGTCGAGAAGAACTTTAAAGATGAGTGGCTAAAAAATGTTAAAGAAGTTCTTGGCGAAGCTAAACCAAATTACTTAATAGTCCAGCATATGGAGCCAGACCACTCTGCAAACATAATTGAATTCTTAAAAGTTTATCCAGATACATTTGTTGTAGCTTCAGCTCAAGCATTCAAAATGATGAGCCAATTCTTTGCTGAAGAAGCTAAACACAAAATTGTTGTTAAAGAAGGTGATTCACTTAATTTAGGAAAGCACATTCTTAAATTTATTGCTGCACCTATGGTTCACTGGCCAGAAGTAATAATGACTTATGACTCTACTTCGAAAGTGTTGTTCTCCGCAGATGCATTTGGCAAATTCGGAGCACTTGATCATGAAGAAGATTGGGCTTGTGAAGCCCGCAGATATTACTTTGGTATTGTTGGAAAATATGGTGCTCAAGTTCAAAATTTGCTAAAAAAAGCGGGGAATTTTGAGATTGAAACTATTTGCCCACTACATGGACCAGTCCTTAATGAAGACCTTGGATATTATCTAAATCTTTATGATATTTGGTCGAGTTATAAAAGCGAAACTGATGGTGTTGCTATCTTCTATACATCTGTTTATGGACACACAAAAGAAGCTGCCGAATTACTTGCCGAGGCATTAAAGAAGAAAGGCTGTCCAAAAGTTGTGTGCTGCGATTTAGCTCGTGAAGATATGGCTGAAGCAGTCGAAGATGCTTTCCGCTATCCGAAAATTGTTTTTGCGACAACAACATATAACATGTCTATCTTCCCATTTATGAAAACATTCCTTGATCACTTGGTTGAACATAACTTTCAAAACAAAACAGTAGCATTAATTGAAAATGGTTCTTGGGCTCCAAATGCTATAAGAGTTATGAGAGAAATTCTTGCTAAAGCAAGAAATATAGAGATATTGGAGGGTCAAATAACCATCCTTTCAGCTCTTAACGCAGATAATAAAAAACAAATAAATTCTCTTGCTGACGAGCTTCTAAAACCTAGCGAATTCTTGGCTAAACCAAGGGAAGAGAAAAAGGTTGTCAAAAAACATCATTTTGCATGCAAGATTTGTGGTTTTGTATTTGAGACTGAACTAGAAACATTACCATCAGATTATGTGTGTCCGATTTGTAGACATCCAGCATCTGATTTTGAGAAAATTGATTAAAAATTGCCGGAATTTTCCGGCTTTTTTTGTACGAATTACATTGAATTAGAAAATTATCTTATATCTATTAGCGATAAGAAATTTGCTAATTTTTCAAAGAGTCTTTCAAATAGCGATTATATTTCACTAGGCGTTAAAAATCCTGTACTTAAATCACTAATAAAAGAACGAAAAAACGATCCTGAACTTAAATTAGAAGATTTTAGATGTGGCAAATATCTTGAAGTCGACTTTATTTTCTTTGGTCTGGCGCTTTCAAGAGCAAAAACGATTGAGGAACAGCTCGATTTTATTGAACGAAACATGAGAAACGGAAAGTCATGGGTTTTGACAGATTGTTCTCAAACCTATTTAAAGAAATGCGACTTCAATACCTTCCATTCATGCTTCGAAAAGATGAGTAAATCAAAATACATTTACGATAGAAGATTTGCCTATGTTTTCGCTTTAAAATTCGCAAAAACACATGAAATTCTTGGGATTTTCAAGGAAATTTCATTAAAAGAAGAGTATATGGTTATGATGGCAGAAGCATGGTTATTAGCAACCGTTGCCATTACTTTTCCGGATGAAGTTTTTAGTTATTTAAAACACATTGATGACGTTATATTGAAACGCAAAACAATCTCAAAAATGTGCGACTCCTATCGAATTAATGAAGATATAAAGAAAAAATTTAAAGAGTTAAGAAATAAAAAGTAAAATCTCGATTCTTCTGTAAGCTCTGACATTATGATTAGGAGAAATCCCAAAGCATGTCTCGTCTTAAAGTAAGGGATGCTCGCAATTATTTTGAGTACTAATTTTCGTTTAAGTAAATTAGAAAGATTTAAGGGAGAAATAACAAAATAGTTGTAGATAAAAGCGGTTTTATGTATAATAAACGCAAAGAGAGGTAAAAAGATATGAGAATAGCTGCTAGCTGCTTACATTCTATCAGATTAATTTGGGGCAACCTCCGTGTCATCGGACAACTCTTTACTTATGGTATCTTCGGAGTTATCATTGGTCTCATCGCCGGTGCATTAGAAGTTGTTGTCGACACAATTGGAACCGTTGTTGGATTCGTCCTCATGATTCCAGTCGCACTCGTCGAATTCTTACTCAGATTAATTTTCGGTAAATTCTAATTAAGAATTAAACGAACAACAAAAAAAGAGGCATCCGAAAGCCTCTTTTTTTTACTGAAAATTACGGAAATTTCCCATAATATTAATAACATTTAGGCATATGGAAAACATATAAAATACGACTTTATGAAGAAAAAGTCATTTTCAATTACTTTTTACAAACTAAGTTTGTTATAATATACATTACACATATGAAAAAGCGTTTATTCAAAGCAAAAATTATCGGGGCAATTCTAGGATTAGTTGAACTCTTTGGGGTAGCTTTTCTTGGCGTTGCATATTACCTTGATTGGTTTTCTTTCAAAACCCTTCTTTCTCCGGTAGTTCTTTTCATATCATTAGGCTCATCTGTAATTATTGATATTCTTTACGTTTGGATTATCATTTTTTACTTTTCAAAAATTAGACAAAAAACAGATTTAAGAGCTGCAGACTTAATTGGTTCAGATATCGATGAAGCATATAACTTCGGTATGTTAGGACTTGTCGTCGTAGACGAGAACAACGTTGTTTTGTGGACTAATACCTTATTTAAAGAAAGAGCAATTGAAATTCTCGACGAAAATATTTTAGAATGGCAGCCAGAACTTAAAGATTTGGTTGAAGGATCTTCTAAAGCCGTTGCTAAAATCCAAATTAATAATAGAAACTATGATGTTAAGCTTCTTAAAGAAGCTGGACTTTATATTTTTAAAGATACAACCGATTTTGAAACAATTACCGATTATTCAAAAAGACAAGCTGTTGTTATTGGTCAAATCATCATTGACAACTACTCAGATGTATCCGGAAACGGTGAAGAAACAAACGATGTTCTTTCCAAAGTAAGAACAGCCATTTATGACTATGCTCGTGATTATTCTGTTCTTTTAAGAAAAATTCGTAATGATTCATACTTAGTTGTTTGCAATTTTGAATCTTTAGACAAGATGATCAAAAACAAATTCTCACTTCTTGATAAAGTTCGTGAAATTGGTGAAAAAGAAGCAACTCCTCCAACACTTTCTATTGGTGTCGCTTATGACTATCCTGATGCCGTAAAGTTAAATGATATGGCTGTTGCAGCTATTGAAATTGCTACATCTCGTGGTGGCGACCAAGTTGTTGTATCACAATATGGCCAAGATTTGACCTTCTTTGGCGGTAAGAGCGAAGCTCAAGAAAACCACAATAAGGTTAAAGTAAGAGTTATGGGCGACGCCGTTATTTCTCTTATTAAAAACTCAACAAATGTTGTTATCATGGGTCACCAAATGTCCGATATGGACAGTTTTGGTGCATGTTTGGGTATTAAATCTATTTGTGATTCCGTAGGAAAAACATGCAAAATCGTTTATAACCCAAAATCAATTGAAAGAAAGACTAAAGGCGCTCTTGTTTCTACTTTCTCTAAAGAAGAAATGGATAAAGTGTTTGTGAATGAAGCCGAGGGCTTAGGTTTATTAAAAGGCAACACATTAGTCGTTGTTGTAGATGTTCACAAAGCATCAATGACTTTAGCACCAAAGATTATTGAAAAAGCTAACAAAGTTATGATTATTGATCACCATAGACGTGGTGAAGACTTTATTGAGTCACCAATATTCTCAGATATTGATTCTTCAGCATCATCTACTTGTGAAATGATTGCTGAACTTATTAAATATGCTTCTAGTAACCCAAGAATTAAAATTCCTGGATCATATGCAACTGTAATGCTATCTGGTATCTTTATGGATTCAAATTTCTTTAAGGCAACAAGCGTGGGTGCACGTACATTCGAAGCATCTATGTTCCTAAAGGAATGTGGCGCGGATAACGCTAAAGCAGACGACTTCTTAAAGGATGAGTTTGAAGAACACGCTCTTGTTAACAAGATTCTTGCTAATACTAAAACTCCATATTATGGAATTGTTTATTGTATGGCCGACGAAGAAGATATTATTGAAGCTGCAACACTTGCAAAAGTTGGCAATCAATGTATGTCTATGAAAGGCATTAATGCCTCATTTGTTATAGGAAAAACTGGTGTCGATGAAATCAGAATTTCATGTAGAAGCGATGGCACAATTAACGTTCAGCTTTTAGCGGAAAAGATGAATGGTGGTGGCCACTTTACACAAGCGGCATGTGTCTTCAAGAACACATCGCTTGAAGCTGCAGAAACCAAACTTTTAAATACACTTAACGACTATCTAAATGATGCTCGTGCAGTTAAATAGGGAGAAAGACAATGAAAGTAATTCTTTTAAAGGATGTCAAAGGTATTGGTAAAAAAGGTGAGATCGTAAACGTCAAAGACGGTTACGGTTCTAATTATCTTGTCCCTAATAGACTTGCAGTAATGTATTCTCAAAAATCTCAAGAAATTCTTGATGATCAAAAACAAGCAGAAGCTGAAAATATTGAAAGAATGAAAGCCGAAGCTAGAGAAACAGCCGAAAAACTTAAAAATATCGTTGTAGAATTTGCTGCTAAGGGAAGCGGCGACGGAAGAATGTTTGGCACCATATCAACCAAACAAATTGAACAAGAACTCAAAGACAAACACAACATAGTTATTGATAAAAGAAAGTTTGTAACCAAGGAACCTGTTGATCACTTTGGATACAGTAAGCTTACTATCGAATTATATAAAGGTATAACGGGAATTGTTACAGTTCACGTTAGTGAAAAGTAAAGGAGGATCATATGGCAGAAAAGAAACTACCACATAACACCGAAGCAGAAAAAGCTGTTTTAGGCGCAATGATCCGTTCCCAAGCAATGGTTTCAGAAGGCGTTGCTAAATTAGATGTAGATGATTTTTTTGAAGAAAACGAAAACCACCGTGCAATTTTTAAAGCGATTTATGCTTTATACAATAGAGGCGTTCCAGTAGACCCACAAACAATTACAAACGAACTTATAAATTCTAAAGAATTAGAGGTTTCTGGTGCTCCTGAATATTTAATTGAACTTGCTGATGCAATTGTTACATTTGAGAACTTCTCTGACTATGTCCGAATTGTTCAAGATCAATCCGTTTTAAGACACTTCTTAGTAACGATGGATCAAATCACGAAAACATACTTTACTAAAGATATTGGTGAGGTTAGTGATTTTATTGCCCAAAGCGAAAAGAAGATTACTGAAGTAACTGAAAAACGTAGAGTTGGTGATTTCCAAAGAGCCGACCAAGTTGCAAAAAAACTTTCTGAAGAGTTAATGAATTTAAAAACTGCAACATCTGACGATACAGTTACAGGTACTCCGACTGGTTTTCCTAAACTTAATGTTCTAACACATGGTTTCCAACCAGGAGAATTTATTGTTTTAGCTGCTAGACCAGGTATTGGTAAAACAGCATTATCACTTAATTTAGCATATAATGCTACAACTAAGGCAAATTGCCCTGTTGCTTATTTTTCACTTGAAATGCCAGCTAGCATGTTATTTAAACGTTTAGTCTCAGCGGACGCAGACGTTGAATTTGATAATCTCATCACTGGTTATGGTTTGAATCCACAAAAGAGACTTAAACTCCAACAATCATGCGAAAGAATGGCTCAAAAACGTATTTACGTTGATGATACTGCTGGTATTAAACTATTAGATTTAGTCGCAAAATGTAGAAAATTAAAAGCTCAAGAACCTGATTTAGGTCTTATCGTTGTTGACTACATAGGTTTAGTCACAACAAGCACTAAGACTAAATCTGAATCAAGACAACTTGAAGTTCAAATGATTTCTCAAACTTTAAAAAAGTTAGCCTTAGATTTAAAAGTCCCTATTATCGGTGTCGCTCAGCTTAACCGTAATGTTGAAAATAGAATTGGTGGAGAACCACAACTTAGTGACCTTCGTGAATCTGGTTCTATTGAACAAGACGCTGATATTGTTATGATGCTTCATGAGAAAAAGCTTTCAACAACTAAAGACAGCAAGAATCAACTTGATAAACATAATGATGAAGTTGCGAAAGCACAAGAACAAATTGCAGGAGCTTCAGGCGAAGATATCAAGCTTGTTACGCTCTTTATTCGTAAGAATAGATCAGGAAGAATGGGTAGAGTTCCTTTACTATTTAAAAAGAACTTTTGTAGATTTGATACCCTTTCTGAAGAAGCTGAAAGAAAATACGACGAACTTGAAAACGAATCTATTAACTATTTACCAACTGAGTAATGAAAATAATCGTTGTTCAATCAGGATCTAAAGGAAACGCGACCCTTGTAATCGATAAGGGTCGTGTTCTTTTAATTGATATGGGAGTGGGTCTAAGAGTTTTAAAAATTGCTTTAGAAAAAGAAAATCTTAATATGATGAACATCAACGCGATGCTTTTAACGCATGAACATTGGGACCACACAACCGGAATTAGATATTTACCACCTCTTCCAATTTATTGCACAAAAGAAACTTGTGATAAACCAAATGTTGTGGAAGTTGTTCCTTATGAATCATTTAATATTGAGCACTTTTGCATTACACCAATTAAGACAAGTCATGACGTTAAAAACCCACTAGGATTTGTAATAGAAAACGGTGAAGAAAAACTAGTTTATTTGACAGATTCCGGAAAAATTACCGTAAAATCCCTAGAAAAAATGAAAAATGCTGATTATTACGTGATTGAATCAAATCATGATCCCGACATGCTTATGGCGACAAATAGACCTATGATGTTAAAAAGAAGAATACTTTCTACAAAAGGTCATTTATCAAATGAACAATCCGCAACCTATATGGTTAAATGCATCGGAGAAAAGACAAAAGAAATTATTCTTGCCCATCTTTCTGAGGAAGCCAATTCTCCAGAAGTCGCGTTATCTACTTATAGAAAAGTATTTGAAGATGCTAAAATATCACTCAAAGATATTGAACTAAAATGTGCTAACCAACATTATTCAGTAATTGGAGGTTCAAAGTGAACTACGAGGAATTTAAAAAATATAAAGAAATAACAGACAGTAAGTTTGTTAAAAAGTTTGAAACAAGTGACAAACATATTTTTTATATTGAACCTGCTTTTTACACACAATTCGTGGGTTTATTAGAAAGATACCCCGAACAAAAAGAAAATTTCTTAAAAGAAATGGACAATCAAATTGCTAAGAATAAAGAAATAGCTTTTGTTTACGATTTTGAAAATCCTTTCTTAGATTATAACAATGCTGTGCTTAGAGAATTTACGGATGTCACGGACGCGTGCAAGATATTTTATGAAGATAAATCGCGCGGAAGTGATTATGGTGATTAAAAAAGTCATCCAATAGGATGACTTATTTTTTAGTTTGCTGCGTATCCAGAACCGTCTGGTCTAAGTGATTTCATTGTTAACCACATTACACGTACACCAAGAAGTAGTGGGAATAATGTTGATGCGAATCTTGAAATCAAGAAGCCAAGAGCAATTGTGAGAATTGCTGGTGATGGACATGTCCAGAATGAGATTTTAAATGACTCCCAAATACTGAATAATCTGTATGGATTGTTCTTTCCGCGTGTTAATACCCAGATCATAAAGCCCATGATAAGGACAATACCAGTATTAACTGCGCTTATGATAGCAAGTTGTAAACCTGCTGCTCTTAACCTAGTTTGATTGAAGAAGTTTTTAATTAAAACTTTCCAGTTTTCCCAAGTCTTTTGAGCGGTAACAGTTTTAGTTTTTCCTTCAACTAAAGCTTCTCTAATTTGGTTGGTTTCAACATTTTTATAAGCGTTTGTACAAGCTAAAGAAACTTTAGATGTTTTTGTATCATTTGGATCAAGAACTTTAATGTAAACAGTGTCTGGTGTAAAAATAAAGAAGCTTACTTGTTGTTTATCGTAAACTTTCATATATTTTTCAACATTGTCATTTGAAGAATAACGGAAGACATAGTCAACTTTTTTAGTTTTAGCATTTGTTCTTTCAAAACTAATGCTTTCATCGCCAACTAAATAGTTTCCGTTTTGAGTCTTCTTAATTGTAAAAACCTTTTTGTCAGTTGTTGCAAGATATTCTGAGAATTCAGTGGTTGCTTCAATGGCACCATAAGTAGTTGTTTCAAAATATTTGTCGCCGTGTTTCTTTAATTCCATTACGGTTGATGGAACAACAGAGACAATGATTGATAATAAGAAGATGATAATTGCAGCGTACCAAGGTTTTTTTCTACCGCCATCAATAGCTGCATTGTTTGAGAATAATGATTTTAAGAATAATTTTACGTTTTTCATAAGCGAGATATATGTTAGCAATAATTTAATTAATTTGAAACATAAAAATCTTAAAGATATTTATTTTTGACATTATAAAATACAAAATTTTTCAAAAAATTCCCAAATATTTATATTTAGAATAAACAGTAGGACCATAGCTTTAATTGCTATAACTAAATATAAATATTAGGGAAAAATTTTACTAATTAAAATGTGCTTTTATAAACAAAGTTTATTTGATAGCATTTAGGCAACAAAACTTGATCACCTCACTTTCTGTGTTTAGATCAAAGATTAGCACTTCCAAAAAAAGTTTTGCTCGACAAAGCAAAGTCGTTAAAACTCGGAGTGGAGACCTCGCAAATCTGGGCACAGAAAGCGAGGTGATGAAAATGAAAGATAATCAAAAAGAAGCCGTATGGCTCCTAAAGGTTCTCTCGATTTGCCTGCTTTTATCTTTGATAGCCCAGCTTCTTAAATAAAAGGGGAATCCCGAACGTCTATTTGCAATAAGTGTCTGCGAGGCTCCCTCTTATGCTTACATTATAACAAACTAAAAAGATTTGTAAATAACCGCTATAACTAGGATAAATTTTCTAAAGAAGATTTATTTATGTTAATAGTTATGTTATTATCTATTCGCAAACGGGGTCGATCTAGTTTCGACAGGGTTGATCGCCTGGCACTAACTGCAGCTGGCTGGTAACCATAAATACCAAAAAAGAATAACTGACAACAGTTATATGAGAGCTCCTAGAGCTCAATCTCTCTGCTTAGCTTAGGCTACCCGACATAGGGACCGGTCAAGGATCGGACAGAGCATCTCCTAGAGTTTTATTCCTTTCACGTCTAGGTAAGGTGTCATACCAAAAGGATAGGAAGACATAGTTGACTCGCTAAAGTTCACCGAAATTCAATGAGTCTCGCTAGTCTAGTCACGATATACAATGTCTAGTTAAATTTAAAATATCGTCTAAGCTGTAGACGTTGGTGTGGGGCCTTCTCTGGACACGAGTGCAATTCTCGCCGACTCCACCAGTAAATCAATTTACCCTTCTGAAAATGAAGGGTTTTTTAATATTTTTACTAAGTAAAGACAGGACTATTCGCACGCGAGTGCTTGCTTCTTTTTCATCTTCTTTGTAAAATGAGTGTACAGTGAAAGTCACACACAAAAACTAAGGAGAAACTATGAAAAAAACAAAATTTTTGGCAGTTTTACTATTTGCTCCTCTTTTAGCAGCATGTGGTAAAAACGTCGAAGTCCCAAAGTTTGCTGACTATGGGAAAAAGGTTAAGGCGGATGCATTTTTTGAAGCCCTACAAAAAGTTCAAGAAAAGTCTGTGCTTTATAATACGGACAAGAAAATTGGTTCATTTGAACTAAAACTAGACACTCAAAATTCTGAATCCAAAATTGTTACTCGTGAGGACAAAGAAATTTTAAACAGCTTAAGCTATAGCGAGAGCAATGCAAAAGGAGGTTATTGTAAAGAAAACCTCGTTATTCGTACTGAAACCAAAACTTCAGCTTCAGGTAAATACACCGATAAGGAGACATCTGGAGCAAGCGAAGGAAGTGCTTCTGCAGTAAGTGTTATTCAATCGCAAAAGGTTGGAAAGCAATCTTATGTTGTTGTTGCAAACCAACAATCTAAGACTTATACCGAACAAAAGGAAATAACAAAAGAAGACAAAGAAGCAGACATCATTGATTTTCAAGCTAAATCTGCAGTTACATCAGCCATCTCTATGGGCATTATGTATGTCAGTATGAGATACGGTATAGATCAGGCAACTGGTGGCGACCTTAGTGCATATTCTTTCTATCAAAACGGAAAGATTTTCACATGTGAAATAAAATCTGAACAAAAAGAAGATTATAAAGAGGATGACAAAGTCATCGCTACTACCAAGAGCGAAGAAAAGGTTATTGCACAAGTTGATGTAACTGAAGGAAATTGGTTATCTAAGTTATACAGCGAACAAACTGAAACAATCGAAGCAAAAGAAACCTATTCAAGCTATATCAAAGGCACAAAAGAAGTTACCAAAAATATTATGGTACTCGAAGGTTCAGCAACTCTTAAGGACTACAAAGCCAATAAGCTTGATCTTTCAAAATATGTAGCACTTGGCTTTGATAAATAATGGAGGATAAAACAATGAAAAAATTAAAACTTTTACCAATTTTACTTGCAGCCCCATTAATCGCAAGCTGCGGGTTATCAAAATCCTCTGAACCAAAATTTGCTGATTTTGGCAAAGAATTAAGTCTAGAGAAATTTGGAAAAGCATTAGAAAAAGCTGGTGTTCCAGACAAACTTGACTTTAATGCTGATAAAAAACTTCCATCATCAGTCTTTGAGTCAACACTTAAACAATATTCTGACTACAAGTTAGTTCGTAGCGAAAAAGAAGTTGAACATGGTGCAAGAAAAGAAGAAACAACCGACACCTATAAGTTAGATACAAAAAATCTCATTTTAGAGCATACAACTGATGATGCGGCACTCTCAGAATTAGAAACACCTAATGAAAGTTCAGCCGATACCGCAGCAACAATGAGCAAGATGTCTTATCAACAAGAGACAATTAATAAAAAGAAATATGTTGTTGCTATTGATCACAAGAACAAAAAATATTTTAGAGATTCAAGCGAGGATGATTATAAAGCTGATGTAGCCTTAGATGGCAAGATGAAAGAAGCCGTTTCCGACACAGCATATTACTTCGAAATGGTTCTTAATGAGGCTTATACTGCAGATGCAAAAGTATTAAAACATTATAAGTTCTATCAAAACGATAAAGTCTTCACTATAGTATTCGAAAACGAAGAAGTTAGTAATGCTAGTGATGCTTATAGTGTAAAAATTAACACTATTCAAAAAGTTCAAATCGACATCACAAAAGGCAACACAAAAATGGTAGCCTTCATAGAACAAACAAATGAAATGACCTTTAAAAAGTCAACCGAAGAATATGACTGGCAGCACGATGAAAAGAAACAGTATTACAAAGGCGAAACTGAAACTCGTACATCTCAAGTCGTTGTTGAAGCTAGCTTAAAGTATGAAGATGTTTCTTTAAAGAAAACAGACTTAAAAGATTTCATCAAAAGTATGGAAGGCGGATCATTCTAATTATATAGAATAATCTTCAAATCAATATTAACCCCTAATCCGTAGGATAAGGGGTTTTTATTTGAGTAATTCGCTAGAACTAACTTTTGGGGAGTTAAGATACGTGTATTTATAGAGAAGAACTTGAAAGTTCTTTTTTCTAAAGTGCATGTTGCACTATAGAATTTCACTTTAGGTTTTAATATGATTAATTCTTTTCATTTTCATATAAATATTTTAAAATAATTATATGAAAACAAAGGATGAAAGAATGAGAATCAAAATTTACTGTATTGGAAAAATAAAAGAACAATATTTAAAAGATGGGATTAATGAATATCTCAAAAGAATTTCAACATATTCAAATATAGAGATTGTTGAAGTCGCCGATTCTAAAGTAAGAGATAATCCAAATTCATCAGATATTGAGAGAGCTAAAAACGAAGAAGGCGACCGAGTTTTAAAACTAGTTAAAAACGATTATTTAATCGGACTAGACTTGAACAAGAAAGAACCAACAAGTGAAGAATTTGCTTCGTTTTTACAAAGTAAACTTGTAGAAGGAGGATCTAATATTTCTTTCGTAATTGGCGGATCTTATGGCCTTAGTGACGCTCTTAAAAATAGATGTAATTCATCAATTTCTTTATCCAAATTAACATTCCTTCATCAAATGACCAGACTCATTTTGTTAGAGCAAATATATAGAGCTTTTAAAATTTTAAATAACGAAACATATCATAAATAGATATAATAATTGTGCTATGGCAAGTAATGACAATTTCTTTGTTAAAAACAAATCAATCATAACTTTTTTAATTTTAGAAGTAGTTGCATTAACCGCATTTAATTTTGGTAATAACAGCACAATTTTTGGAATTGCTGGTGGAGTATTAGCAATAGTAGCAGCTATTTTTGCCTTGTTTTCTATAAAAGAAAAGAAATCTTTAATTAAATTAGCTATACCTACTGGCTTATTACTTATAGTTGCCGGCATTGGTTCATTTAATAGCTTCTCGCAATTTTTTGGAACAGCTTCAAATATTGCTTTGTTAATTTCTTTGCCAGGCTTTTTAGCACTTGGTTTTTTCTTAAGAAAATTTAATGATGTTAAACCAAAAACAGTCTTATTAGTCTTAGGGGCTGCTATAGCAGCAATTTGTTTATTTGGTTTATTCTCTACCCTAATTGAGTATGGATTTTTCTATTCTCTTATTTATAAGAGCACTCCAAATTATTACTATAACGGAACTCCATATGATGTTACTAAAGAGATGTTTTGGTTAACTGGTTTTGAATTTAGTGAAGTTTATGTGGAATACGGATCTTTGTTTGCAGTATTAACCGCATCTTTCTTACCAGGCTTATTATTTATTTCTCCGAAGAAAGAAAGAAACGAATTTATTATATGTGCTGCAATTGGTGGAATTGGATTACTAACACTTTTAGTTATTCCTAATTTAAAAGCGATTTTAGTGGTCCTTATAGCCTCTATTTTTGCTTTTGTTTATAAATTCCTCAAGAATCATAAATTAGCCACTAAAATCGCTGGTTATTCATTCCTAGTACTTCTTGGATTAGCTTTGCTATTGTATATTTTAACAATTATTAATGCCGCTTCTGGTTTTGCTTTTAAAGGTATTTTAAATAGAATCTTTGTTCAAAATGGAATTATGCAGAAAACGACAGAGATTTTAAAAGCTTTGTTTTCTAATTTAAATGACTCACCGTTATTTGGCTTGTTACCTATTGAAGTAAATGTTAAATCGATATTTGCAAACTCTGGAATATTTGAAGTAGAACTTCTAAAGGAAGTTGGTATTTTAGGTGCACTTATCTTTTTGGCCACATTAATCTACATTGGATATTTAATTGTTAAATATTTAAAGAATTCGGAAGATTCTTCATTAACTAAATCAATTCTTTGTGTTGTGGTTTTATCATTCTTTATTTATGTGTCTTTATTTAACACGATTAAGATGGGACCACATCACGAAAATTATTTAGCAGTGTTAAGATCGCCATTACTTTTAGTTATCTTATTTATTTTGGGTTATATGATTTCTGCTGAAGACAAAAAGGAGGAAAAAGATCATGAATAAAAAACCATTTGCTCTTCTTCTTGTTGTTTTTGCTTTAGCAGGATGCACAAAAACAAAACTTTTATATGGCGAAAATGCATATAATTCCCCAGTATTTGATGAAAATTATTATGATGAATGGGATGGTGTAGACGAACTAGATAAAAAGGTTGAAAAAGTTAATTCTTATAGC
>ODAJ012192260.1_pt1 | contig 30358 bp, 31 predicted proteins | sample 1539241 | NCBI WGS metagenome assembly ODAJ01 (sample SAMN02144231, study PRJEB22623) | gut metagenome | biome: sheep rumen | host: Ovis aries | place: New Zealand
ATTTTCTATTTCTTTGATTTATTCTTCTTCCTTGTGTCAAGCCACTCGGAAAACCGAACTAACAAACTCCCTACGATACAAAGGATTATGAACGCTACTAATTTCCGCAACCCCATAGTTACTGCTGCCTCACCTAACAAACACAAAAGGCAGATTGCTCCGAAAACGTACATAAATAACATTTCTGCACCCTCTCTCAAAGGAGGTGGTGGTCTGTCTGTGTTATCCAAACAGACCACCGAAAACAAGTATGTCAACCCGTCTACAAGTTACATAGTATCACTTTGACAGTACCGTGTCAAGCACTTTTAGAAAAATTTTTACCTGCCCGCCACGGTTGCAGGTAAGAACCAACAAGGCTTGTTATTCTCCCCAGCAGGAACGCCAATGCGGAGAACATAACCGAGGTCTTTTCCGTCCTGTACGAACTTCGCAATAGCAAAAGCTACTCTGTCCTCTGAAGAGAGGAACTTTCTCATCTGCGAGAAATCCACCTCCACGCCTTTTGTAAGCACAGTCTGAATCTCGTTTCCAACCCCGTCCGATACCGAAAGGTCACCAACTGTAATAGTATCATCGCCGACAAAAAGATTATTGCCTACGAGCTTGAGGGTGTGCTTTCCCTCGACGATATTTGCCACTAACACCTTAGGGCAAGTGAACGTAAACGCACTGTAGTCAAGACCTGCTACCGTCATAAGATTCACGACACTTAAGCTGCTCGGCGTAATCTTCTCAACAGCACCTGATACGTAGAAAGAGTCAGTCTGTACTGTAAAAATACGCACCTTATTCTCGTCCACTCTGGCGAGACACTCAGCATTACCTGTATCCTTAGCAAGCAACTTGCCAACAGGAGCAGCTAAGTCGTACGACACTTTCACGCCACGCTTAAAAGCAGGAATAGCCATCTCACCGTAAGCCTGCCCACTGATGAAAGCCTTCGAAGGGAACTTGGTTCCATCAATCTCTTCCTCAGCCGTGATGAAAATAGGCTGCTTCACTACGCCGAGCATCTCAAATACCTCGGCGAGAGCCTTACTGGAAACAGTATCAAGACTGTTCTTCTTCTCTGCCTCAGCACGCACCTCAGCAGAAATACCAGTAGGAAGTCCAGTAGTCTGAGTAGCACTGAATCCAGTCTCCCACTTAAAAGGTCCACGTCTCGAAGTACCGAGCTCCTGCACCTTCTCGGGCTCTGTATCTGTCGCAGGAATGCGAAGGATATGCTGAACCTCGAAAGCCGCTACCTTCTTATCCTCGTCAATAATCATCGTCATTGTATTCTCAATGCCGTTAGAAGAAATGCGGGCATCCGCACCTTTCTGAACTGCACCGTGTTCAAGGCAAACTGAAACGGTCTTACCGTCAGCCACACCACTGATAGTGGCTTCCTCCTTGTAACAAAGCTGCTTCGCTCTCGTGCCTGTTTTAACCCACAACTCGTCCTTTGTAACAACAAAGGCGATACTTGCCTGAGAGTCAAACTTTAGAGCACTGTCCTTAAAGTCCTTGAAAACTACTCTAACCATTTTTAATCCTCCATAGTTAATTTATGTGTTACTTCTGCACACTGTGCATACCATAATCTCTCGCTACATCATCCCGAGTCGCATTCAGCATTGTTCCAAACGCTCTGTTAAAGTCCGCCTCAGACACCACCACCGAATCCTCGTTCTCGTAAATCAAAGTCACTGTCCCGTTGCCATTCTTAAACCACGAAGCCATCATATCGTGTATCCTCCTTGAAAGATTCTTAGAAAGTTACAGTGTCAGTTAGTCGAGAGGTTCCCAACGCTGACACTGTAATACTATCCCATATTCCCCTCAAAGATATTCGCAACGAGGTACCAAAGACTTAGCCAAGGTAAGCCTCGATAGCTTCCTTCTGAGCCTCAAGCACTGCCGTCTGCTTCTTAACAACGGCACTTACGTTCTCTCTGGTTACTTCCTGACCAGTCACCTTAGAGAGTGCCTCGATGCTACCGTCAAGAGTCTGCTCAGCAACTGCGAGTTCAGCCGCAGCCTTATCTCTGGCTTCCTTAGCATCCTTGAGTTTCTTGTTTAACGCTTTTGCTTCTTCCATTGTTAACATTGTGGTTTACCTACCTTTCTTAGTCTGCAAATACAAATGAACCGTTTCTGTACTCTACTCTTATGCCGCCTTCAATTTCTACGGCTCCTACTGCTCCACTGCGGAGACATTCTTTATCTTCCTCAGACAAGAGGTCTTCCACTGCGATAGCCTCGTCATCGTCGTCCTCGGAAACACCGTCGAACAAATCATCGAGCCCATCACTCTCAGCATCAGCACCCTCGTCGTCCATAAGTGCGTCAATACCTGCGTCCTCAGCCTCGCCTACCTCAGTAGCTTCCGTGAGGTCATCCAGAAGCCCATCCTCTTCAAGTGCTTCGGCAATGTTCACGAATCCTGCGTTATCGGTCGTGTCGGACTCAAGAAGTCCAGCCTCGGCAGCATCAAAATCCGTTTCAATCGCAGGGGTACTTCCAGCTGACTTGAACATATTTGTGATGTCGTCGAGCAAATCATCATCGGCAGCAGCTTCGGCTACGTCCTCTTCTTCCTGCATATCAACCTTGCCGTACTTCTGGAACAGCATCTTAACCGCCGAAATAACCTCAGGTGAAGCCGTTTTCCCGAGCTGTGTAGTAAGGTCATCAATATCCATTGAACCCGCACCCGACACAGTAAAATCAATGTTAGCGTTCTCGCTATCTACTGACCACTTCGTGCCCTCTTCCTGGGTTGCGACATCAACAAAAGCGTCTTCCACGTAATTGACAGGAATCTTCTTGCTACCAATCTTCCCAGTCTCACCGTCAAAGTGAAGTGTGAGTAAGTTGAATGACTTAACGTCCTTCCTCTCAGCACTTCGAACACAAGCTGCCCCGCCATCGAGAATTGATACGTCCTGTCCGTGTCTATTGTGTGCCTTGAAGTACATCTCGCCGTGGATATGTCCCATAACACCTACACGTAACTTCGGAGCGTCAAGTTTACTTACATCTACTGAAGAAAACAAGGTGTTTGTTCCAGCAGCAAGTGCGTTATGTGTGAAGATTACTTCCACATCCGCTCCTTCGTGTGCCTGAGCACACTCCTCAGGGTCACGCACATAATCTACATAGCGTACCTTCTTCCCTCCGATTTCTTCCTCCTCGGGGTGCTTAGCGATAACGCCACGCCCGATGTAATAATCGAGCTCCGTCATAAGACCGCTGGCTTCATCGTGATTGCCCTTAAGACAGTACACCTTTTCCGCACACGCATTAAGACGGTCAAGAAACCTCTCTACACACATACGAAATTCAAGATGCGAAAATCTTGTATCAGCAAAATCACCGAGAAGCACGATACGATAGAGCTTCGCACCAAGAGTCTTATGATACTCTTCAACGGCAGTCGCCACACGCTCCATCATAATCTCACAGTCGGAAGCAAAGTCCTTGTGACGCCCGTAGTTAGCGTCCGCAAAGTGAGTGTCACCGATAGTTAATACAACCTGCTTACTCATTCCGAACACCTCCCATCTACGAGCACAGCCCCACAAACGGGACAAATGTTAATCTCATTTCCATACTGCTTAATTTCATTCTGAATTTCTTCAAGAGTCGTATCACAGTTTGCAAGTTTTTCCTTGCAGTCCTTACGTCTCTTTGCTGACTCCTTAACGGCAAGCACACCCGCAAGCAACTCCATATCAATAGCCTCAGGAGCAGTCTTCTGCTCGCCAAGAGCCTCAAGGGCAGCCTTTGCAGCCTTCAGCGACTTTGCAGATGCTTTTACACGCTCAATAGCGTCAAGGAGCAGTACATCAATCTCAGCAGGGGCTTCGCCAACAGGCTTACCTGCTGTTCTTGCCTCAATATCCTCAATAGTAGCGAGACTTGTGAGGGCTGAAATAACTGCGTCATACAGAGCTGTCTTGTCACCAAGCACCTGCTCCATATTTTCTGCCTTTACAACCCCTTCCTTCGCCCTTACCTGCTGAGCTTTCAAGTTTGACAGATTGTCGGCAAGAACTTTTGCTTTCTTCTCAAGTCTGCCTGCTTCAAGAATACCGCCGTAAGCAGCGTCACGGAACGGCTTAACACCCATTTCTTCCGAAACGATAGCGTAGTTCTCCGTTGCCGTTGTCTGCACAAACGGAACTTTCCCAGCGTAGCCACGAGAACCGAGCATATTGCCTGTAACGGCATTTCTCTGCAAGTTGAAAATCTTGGCTACAACCTCGGGAGTTTCGTTAGAAGTCAACTTGTCAACCGTGGTAATAGGCTTAGCACCTTTTTCTGCCGATTTCTCAGTAACGTCACCATCATAAATCTTATAGCCTTTAGCCGTCCTGACCACTGTCTTATCAATGCCGCTTACATAGCCTGCGACACGAAAGTCACGGCAACCGCTACGAATATATTTTCCCGCATTAGTGCCACCGAGCATAAGTAACTCAAGAGCCTTGATAATGCTGGTCTTTCCGCTCTCATTGTTACCCTTAAGAGCCACCACCTGACTCATATCAAGAGTAATCTCGTCTAAACAGCGGAAGTCGTTTATCTTCACGGTAGTCAACTGACCACCAGTTACCTTTTCGTTATTTTCCATACAATCACACCTCAAATTTCTGTAAAAAAGAGAGCGGCAGAGCCTTAGCAAACTGCCGCTCTCCTAAAGTTACCTTACATAACCACGCCGTGAGAGCGATTATACGAGGTCATCGAGGTCGTCTGCTCCGTCATCGCCAGCGTCATCAGCAGCACCACCAGCACCGCCATTGCCGTCATCGTCATCAGACTTCTTAGATGCAGGAGCCTCTTCTGCAAAAGGAACTTCCTCTTCGTCGTCGTCGCTTTCTACTGCCTCGTAACCAGCAGACTTGATTGCCTTTGCGATGTCGTCTGCGGAAAGAGTTCTGAACTCGTAGAATCCAGACAAAGCAGCTTCCCAGTTGAAGTTCTTAGCTTCCTCGTCGATAGCAGCCTTGATTTCCTCAGAAACAGGCTTGCCAGGGAGAATCTGCATATTCTTTCCTCTGTCACGAGCGTTCTCTTCATCAGGGTACTTCAGAAGGAGGGTTGCTCCGAGTAAAGAACCTGCTTCACTGGTTTCCTCGGCGTAAGACTTGAAGTTCTCGAGTCTCTGGTTTGAAGGAGTAAGAACCTTGAGAGTGTAAGACTCCTTTGTACCAGCCTTTGCGTCAGCAGGAGTTACGATAGCGACAAGCATATAAACCTTATCCTGCGAAGTGATTCTCGGAACGAGAGCCATCTTTCTTTCGTGGATTTTATCCTTGTCCGTAATAGGGTCAAGACCTGCAATAGCCTCGTCAATCTTAGCTCTGTAGTCTTCCCAACCTGCCTTCTCAACAGCACAGAACGGGCAGTCATCTTCACCTGAGCAAGCTGCGGACTGATACTTTCCGCCATCACGCCACTCGTGAATCTTCGCCATAGTTACAGTCTCGACAGAAGGGAAGTACACATTGTACTTACCGTTTCTCTCAGGAGAGAACTTGAGGTCGTTCTGCTTTGCACCCTTAAGTGCATCCTCGATACTTACTTTACGAAACTTCATTCCCATTTTTGTTACCTACCTTTCTTTGTGGTGTCATTTTTGGGGGACTTACTTGGCACTTCGGCATTGCCCCTTCGACACAATTATTGGGTTCTTTGTTGCCTCATCAGCAACTAATAGGATGTTACCACGTGGTTCGTAGAAAGTCAATAGTTTTTGAAAATTTTTTTTCTATTATTTTTCTACACCTGACAACTCGCACCACACGGTAAGCCGTCCTGAATATTACTGAGCAACTTAACAAATTCAGAAAAGTCACTCGGCATTTCTCGCTTCGAAAAATCCTCCGCCACGTCCTTATTTCCTACACGCACATAACAGCGAGTAACCTTTCTCTCGGACAATTTCTTCACAAGAGTGTTTGCAAAATCCTCGCCAGATTCATCTCTATCTTGGAAATAAAAGAAGTGAGCATAGTCGCCAATCAATCCGAGTTTTGACATCTTAATATCGTGCGTGGTAACGCCACAAACTGCAAGCGTCATATAGTTGTAACCTGCCTGTCTGATAGCGTACTTAAGCCACAGCCTATCCACAAGACCTTCGCCAGCAAACACCGCTTTCTGTGTAGGGGCATAGAGCATATCTTCCTCTCCATACAAGTAGCCCACACGGTCGAAGTATGGTGTCTGACAATAGATGTACTTAGCAAGAGCACCGTCCGTCATATCATAGCCACACACGCCACAAACCAACGGTTTATCGTCCTGCGTAATGTAACTAAACAAAGGATATACAACTCTATTCTCCAGCATATTCTTGCTACCACGATTAGGCACCGACACCGTAGCACCTATAAAGCGAAACACCTTTCTTGATTGCGTACGCCACAAGTTTTCACTGTCACGCTCTTCCTTTTTTGGAACGTAAGCAGTATCTGGCTGACGCACTTTCTTTTTAGTCCCGTATTCCTTCGCTACCTCTTCCGACAGATAAAATATGCCGTGTTCATCTAAGAACTCCACAGGAAGTCCTCTCTTTTTTGCGAACGCTAAAAGACGTCTGCGACACGTGTCATCCGCATCGCAGACTTTCTTCAAGTTCGCCAATATACTCGTCAAGTGTGCTCTATACTCAACGCAATCCTCAAAACTTTTGATGGGTTCACTCATTATTAAGACCTACACTTTCAGCAAGGAACTATTAGTCCCAGTCTGCTTTCTTATCTTCCTTACGCATCTTCTCAATTTCTTTTGAAGTCGCATAAGACAACCCCATAAAGAAACCAGCAACGATTCCGAGCAATGCCATTAAAGCCATTAGCATCAGATTAACTATCGTCATAGTGTGCTACCTCACTTTGAAAACACGTCTGCAAAGACTTTATAATTCTCTCTTGAATGCTCACTAAAAGGAACCGCAAACACCACCCTTGACAGAGTAGTCTGACTGAACGCCTCCTTAAAAAGCGTTGCAACTTCTCTTGCGTCCTGCTGGAATACACCACACCCCCACGCACCAAGAATAGCAACATCTACCCCAGCCGATTCAATGATATTACGTACAAATTCTATTCGCTGTTTCAGAGCCGCTGTGTTCTCTTCCTCAGTAAATGAGTGATACTTAAACCTAAGAGAGTTATTAGGAGCCGCACAGGTAAGCACGTCGCAGTATTTCACAGCATCATCCTTGAAAAACAGTACCTCAGGAGTATAAATAGCAGCATCTGTATAAAGACCTCGCTTAAGTCTCTCGCCGTTATACTCATAAAACTTTAACTGGAAGGAGCGAAGCACATTATACAAATATGACTCCATACATAGGCTCTCTTCCTGAGCACAGCTCCCCTTCGTGAACCCGCCGCCTGCATTCTTATATGATGCAAAGTTAAGCACGACAGCACGTGTGTAGTCCTGAGCAAAAATCTCACTCACCGAGTCATTCGGTGTCACTACAAATGTGGGCTCCCCTACCGCTGCTACGGGTTCGCACGACCTGTAAATCACAGAGCGGTCAATGCGATTGCGAATCTCTTCGCCATAAGCATTCCCCATCTCCTTTGTATGTTTAAGAGCCATTTTTGCTCTCTCATCTTTTCCTTCCCAGTAATGTGCATTACTCATACTCAGTCCTCCTCACTTCAACAAACTCACTTATCTGTCTGCACGACACCACTCTTCCTGTCCTTACAGATAACGCAAACGCTCGGCAACCTTTCTCAGTGTATGAGCGAAGCAGTCTCTCTGATAAGAACGCCCGTCATCCCCAGTCACTACAAGCTGATTACCAAGCATAGACTCTACAAACGACAGTGCGTACTCACCGCCAAATAAGTATCCGTCCATCTCCTTGATACTCGCCTTATTCTCCTGAATAAACAGGTTCAGGGAGTCACCCGACAATTTATCGAGATAGCTCGTATCCAGCTCCACCTCGTAATCAGAGAGCGACGTCTTTGCGTCCGCCATAATAGCCTGCACCATAGGATTTTCCATAGCCTCAGCATTTTCAAGAGCTGCCTCATACGCCTCAGAACCCTCGTCAGCCATCTGAGGTGGCACGAGCTTTACATAGGCTGGAATACATATAAATGCGTAATCTCCCTCCTGAGGGTCGTTAGAAAGTGTACTCTTTACGATACGCTTCATACGACGCTGCCCCTGCTCGTTACCTATCTTTAAGCGACCATCCACAAACTTGTCCATAATGTCCTTGCTTATGGTCACACCACCATACATCAAGAAGCAGATACGCCCCTCCTTTATTGCGGAACGAAGAGCCTGCTTTCTCTTGTTTCTCTGACGAGCCTGAAGCTGCTTCTCTCTTTCTATATCATCCACGGTCTCAACACCGAAAGGAACCTTGTCCCTCTCGATATTTATGCCGTGACCCTCGGACATTTTCTGCCCGATATTGATTAACCACTTTTCAAAAATGCTCTCTATCATATCCGTCACCTACCTTACACCAACTGATACCACAGGTAGCGTAAGCCGCCTGATACGTCCTTAGTAAGCTCCATAATCGACTTCTCTTCCCAAGGAGAAAGCGGGAAACCGTCACGGCACCAGTGGACAAAGGCAACGCACGCACGTAAGTCGTACTTATCCTCAACCTCATAAAGTGAACCGCCTGAGGCATCATCACACTCAGTATCATCAATCAACCAAATGTTAGCATCCGTCTCAGTAAACTCCTTGAGCTCCTCACGCTCAAAGAACCACTCAAGTCTCTCCTGCAAGCTCATCTTTACAATCAGCGTGTATCCCTGCAAGTTATAACCAAACTTACTTGCAGCACGCATAGCCACGTATACATCACCCTTCGTAGCACCTTCACCAAACTCGGAGAGTGTTTCTTCATCCCACTCTTCCTCGTCTTCGTCATCTACAACATCGACAAGCTCCCCAGGATTCAGAAGGGCACTTGCATAATCGCAAATATCCTCAAACAAATCGTAGCAAGCCTCAACCTCAGATGCCTCAACAAGTCGCTCAAGTATTCTCTTTGATAATGCCCCCTCGAACATAGGAATATACGCAAAAAGGTATTCTTTCTCGTCGAGACCTCTGTTACGCTCCTTCGTTCTCTCCTCAGCGGGCTTACCCTCGTTGATTTTCTGAAGAGCGAACTGGAACACAGCAGTGTATCCACCCTGCTCATACAGATGCTGACACGCTTCCTCAGTGATATACACGATGCTTCTTGCTGCTTCACCAAGCATTATATCTTCGGTCGTCTTGAGCTTCTCTATGAAGTCAGTAAGTGTAGGTGTTTCAGGCATATCCTTCTTGAAATACTCACCAAGCATTCCAGCAAGCATCTCAACATCAATATACTTAGAACCATCCTCACGCTTCTTCGTACATACGCCGACTGTCATCAGCAGCTTTGCATATGCACTCGGCAACTGCTGCTCGTCCTCACCGAACATCTTAATCAGCTTGTGGCATACATACTCTTTGTTGAACTCAATCTCCATATTCTTATACCACTGAAGCACTGCCTCAGGGTCACCAGCGGGCACAACATAGTTTTTCCCGTCCTCACGATATGGACTATATTCAGGCGAATGTAAGCCGAACTGCTTAACAAGCCTCTGCAACTCTACGGGGTGAATTGCTACTTCCTCGTCCTTCTTTGCACCGTGCAAATCGTGACCAAGTGTAGCCGCCGCATACAGAGGACACCAGCCCTCTACATCTATCTTCATATTGCTTGCGAGCATTGCAACAACACTCGGAGCATCGAGAACCTCAGTATTAACTTCCATACACTGCTCATCGTGTACGAGGTCGAATAAGCAAATCTTCCCGTACAAATTATACAAACGAATGAACAGGAAATTTCTGCTCAACCCAAGTTTGAATATATCCGCAGCTGTTCCCTGAATCTTTGTGTTCTTTGAGAAACGCTCGTACTGTGACTTAATGCCTTTCTCATCGAACTTATCCAAGTTGCCCTGCTCAGTCATACGCTTCTTCCTATCCGCAATAGGCTCAAGGAAACGGATACGTCCAAACTCGGTGCTAATTGCGTAGTTTCTACCCTCAGCAATAGCCTTGTCGAACAACACCTTGATACCAGGCTGAACACGGAAGTAAGCTGCCTGACGCTGGATAGCAGTTTCAATACAATCTGCATCTGAACGTCCGTCAAACAACTGCTCTGCAAGCGACTTTGGCCCCATTCCGTAAGGGATACCGAAGTTCAAGCTCTTACTCTGCTTACGCTTTGCTTTGTCAACCGACTCGTAAGGTACGTTGAAAAGCATCGACGCCATACGAGTATGATAGTCCATATCAGGGTCAGCAAAGTATTCCGCCATCGCCTCCTCGTGAGCGAGTGAGGTGATTACTCGTGACTCAATTTGTGAATAGTCACAGTCCATCATCATAAACCCTTTTCTCGGGTATATAAGTCGTGTGACTTCCTCGGGGTACTGCTGGGCATTAGGCTTTGAACAGCTCATACGTCCAGTATCCGTTCCGTTTGAGTTAAATGACGGAGAGATAAGTCCGTTAGGATATGCGAAATAAGGCATAGCCTTACAGAACTTAACAACAACCGACTTAGCCTTCTGGTAAGCCTCGTATTCATAGATACCCTTGAGGTGACCTTTCGGGTCATCACCACGCTGACCTTTAAGCCAACGCATAGGGGCTTTACCTACGCCACGCTTCATCCCTGGCTTCAGCTCGTAGCCAAGTCTGTCAAAGAACAAAGCGGCTACCTGTGTAGCGGAGCCCAGAGCAATCTGGTCTTCCTTAGGTCTGTCCTTCTGAGCCTGCACATAGGCTTCGGTCATATCCTTCAATGTCTGCTCAAGCTGGTCAAGCACAGCACTGTCAGCCTGATTAGCTCCCTGTGTCTGAGCAAATGACTGCTCAATAAGTCCTCCGAGTCCATCAAGAGCTGTAATTTCCGAGTCGCATTCAAGTCCGATAGACTCCCAGAACGTCTGCTCTGCCTGAAGTGTCATAAAGGAACGATAAATTTCTACAGCACGCATACCCTCAATGTCGAGCATATGTCCGTAGAACTCCACGTATCCAACTGCCTGAGCAGCCATAACATCAATCTGATAAGCAGTGTTAATCTTCTCAAGACCTCTATCCTTCATCTCCGCAAGAAGTGCGTGGCAAAGACGAAGCGTCATATCACCGTCGGCAGGTGCGTAGTATCTCGACGCATCCAAATCCATATAGGAGAAGTTTGCGAAAGAAGGCTCCTTACCTTTCTTGTAACCAGAAAGATTTACATATCCTTCCTTGTCCTTCTTAATGTCAAAGAAGTGGTCTAACTCAAGCTGAGGCAGACCTAAGTAAGTATGTGTCAAGTTCTTCAGGGATACAGCACCGTCCAAGCTCTTACCAAGATGCTTCGCAAGCTGCAAAGTATCGTGTGCAAAGTGCACGTCGATTCCGTAAAGGAAAGATACCTTCCAATCGAATCCAACATTGTGTCCGATGAACAAGTGACTGTCAAAGTAATCACGAAGACGCTCCATAACAACAATATCGCAGTCCACGCTATCGTAAAGAGCTTCTACCTCGGAGGGCTTTGCACCGTTAATCTTATGAGAAAGACCTCTAAAGTATCTCCAGATGTCCTCGTCTATGCCACGTGTCTTAGGCGAAGCAACATTATACTTCGCCATACAATCGTCAATAATCTTCTTTCTTCTGGAGCGAATATCTGTTAATCGCTTCTCGTCTCCCATCACCTCATCGTCCAACTCGAACAAGTTATGATACTTAAGAGATGCAACCGAGAAGTAATAACTATTGCCCTCATCAACACAAAAAATAAGACCTGTCAGCCTGTCACAAAGATACTCGTTCCTGCCATCGGTCTCATAATAGTTACGCAGAAACTCCTCGTAGGAGCTCTTACGCTTACCCATACAGTTTATATGCAATCCCGTGGTCTCGGTATCGTATGCTACTAACTCAGAAGCACTGCGGCTCTCAAAGTCAGCCATAAGAGTTTCAAACTCAGCTTCGTCGTTTACTACACGATAATCTCTTCCTTCTGCGTCTACCCAGCTGACATCGTGTTCAGCGAGGACTTCATCCAGCGGTTTCGGGATTACATTCCCCTCACGGATACGGTAAGTACCGTCCCTTCTTTCTCCGAAATTACTCATCTACACTACTTCCTTTCCAAGTCTACACTACTGCCTAAGATTACAGCAGTCATTGGGGTTCGGGTTAAAACATTTATTCCAGTATTCATAGGCTCTATCCTCGTCCTCACAGACGGTGATTTCTTTGAAGCCTTTAATCTTCTTTATCAGAGCTTTCTTCGTCTCCAACGGTAAATGCTTGTATCCACCGTGGCTAACTGTGTAAGCAGAATAGTCTATATCAAACCACTTCTGCACCCACCCATTTACACGAAGAAACTCAACCAACAGCTTGTCACATTTAATCTTTGCCAGAGCCTTCAAGTCAACAAACTCAGGTATAAATGGTGACAGCCTAACCTGCACATCAAATCCAGCCTTCTGCAACTTCTCTACCGCCTCGATACGCTTGCTTGGCAGAGAGGCTTTCTCATATCCCAGCCTTGTATAGAGCCCGTCATCCAGACACGTTATAGTCACCTGTATATGTGCCAAGTCCTTTCGCATTAAAGCGATGTAATCATCGTGACCCACAATCTCACTCTTAGTGACTATAAGATAAGGCTGATTCTTCTCATTCAAAGCCTTTATCGTTTCGTATGTAACACGCTCCTTTAACTCGAGCGGTTGGAAACAGTCCGTCATCCCTCCGAGACGTATTGCAGGAAGCCCAGCGGGAAGTCGACTAACTTTTCTGCGAATCTTCTCTATATCAGCTACAGCGGGGTTCTTAGCGTCCCAGAGCTTACGGAAATCCAGTAAGGACTTTGCATAACAATAACTGCAATCGTGCTGACAGCCACATCCGTAAGTATCCAACCTCGTAGGGTAATGACACTTGCTACCCTCGTTACCACCAACCTCTTTATAAAAACTCTTGAACTCCTTGCTCATTAGCGATTCTCCTTACCTGCCGACCATACCCCGAGATTCTCGTCTTTACATACGGCAGATACCTTACTTTTAAGCTCTACCGCACGTTCCTTATTTGCAACAACAACCTCAGCAGCATCATACGGAAGTGACCTATCGCAAGGGTCGGAACCCGTGTATGCTCCAAGGCAAATATCTACGTCGAACTGCTTCGAAAGCATCAGCAGAGAACTCTCGATACCGTCCATCTGATTCTTTGCAAAGGTCTCCTCTGCAAACGAGTAGTAGCGGTAATGACGACGGGAGGAGCCAGCCCCTATGCCATCTGCTGTTGTGTAAGAGTAGTCCAAGTCAAAGAACCTGTCTAAGTAGGCACTTGTAAGACGCCCGCCTTTTCCATACACTATCCAGTCTATTTTTTCTACGCCGCTTTGGCGTAAGTCGTCTATGAGCTCTGTTAATACCTGACCACCGATAAGCGTACAGAAGTAACCCTGCCACATACAGTATTCTCTCTTATTCGAAGCCAGTATACCCCTAAGCGAAGGCTCGTCCTTCATACGCTCACGAAAAGCAGTCATCAAAGGCTCATAAGCACTCTTCGGGAACTTACGAACAACACGATACTTATACCTCGTAAGAGCAGGAGTGTTATACAGCATAACAACCACATATAAGTCACCTGTCTTACTGTCGACTCTACAACCAGTCAACATATAAAGACGCACCGACTCACTCTCTCGCTCCATCTCTATTCTTATCTCTTTTGACTTCTCAGGTGCTAAAACTCCCATACAACCTACCATTCCTTCCGTATTTCAATGTGTACCACATTATCAAAGCGTACACTCTTGCCCAACCAGAGAAAAGTGAAGCCAGCGTCTATTACAAAGCTGTCATCCCAAGAGTTACTCTGTGCCATCTTACGAGAATTTGACCTGTCGAACTCCTCTCCAGTTTCGTCTAACCTAATAACATAAGATTCGGCGTTATTTACTTTACACAATGACACTGCGTATGCACCTGCGAGGTCATATCTAAGTCCTGCACAAAAGCCGCCGAGAAGCATCATAGTGTATCTATCCACGGCGTTCACAATGTCATCCACCTCGTCACCATCATCGAGAGAACCTACATAAACACCGTCGCAATAGTCCTCCATAATAGTCTCGACCTGTTTATGTACCTGCCTTTCAGCATAGAGTAGCATTCTTGCGTCTATCTCCATACGCTTCGTATGCACGCCAAGAATAGAGTAGACCGACTTTCTCAAGTCCTCATCTACCCTACACGCAAACTCAAGACTCACCAGTCGCCTAATATCAGGAACATTCACATAGAACACATTGAACATATCCAAACCACGGCATCCGATGCTATGTACTGCTGGAAAGCAGCAGGTATCTAACTTAGTTAAATCTATCTGCATATCACTGTCTCCTTAGACGTGCAGCGTATAACCCGTGCACTTGTGTATTTTAGTGCGGAGCTCCTGTCTGGAGCCCACACCAAGTCCCCAGAGAGACTTCCAGTCACTCTTAGGGTCTTTATCAAAACGAATCACGTCAGTAACAGTTAACAAACCTGCTCTGTGCAGGCAATTTCTCGTCCTTGCTGAGAAGTCCAAGTTATCTATATCCTCACAGCAGTTCATTACCTTAGCAGGTGCAACCTCAGTACCCTCAGGTACACGCTCAACAAGTCTTGCAAACTTCGCACAAAGGTCATTGTACTGCTCAAGCAGGTTAGCATACTCGCTACGTTTAATAACTCGGCACTCCCCTGCAAACATCTTCCGTCTAAGAGCGTATAATCCGTTATTCTGTATCTGTCTTGCACGCTCCCTCGTTTTTCCGATACGCTTACCAGTCTCCTCGAGCGTAAGCCCTTCTTTATAACGGAGCTCGATTACACGCCCATCCTGATAATCCATCTTCGCAACCACTTCCAAGACATCAGGTACATAAAAGTCCCACACACTGTAGTCCTCCTCCCCAGCCAAAGCGTCCGCTATCAAATTGATAGGGTAACACTCCATAATGCTAAGTTCCTGCTGTACCTTAATTACTTTCTTCGCAGCCATATTATTCTGCAACCTCCAATGAAAACTCCTTACCGCTCTCTAAATAAGAGATGCTATATTTGGCAAGACTACTCATAGGACAAATCTTAAAAATGTCGTACAACTTGTCCATCAAAACACTCTCGCCTACGTCACCGTAACCGCAGACCGCCGCAAAGGCTATGCCGAATCTCAAGGCACTCGAAAATGAGGATTTATTATCCTCCTGTTTCTCAGAAGCCAAAGCATATAAAGGGTTCTGCTTATACATATCCATAAGGGAAGCACACACTGAATCCTTCCCGACGGTCACCAAGTTCTGCGATATACCGAACACTGTAATCATAATCATCACAGCCAAACGGCAATCTCTATATACACCTTTCTCGTCCACAAAGATGCACGCCTTCAATGCGTCCTCAGGGTGAGCTATCATTTCCTCATCCTCGTCGATGATTACTGAAGCGGACTTTGCGTAATCGTCGTCGCCCTCCTCAGTCATAGCCTCCTGAAATTCCTCAACAAGTCGTCTGACATCAGCATCCTCAAGACCTAACTCTTTAATAATCTCAGCGAAGACACTGTCGCCACGTTCCTCAAGAACACTTTCGAACGAAATATTCTGCTCGAATTCCTTTAACTTCGTACGCACCCACTCTGTAGCCGTGTAAGCAATCATCTTTCCTATGTAGGACTCAATCGCCTTGTTTCTGTCCTCAGGACTCGAGAAATAGTTCAGTCCCTGCTCGAAATCAGGCTGCTCCGCTACATTATGCAGAGCTTCCATTATGATGTCCTTATCATAGTTATTCAAAATGCGTCCGCACGCTTGGTCAGAAGCACCAAACAAACCACGCCCTACAGATACCACAGTATGCTTTACCAAAGACGTAAACCAGCGAATATTGTGAACAGCGTAACGCACTGTCTCACGACGATAGTCTACCTTTCGAATAAAACCATAAACGGGATACTTACTCTCCTCCACCGTATTTGCTTCTTCACTAATGTAATTTCCAACTATCAAGGCTCTGTCTCTCCTAAGTCTTCAAACAATCTCCGCAACTTTGCCATCTCACCAGAAGTCGTATAACAAACTCCAAATAAAATCGGCAAGTTACGCACTACAGTATCCGCCTCATCCGAGTCAAGTTTGCGGTAGAGCTCCTCAGCGTCTATTCCGAGAGACAATAGCAAAGAGGTTACTTTTTCCAAAGTCTTACTTCGTTTCGCCTGCAACTCTTCCCGCTCTAAAACTTCATCCACAGCTGAGCCGCCCCACGGAGTATCTGGACTTACTTCCTGATACTCGAAGCGTTTCTCGTTCATCTCCTCAATCATCTTCTTTGCAGTGCCCAGCACGTATCTGCTCATAGCGTCTGCATCAGTACCGAGAGAAGGTGGTGACCACACTCCGACGCTCTCCTGCGTAGCTAATTTTATGTATAAGGCATTTACTATGTCCGCACCTTCCAAGTCGGTCAACTTCTTACCGTAAATATGCAAAAGTCTTTCCGCCAATGGAATCATTCGAGAATAATGGGCAGCCAAAAACTTACAAGGGCTAATTACCCTTGATGAACCATCCCATATTTCTGTATCTTCTGGTGAAAAAACTGAACATAGCATCGCACTTCCTAACCTTACCTATCCTTGCCACATAGTACAAATCACTTGTACCGATTATAATGTTACTTCAACCACCCTTTTCTGTCAAGATATTTTTGCAAAAATTTTGCACAAAATCACCACGAGAATTATTCACGCCACGAGAATAGGTACCACGAGCCGCACTATGACAACAAAAAAAAAAGCACTTCATCTTTCGACGAAGTGCTTTGTTGCTTTTCTCGCTGTGAAGAAAGATTATTTCTTCTTAGCAGGAGCCTTCTTAGCAGGAGCTGCTTTCTTTACAGGTGCCTTTACAGCAGCCTTAGCAGGAGCCTTTGCTACGGGAGCTTTCTTTGCAGGAGCTGCCTTTGCAGGAGCCTTTGCTACGGAAGCCTTCTTAGCAGCCTGAGCCTTAGCCTTTGCAGCAGCCTTTGCCTTCTCAGCAGCAGCCTTTGCCTTTGCCTTCTCAGCTTCTGCCTTTGCCTTAGCCTTTGCCTTAGCAGCAGCTTCCTTTCTGTCCTGAGCCTCTCTCTTAGCACGAAGTGTTTCGAGCTTCTGAGCTGCCTGAGCGGCAGTCATCTTCTTAGGCTGAGTTCCAGGAGCGTCCTTGTCAGTTCTCATAGAGAAAGAGCCGTCCGCATTGCCCCTGAATGTGTACTTAACACCACCAACTGTTACCTGTTCCTGTGCTTTCATTTTGAAATCCTCCATTTCACTTTTTGAATATTGTTACAGGTCACTTGTTATAATAACCAAGTTACTAACCACACTATACTACTTATTGTATACTTTGACAAGCAAAAATCGCACATTAGTGAAAATTATTTTTATTCTCTACGCCACAATGCCACCGTGGGGACTTCAGCCACACGCCCTACGCATCTGGATGTGGTGAGTCTCGCCACAAAGAAACACGCTCGCAGCAATCTCATCACATCATAGCAAAGAGTGGGGCATCTTTAGGACACGTGCTCTTTACAAGCTGGTAGAGCTTCACATACCCGTCCACAGGAGCCTTAATTTCAATCTCCAGCTTTCTCGATTCAAAGATAAGAACCACATCACCCTTCCTGACGGCAGCATTATCCTCGACAAGCAACTTATAAACTGCACCTTCTAAAGGAGCACGCACAATATCTTTAGCCCCACAGAGTGCATCATATTCAACTTCCTGCTCAACACCCTGCTGACGTGACTTCTCTTGTTCCTTCCTTTCCAGCTCCTCACTGCGAGACTGTAGCCACAATCTTACCTTACCAATAACAACAAAGACAAACACCCCAGATGCAAACCCGATGATATAAGCGACTTCCATTTCATTTCTCCTTTCAATTAGTGTAAATAAAAAATAGACAAATTGCACAAATTATGTAGACGAATACTGGTATTTTCTTATATAATAGTTACGACTCAAAACAGAGAGGAGAGAAGTATGGACAGTATAAATCAACCCCGTCTTGTCGTCGCAAGCGTCATCATTGACCCTGACGTCGCACCGTTAATGAACAGGTTACTTAACGAACGCCCTGAAGTATTTAAGCACTCCGTAAACGTAGCCTATCTCGCAGCTGAGATGTGCTGCACATCACTGCGTAACGACCTTAATCTAAAATTCAACATATCCGATGAGGATACGATAGAGATTATAAAGGGAGCTCTCCTTCACGACGTTGGAAAGCTCGAAATCTCAGACAAAATCCTTAACAAAAAGGCTAAGCTCTCAGAAAAAGAAATCAAAGAGATTATGTCTCATCCGACTCTTGGGTATAAAATGCTGACCAGAGGGAAAAAGCATAAGTTCTCAGACACAGTTCTGGACATCGTTCTTCATCATCACGAGAAACTTGATGGCATCGGCTATCCCGACCATCTAAAGAGCGTCTCACCAAACACACAACTGGTAGCCTTCTGTGATATGTACGACGCTCTCACAGAAACAAGGGCTTACCGAAGTAAAAAATCGGTCTTCTCAGCTTACAAAATAATCAGTGAAGAGAGTCTCGACACCGACCTTTTCCTTATGCTGGCAAGTTGCTTAGACCGATAGCAGTAAGGAGGTAAATACGTGGACGTCAAAATCTACAGGCTGCTTATAGCTGGAGACAAGACAGACATCAAACCTATAGAGCAACATCACAAAGAAAGTCTTTCTAAGCAGTTATTACGGGTTCAGAAAAGCACTGACGCTACGAAAAGAAAACCTACTTCTAAGTAGAAAATTTCGAGAACAGGACATTCATAACGAATGTCCTGTTTTTTATTTGCTTACCAGTCCACCGCTGAAACAGGTGCAGCCTCAACCTGCTTATCTCCCTTAACAGCTGCCTTCTTTGCACTCTTAGCCTTCTCATCCACCGCAGGCTGCGGAGTCTCTACGGGCTCCTCAGGCTTCACTACAGGGTCAGTCATACATCTTACAAGATAGTCGGTCAAGTTATCGCTTATCTTCTCCAGACCCGAGGCATTAAGATGAAATACCTCGCCTGCCTCGTTAACAACAGCACAAGTCTCATCGCAAAACAGCTGAAGCACAAAGTGCTTTGCTGGGAAGCTCAGCACCCTCTCTTGCACAGCCTTCGTCTGCACGACCATATCATACTGGTCGCTCACATTTAATCCGAACCACTTAAACTGATTTGGAAATACAAGAGCACCCAGTTCTTTTACCATCGCCTTGTAATCAGCAGGCAATATCATATCCAGATACTCCTGAGCGTGCTTTATATCTGCATCACCGCATCCCAGAGCCTGAGCCCATCCTTTTGTCTTTTCCAACTTAGTCATCAATTTCGAAGCCATCTGTCTCTTTCACCTCCATAAGCGTACTGATTCACCAGCTAATCTCTTCTCTGCATATTCCCTGCTCATCATATGTCAACCCACTCCTTCCTCACAGGTACATTACTACCGTCACGCTGAGGGTTGTAGTTGAGCCAAGTGTGGTTAGGCTCATAAGTGTAGAAATCCACTGCCTGCAAGTTTCTCTTACTTATTGCCTTCACAGTCTGCTCCAAAAAGGCTCTCTTGTTGGGTACCTCTACCTCAAGCATCTCCCCAGTCTTTACATTCCACAGACGCCCACGCATATTCCCAGTATGAGCACAAAGCTGGAATGCCAACTGCAACTTATGGGTCTCTTTTAACTCACTCGTGAATTTAAGCTCCGTTATAACGTCACCCTTTACCACGTCACATATACCGTGCATCCTATATTCGCCGCCTACAGTTAAGAAATCTATCTCTACAGTAGTCTGAACCTCTTCATCCACGGAAAACTCGGAGCTTAGGCGTTCCTTAATCTTCTCTGCGTCCTCAGGAGTAATCAAAGGCGACGCTACTTGCTGAATATACCTGTTCTGCGAAGTAGTCGTAGCCGCCAGCATCAGTACCTTATCCTCATTCGTTGCTGAACTATCGAAGAAAGTTACCTCTCTTGTCTTCTCTTCACCCTTCTCGTTCGTATAGTGAACCGTTCTCGCCTTTGTAAACTTCAGCGTACTACTAACAAGGGCTAACTCCCTGTCACGCTGCAAATTATAGCCCTTGAAATAACCCGCTTCCACAAGCGTTCCTACGCACATAGAAAGGTCTATGTTCTCATCGTTCATCTGCACATCAATCGTTTCTGATGCGGGACGTAGCGTAGTCACCTTTATCAAGTTAGAGCACGCCGCTACATCTTCCGCATAAAGGAACTCGTACATACTTGAGGCAGAGTATCCCTTATCGTGATTGTATGGCTTCTCGAACGCTACTTTCAAAGGTTCATTCCCATCAAAACGAGATGGGTAAGGTATGTCCGCTTCTTTTCTCCCGTAGTATAAGTTGCTTAATAAGTTACGGCAGCCCCTCTTCGGGTGCCCCTCATTCGAAGGAAAATCATAGAACATATTTACAGCCTTACCACGGCTGGCACCTACAAGAAATAAATTCCTCAGTACATCATACTGAGCGTCAGGCTGCCCCTTACGAAGCTCCCAATACTCAAGCGACCAGTCCAAAACTACGCAGTATTTCCTCTCCAGCCCCTTAGACGAATCGAAAGTGGTAAAGATAGCCACATCATTTCTATCCTTTGTATATGTGTCCTCACCTTCCTTGATGGAAGCATATACTGTTGACTTATTGAACTTGTCAGGGAATTCGCTCTCTAAGGCATTCAAAACGGCAGCAGTATCTCCCGCCCTTGCTCCAAGAACGAGTATGTCCTTCGGTTCCTTATCCTGCAAGAACTCTACAATCTCCTCGAGGGTGTTTACAACCACTGTCTTACTATCTGTATTTCTTCCTACAATAGGCTTATCCCATAAGTCACCCAACTTCTGAGCGTGGTCAGCAGAAAGTCTAAAACACTGAGTAAAACTCAGGTTCAGACAGTCCTCACCAAGAAAATCCAGCATAAATGCCTGTACGTCCAGAGCTGTAAAGTTATATATCTTCTGCTGCATATCCCCTACGGCAATAATCTGCATAAAAGGATTTCTTTCCTTCAATGTGTGGAGCATATCAGCTATATCCTCTCGTATATCCTGATACTCGTCCATTATAAGAACATCGTACTCAGGAGTAGCAGGCTTATGCTGATTGAATAAGCGGATGTTTCGCTCCACATCACAAGGAAGCCCTGCCTCCTTCAAACACTTGTAGGCAAAGCCATCATAATTTGTAACAAAAGTATTCGGGGAAGTTATCTTTGCCTGAGCGTCCAACTTCAGTAATCTATTAAACGTCAAGTACAAAATAGATACTCCCTTAAGCTCGTTACAAAGTACCTGTATTGTCGTTGTCTTGCCAGAACCGATACAAGCGTCCACCAAAATATTGCTACCCGCTTTAGCACTGTCTATGACGACCTTCTGTTCATCAGACAAGTCCTCATAGACCACCGAAGACGTGGGAAGCCACTTGGTAAACCTGTCCTTAGTTTCCTCAGTTACAAACCATCTTTTTATATTCCAATCAAATCTGGCACCCTTACTCTTTACTTCATCCTTCTCCGAGTAGGGGACATTCAAATAAACCCTTTTAGCCATTTCGAACTAACCTCCTGCAATTTTACAGATACGACCTGCAAAAGTCCCTGTCTATCGTGTTCACAAAGTCATCCAGCTCTGCATCGGTGTACCAAGCCGTCTTAAGAGCAGTTACTACAGCTCTTCTGCTCTGTGTCTCAACAAAGGTGAGGCTATATTCTCCGCATCTATCGTTTACCTCTGTAACATAGGCTGTAAGTCCGCAAGGATGTACGAAGGAATCCCCAACGTGATACTTTGTATCAAAACGGGTCTCATAAAAACTATCTCCCCCATCTATTTTACGAATAACATCCAAAGAGCACGACTCAGTAATAGGTGTGCTATTTCTAATTGCATCTACACTGACTATTAACATACTGTCTACCTCCAAACTGTACTACAATATAACATCTTAATAGTAACATTTCGTTAGTAGGTTGTCAACCTAAAAATGACCGAGTTTTTCACAAAATCTCGGTCATTATCTCTGCCTCTTTAGTTAAGAATCAACAGCTTAGCTGGCAACGTCAAGGTTTATAGTTGAGATGAAAAACCCTCGGTGAGCTCACTACTTCATACTCACCAGTCATAGCATCTCTTCTGAGCAACCTCACCTGTGCATAATTACCTGTTTGATTTGAGGTAACAGTCACGTGCCCTGCCGTCCAGTTACGTCTATTCATCACGATGCGAATAGCGTCACGCTCGTTCTCCGCCCTCGCAGGCTTATCCAGCCACTCATTTGCCCCAATCTTCACGTACACCGAAAAGTATTTCAATGCTGCCATAGTCTTCCTCCTTAATGATTGCTCACCTTCGATACTCAGTTTCAAATACTCACGGTGTCTATCTCCAGAACACAGAGCATTTTCTATTCACAAAGTAATACGACTTTTGCCAAAATCGCATAAAAATAACGCCGTAGACAGGACTCGAACCTGCAAAGCCTTTCAGCCCAAGTGTTTAGCAAACACCCTGCTTTCCATTCGCTTCTACGGCATAGCAGGCGTTAAGGGAGTCGAACCCTTATACCTCGGGTCAGAGCCGAGTACACTAACCGTTATGTTAAACGCCCAGAGGTGTAGGTGAGATTCGAACTCACGCCGTATTGCTACGGGGAACGGTTTTGCAGACCGCCGCCTTAACCACTTGGCTACTACACCTAATTCTCCGACTCCTCAAATTTGAGGAGCCGATAGCAGGAGTTGAACGACTCGAACGCTCATCTTACGGTTTTGGAGACCGATAGGCTAACCATTACCCCAAACTCCCATATTTAGCAACCCCAGTGGGACTCGAACCCACAATTAACGGAACCAAAGTCCGTTGCCTTAACCGTTTGGCTATGGGGCAATAATTTCGAGAGCTCAAATTTGAGCCGTCGGTTTTTAAGCACCCCCGACAGGATTCGAACCTGCATTTGTACGCTTTAGAAGAGCGTTGCCTATCCATTAGACTACGGGGGCATAAGTATCTCCGAGGGGATTCGAACCCCTAATGAACGGTTCGTAGCCGTTAGGTTTATCCATTAGCCTACGGAGACATAATGTTCGTGACAGGATTCGAACCTGCTGCCTTCCCTTTAGGAGAGGGACGCTCTTCCAAGTGGGCTACACGAACATATAACTGGGACTGAGAGAATTGAACTCCCATCTGTTGATTCAGAGTCAACCGTGATACCATTACACCAAATCCCAATACGCCGTGGATAGGATTCGAACCTACATACCATTGCTGGCTGCCTGCTTTCGGGGCAGGTGCTCCACCGCTGAGCGACCACAGCATTGAGAGATGTCGGAGGGAATCGAACCCTCGCTCTCTGGGTTGCAACCAGATGCCTTCATTCCACTTGGCTACGACATCAGCGACAGTGAGAGGACTCGAACCTCCATCGCAGTTTCCTGCTACACTCGCCTTCCAAGCGAGCCTCTTACCAATTAGAGTACACTGCCATATAAAGCATACCCCGAAGGATTCGAACCCTCACCTACACGGGTTGGAGCCGTGTGTGCTACCAGTTACACCAGAGGTACATATAAACGCCGTTGACAGGATTCGAACCTGCATACCCGTTAAGGCTGACTGCTTTCAAGGCAGTTGCTCCACCGCTGAGCGACAACGGCATAAACAAAGAGACCGCTACGGCTTCTCGTCGTAACGGTCTCTGAATATACACCTATTATTAGACCTATCCTGTTACGATTTCAAGCCTTTATAAAGTCCACGACAAACAGACCAGCGTCTTTGTGACTGACTGGACTGACAGCTGCACTGTGAACTTCTCGAAATCATAACTGTAGTCATTATCTTCTCCTCAAACTTTCTTTATGGACACTCTCTGTCCCTTAATTTATTACACCCAAGAGTATTTCCTGAGCAGATACCCCGTAGCGGGCTCGAACCGCATATCTGATGGCTGAGAACCACCCGTCCTACCGATTAGACTAACGGGGCATATTAAGCAAGTAACGGGATTCGAACCCGTGCCTCCGACTTGGCAAGCCAACGTACTAACCTCTATACTATACCTGCATCTGAGCGGTTTTAGGTTACCGCAAAAACCACGCATCACCGATATTGGCCTGAAGCACCTGCAAGCAGACACCTCACTGGGTCTCGGTATCATTTGTTCTCAACCCCGCATTGCAGAGACGGGATTCGAACCCGCGTTCAAGGCTTAAAAGGGTAGCATCTTACTCCAGTTAGACAAAGGCGTCATACTTTACATCCAAAGATAAAAACCCATTATCATATTCCCAATGATGATTCGGACACAAAGCAATAAGATTTTGCAAATTATTTATATCTTTAATCAAACAGTCATCGGGAAATGAGCTCACAGGTTTGATATGAGCCACCTCAAAGTATTTATCATAACCGCAAATACAACAAACCTTCGGTTTATCTGATAATAAATAAGTTGACCTTGCGTTACTCTGAATAAAGCTTCTGTAACACTGATAACTATATTTATCTTTTAAATCGCCCTTTCTTACAGTATTTATAAGAAATAATGAATGATGTCTACTCCTCAACCCCTTTATATCCAAATGTAATTCATTTAACTTATAAACAACCGCTAATGTCAGTGTATTAGATTTTAAGCCAAGACGACTCATAAAATCCTTTACACTAACACTATCTTCATAACATTTTGTGATGTAATCGTCAGATAAACATTGTATCTTAGATTTCTTATATGCAACCAAACCCAAATAAGTGTCATCTCTGCACTTGTTATTGAAAGATGCGGCACAAGATTTACTACAAAATTTTTTACGCTTTAAATCAGCGAGTCGAATCGAACCATCATACAAAAGTGGTTTACCACAATATTTACAATAATTAGGGTTTGAATTATATAATTTTCTAATCTTTTCTGCTCTTGCTTTACCACCAATAGAATGTACATATGATTTCATAGCATCTCTCCTTTTATTGCAGGTATGGGATTCGAACCCATATCTAATGATTATGATTCATTTGAGAAACCATTTCTCCAACCTGCATAAAATCATATCTTGCTGATGCATCGGGCGTCAGTGAGGCCTGGCTGGAACCATCTCCAGTCTACTCTGCAATATTTTTTAAATCGGAGTGGTAGGACTCGAACCTACGTTGTTTCTTTGTAACAGATTTACAGTCTGCCCCGTTCGCCACTACGGATACTCCCCGATAAGTCCCTCACCTGAGAATCGAACTCAGTTGACGCCTCTCGGTCGTGACGGGGTTACGGCCCGCCCCACATCCATAGTGGTCTAATGAGGGTTATTTAGTCGTATGAGTAGTTATAATAATAGCCTTTCATAATTTTTATCCTCCTTCAAAAAGGTTAGTCGGAATGACGAGACTTGAACTCGCAACCCCTTGCTCCCGAAGCAAGTGCCCTGCCAAATTGGGCTACATCCCGAGAACTTTGCGGGTAGGGATTTGAATTTCTGTCACCCTACAATTAACGAGGTGTGGGCTTAGAACCCAACTTCCAACCTTGCGTCTATCTCTTCCGCCACCGCAAATTATTACTTACTTATCTTATCCGCAATGCTCGATGCTGCGAAGCTAAACGGTTTACACTTAGCCTCAAATCCGCAAGCCTTTATCCAACCCACCAAACTCGGAATAAGTTCTTTTGTTTTTCCTTTATCCGACCATCCTGCATCTACGTGAATCGAAAGCAAAGCCTCTTCACGCAAAGCGGCGTATCGCTCGTCACCCTCCAGCAATTCTACCAGCTGCATTGCAACCTCAAGTGACTTAGATGTCTCAGTGTTGAGCTTTTGCTTTACGTTAGTGATACGACTTATTCGGTCTATTTCGTAAAAGAAAATACCTCCCTTACCTTCCTTGTAAGCCGCCACCACGGTTACCATCTTTGTATCACTGAAATTCTGACTGTCTGTTCCTACAACTATCTGAAAAGCTCCGTCCTTCTCCTTTACACGTTCATAGAACTCCAGTATCTTGTCGAGAATTTCATTCAGTTTTACTTCACCATAAGTCTCACTACGAAACACCTTTCTCACCTTCTTACTTTAGAGCTTAATGCCTGCGGTGGGATTCGAACCCACGGTATACGGTTTAAGAGACCGTTGCCATACCGCTTGGCTACGCAGACGTTAAAGATAAGACTTCGGGTAGTCGTTGCCTCCCTCCCCTCTCACCTTGATTTCAGAGCCCGCCTTAATGCGTAACTATGCCTGCTTATACAAAGTGTTTACATTGTCTTATCAGTGCGTCTGACAGGATTCGAACCTGCGGTATACGGGTTAAAAGCCCGTTGCCATACCACTTGGCTACAGACGCAAAGTTATTTTGGTTTTCGACACTTTCGCTTCTGTTTTCGTTTCATTTCTTTAACCTTTCTGCAATATCTTTATTGCTTTATCTGCTGACCTCTTTGTTAACGGATACTCCAATAACACTAAGTGGTCTAATAACTCTCCTGTAAAATCTCGCCACTCGCAATCATCCAATATCACATAATTCGTAACCTCTGGATGCTGCCTTAAATACTTTCGTATTCCGTAGCCACGACCCGTGCTGTGTTCTCCCTCAAGTGGAATCTCGTTAGTTCTCGCCACGAGCTTCATACCGTTCTCAGCAAGTCTTCTTATCACATATACCCCATCAGGATTTGCTGTCTCTGGGTTACAGTCGTCCGACTCATAACACATTTTCCAGTCCGAGGACATTACGATTTCAGCCCCTGTCGCTTCCACAATACGTTTCAGCTGCAAAATATGCTTTTGCCCAAGTCCTGTAAAGCCCATCGGGGACTTCTCCCTTGTTCCGTACCTTTCGTGGTGCCTGTTTAGCACACCATCTATGTCTAAAAAGATTACTTTACTCATACGCAAATCCTCCTGAGTAAGTACAGGCGATGGGATTCGAACCCACACTCGATAGGGTTTGAGCCTATTTCCTCTGCCAGTTGGGATACGCCTGCATACCCGCTGTGGGATTCGAACCCACACAACCAGCAGTCTGAGTGCTGTACGTATTCCAGTTCCATCAAGCGGGCATAAACTCATACGAGTTTTAAGTATGCCCGAGGAGATTCGAACTCCCAGAACTACGGTTCTTAGCCGTATGCGTATGCCAATTCCGCCACGGGCACATATTATAAGTATGCCCGAGGGGATTCGAACCCCTAAAACCTACATCCTTAGTGTAGTATGTATTCCGTTCCATCACGGGCACATAATATTCAGTACCCCAAGACGGATTCGAACCGACACTTACGGAGGCTTAAACTCCGTGCCTCTGCCAGTTGGGCTATTGGGGCTTATTTTTCAGCAAATATAGGTTTTCGAGTCGTAATCGTAACATCGCTTTAATCTCCAATTTCTTCATCATTTCCTCCAGCATACTCATTACAAAACCTATGAGTATGTTGAGAGCCCACAGACGGACTCGAACCGCCATAAACTGCTTACAAGGCAGTCGTACTACCATTATACGATGCGGGCAAATTGGTGGTCGACAGACTCGGACTGTCTCGCACAGGGTCGCTGCACTTTTTCCGTGGGTGCGTCCACCCTCCACCAGTGCTGAATTCCAGCAAGTCCTGCCCCGAGGAGTCGAACCCCGTGTACCTGGATATAAGCCAGACCCCCAACACCGTCGAGGACAAGCAGGATAAGTGACCTGAGAATACAGTCATTTGTGACACACTTTAGAACCCTTATGAGTTAGGCTCGTTTCCACGCACCTTTCAATGCGTATGTGCTATGCGTGCCTTTTTGAAGGAGGCGATACCTTTTAGTTCAGGAATACTCAACCTACTTTTCAACCTTACAAGAGATGTACGGTCTCTCATAATGCCTACTTTTTCAATTAAATCGCTTCACCTTGCGAGTTCCACGATTCCGTGTTGCGTTTCCGCCACGGACTTAACGCACTTTCTTCCTAAACCCCTACCGACTTTTGCTTTTGGTTGATTTCAACAGGATTTGAACCTGCGACCTTCTGTTCGTCATACAGATGCTCTACCTCTGAGCCACAAAATCGGTTGGTAGTAGACGAGCGGTAGGTATAGTTTCGTAACCTTTGGAGCTACAAAATGCTAACCGCCTACGATATGCTTTCCTTTGCATCGTACTCACACTGTGCTTTCACACTGGATGCCACCCTCGACTGCTAATCTCGGATTTATCACCCTCTAAATGCCTAACTATCACAAAAGTTTGTTTTGCGTGCTGGATAGCCCTTGCGGAGCACCACTCTCGTCGGTTGACCCTGAGTGGCTTTCTCACCAGCCAAACCCTTATGTCAGGGAGTCCACACTTGGTGAACTTAGGCTCCTTTTCAGAACCTATTAAGGCAAGTATTGCATACTCTTACCGATTGCTCGGCGGTGGGCTTACCTTCCCACCTTTCGATACATTGCTGTATCATATCGGCGTATGCACCGTAGTCTCAAACAAATGCACTTGCAAGCAAATGTATTCATCCGAGAGAGTTGAGCATAATGGAATCGAACCATTATTACCTGCGTATCAGACAGGCTTCCTACCGTTGAAAGAATGCTCAATGCCCAACCGAAGCGAGGGGCTTATAGTATCTACTGGGATAGACTAACAATAAGCACTTTCCCAGCCTCGCCTCGGCTCAGAGCCCGTAACGGGAATCGAACCCGTATCAACTGCTTGGAGGGCAGTTATGCTAATCCTTTACACCACACGGACTTAATGGGTTTTCGGGTTGAGGGAGTGCCTGTTTCCCATTCCTACTCACCCAAGGTGACCGACGGGACTCGAACCCGCATTGAGGATTTCTCCTCGTGGAACCACAATCCACTGCATAGCCAATTCTGCCACAGCCACAGTGACCCCAGTGGGACTTGAACCCAACATTTTTGCCTTGAAAGGGCAACGAACTAAGCCTTTTATTCGATGGAGCCATTTTGTTATACAACTCTCGCCCTCTAAAACTTACAAAACTCAGCACCCGTCAGGATGTGCCACACCGAAGCGTAACAGCGAGAAGAGACTTAGCATTGTACCCTGCCTTATCTCAGATTTAGCGTACCGACAGAGGGACTTGAACCCCCAACCTTCTCCTTGTAAGGGAGGCACTCTCCCAGTTGAGTTATGTCGGTATAATTCAGGTTTAGGTTGGCTTTCACCTCCGAAAGGATTCGAACCTTTGTCTCTCAGTTTCCCAAGTGTTCTACCTCTAAACTACTGAGGTTACTCACACAACCGTGCCTGAGCAAACCACGAAGGATTCGAACCTTGCCCTCTCGCCCTCGCACAGTGACTAATCTGCCGTCGGGGCGGGTGTGCCAACCATTACACCTTGGTTTATCCAGTATCTACGGAGTAGTCACTCTCCTTCGATACAAGTCGGAATGGCGGGATTTGAACCCACGACCTCTTCATCCCTAATGAAGCACGCTACCAACTGCGCTACATCCCGTGGTTGCACCCATCTGGCTGATGAAGCCAGAACCTTGCAAGGCTTGTGGGGTGCGATGAGTCAGACTAAAGGTACTCGCCATCAACTTTCCTCTTTTCAAACATCTAACTCAAGTGGAAGTAGTGGGACTCGAACCCACAACCTGCTGCTTGCAAGGCAGCCGCTCTCTCCAGTTGGAGCTATACCCCCATAATAAGCACCCCGACAGCACGGCTCGTGGAATGGCTACCACTTTGGGAATCTAACCCACCGAGGGGATACGAATAAGTAATCGGCTTCATCCGCTTTAGTCAGTTGATTAGACTGACGACCCACTCTGGATATTGTAAAGTCTTGCAAAACCTCACAGTATCGGTGCTTAAACGACTCCCACGGGAGTTGAACCCGTACCTACTGGGCGACAGCCAGTCATTCTACCGCTAAACCAGAGAGCCATTGAGGGAAACACGGCTTCGAAAACCCTCTCTGCTACTTTCGGACTAAGGTTTTGCTGATTACCCAATATCCTACCCTTGCAGCTAACTTCAACAAATTATCTTGTCATCGTGTTTTTTGAGCGACCCGAACGGGACTTGAACCCGTGACCTCCGCCGTGACAGGGCGGCATTCTAACCAACTAAACTACCGAGCCATAATATTCAGTGGGGTATTGCGAGAGTCGAACTCGCCCCATCCTACACTTGTATTAGGATGCTTTTGTCCAGACGCTACCAACG
>ODAJ014769569.1_pt1 | contig 30317 bp, 24 predicted proteins | sample 1539241 | NCBI WGS metagenome assembly ODAJ01 (sample SAMN02144231, study PRJEB22623) | gut metagenome | biome: sheep rumen | host: Ovis aries | place: New Zealand
CAAGAACGCCAAGGTGGCTGGCTTCGACGCTATTCACGACACAGTGCACGAGATGGCCAAGGACGAGGCTCGTCATGGTGCTGGCTTCGCTGGACTGCTGAAGCGCTATTTCGGCGAGTAATCATGCAATAAATCGATAAGGAATCCGTTTTATCATTACGATGAAACGGATTTTTTATTTGCTAATGGTTGCCCTTTGTGCGGCTTGCCAGAACGACGACTCGTTCTCGGCATCCTCTGGACTGCAGTTGACTTTCTCTGCGGATACACTGAAGATGGACACAGTGTTCAGCAACGTGCCCTCGGCAACGTATGCCTTCTGGGTGCATAATCGTAATGACGAGGGGGTCAGGGTTTCTTCCGTGAGACTGAAGCGGGGTAACCAGACGGGGTTTCGCGTGAATGTCGATGGCGTCTATCTCGACAATTCGAACGGCTCGCAGACACAGAACGTTGAAATCCGCCGCAACGACAGCATCCTCGTCTTCGTAGAACTGACGGCACTGGCAACACAGCAGACAGAGCCGAAACTAGTGGAAGACGACCTGCTCTTCCGTCTAGAGAGCGGACGCGAGCAGAAGGTGAATCTGAGGTCCTGGGCCTGGGATGCCGTAAAACTGTATTCGCCCGTCATTGAGAAAGACACAGAGATAGCATCTGAACAGCCCGTTGTGATCTACGGAAACATGACTGTAGAAAGGGGGGTGACGTTGACGCTGAGGAACACGCAACTCTACTTCCATGACGATTCGGGGGTGGAGGTCTATGGCACATTGCATGTAGAGAACTGCCTGATGCGGGGGGACCGCCTAGACCACATGTTCGACTATCTGCCATACGACCGTGTGAGTGGGCAGTGGAGCGGGCTACACTTCTATGAGAGTTCCACGGCAAACAGGTTGACAGGCACCGAGATACGCAATGCCAGCGAGGGCGTCGTTTGTGACTCGGCAGCCGTCAGTGCAGATACATACAGACTACTAATGAGTGGCTGCATCGTTCATAACAGCCTGAATACCAATATATCATCCACAAACACTCGCCTTTTACTAGACCATTGCCAGCTATCTAATGCCGGGGGCGACTGCCTGGCAGTATTCGGCGGTGATGTGATGCTCAACCATTGTACACTGGCGCAGTTCTATCCGTATTCGGCCCAACGGGGCAGCGCTCTCTATTTCACTAACAGATGGGGGCAGAAGAGCCTGCCGCTGAAACTCTCGTGCGAGGGAAGCATCGTGACGGGCTATGCCGACGACGTGCTGACGGGTGAGGATCTGGGCGATGGAACAGACTTCCAATATCATTTCAACGACTGCCTGCTGCGCACGCCGGAGGTGAAGGATTCGGGCGATTTCATCGACATCCTCTGGGAGTCGCCCAAAGACGAGACTGGCGGCAAGAAGCATTTCGTAAAGATCGACGAAGACAATTTCATCTACGATTTCCACCTTGTGGAGACCTCACCGGCCCAAGGCCTCGGCTGCTACTAGAGGCTCTACAGCGATTCCTCTGTTTTTTCGATTTTATGTAAGTCCTTTTGTCCGCCACTTTCCTGAACGCCAGCGGTGCATGAGTATGATGCCTCGGATATTCTCGTCGAGGGCAAAGGCTACCCACATGCCAATGAGCCCGTAGCCAAGAGGAATGCCTGCAATATACCCCAGACCGACGGCGATGGTCCAGTTGAAGATGATTGCTATCATCAGCGGGTAATAGGCATCGCCCGTAGCCCGAAGGGTGCTTGTGGCAAAGATATTCGATGTGCGCCCTATTTCCAGGAACCAGTCGATGACGAATACCCACACGCCCATGGCGACAATTTCCGGATTGTCAGTGAATGCTGCGAGGATGCCGCGCCCAAAGATGGCAAGGATAGCAGAGCCGGTGAGGGTGATAATCATCGACCAGCGGAAGAAATAGTTGCCCAACACGTAGGCTGCCTGATGGTGGCGCTGGCCTACAAGATGGCCCACCAGAATGTCGCCGCCCTGCGTGATGCTCAGGCAGAACAGATAGACGAACATGATGATGTTGGCACAATAGGTACGCGCGGCCAGGGCTTCATTGCTGATTTGATTGATGAAATAGGTGACGACGACTTGCGACAGATTGTAACTGATGTTCTCGCTCATAGCTGGTATACCTATGTACAAGAGGTTGCGCAGCTCAAGCCAGGGAATGGGGAAGAAATAGCGGAGCGGGAAACAGGGGATATGCTTGCGAAAATGGATGATGGCCAGTAGCAGGGTGGCTACAGCGCGGCTGGCGGCGGTGGCGATGGCGGCACCCTCGACACCCATCTGCGGGCAGCCCAAACGACCGAAGATGAGAGCATAGTTGCCAATGATGTTCACCACGTTGACGATGCCCGTCACTACCATCGGATAGGTCACCTTACCGGCACTTCTCAACGAAGCGGAAAACGTGAGCGACAGGGCCTGGAAAAACGACAAGGCACCCGTCAGGCGCAGATAGACGAGGGCATCATCCATCAGTTCGGGGCGGACTCCCATCAAATGGAGCAGCTGTTCAGCGAACACGAAGAGCAAAGCACTCACCGTAAGGCCTAGCAGCAGGTTGACCACCAGAGCCATGCCCACCACTTGCACCAGCCGTTTCTGGAATCCTGCGCCGATGTACTGAGCACAGATAATCGCTGCACCCATCGAGAAAAACTGATAGACCAGAAACACCAGCGACATGAGCTGGTTGTCGAGGCCCACAGCTGCCACGCTATTGTCGCTGTAACGGCTGAGCATCACCGTATCGACGGCACCCAGCATCATGACGAGTGCCATCTCAATAAACACCGGGACAGTGAGCACCTTCAACTGCCGTTTCAACGAATCTTCTGCCTTCACCTTTTCGCCAATTTCCTTATACAATTTCAAAATGGCTGCAAAGTTACACATTTTACGCGTATTCCCACAACTTTTTACCATAGTTTTTTCACAGAAGGGACGTTCCTTTCTATATTCCGGAGAATCTTTTATAATGGTTTAACGCACATAGGGCTCGCATCCCTGCGAGCCCTATGCACATCATCATTACTAACATTAAAACCAAAAGCATTATGAACAATTACGAAAAAAATATCTAACTACTTATGTACGAATCTTAAATCTGATGCAAAGATACGATGATAATGCCTAGATTCCCCAAAAAATGGGCGAAATCTTCTTGGAGTTGTTGCGACAAAGCCTTCCTATTGCGCCAAATCCGAGTCATGAGGTTGATTCCTGTCGTTTACGCAGAAAGATTGATTCTATGACCGGCATTGATATCTTTGACATCGAGGCATATTTTGGGAAAACTCAGGCTTTGTCATCGTCTTTCGGCTGGATGTATGGGATAGCGGGGCTTAGCCATCAGCTCAACCAGGACCGTGCTGATGGTTTCTATGATTTAACGGGAATTCCTAGGCTGTCAGAACTCAGAGAACATCAGGGGCATGAGGCTACGGATGCCATCGACGACATAGACGCAGCGGCGGCCGTAGAGCAGAATGCGGATGGGGTGCTTGGCGCGCGTCTCGCTCTCGACGATCACCTGACGGCAGCTGCCACATGGGCTGACAGGCTCGTCGAGCAGCTCGCCGTCGGTGCCTCGGGCGGCGACGGCCAAGACGGTGACGGGGACGTCGGGATACTGGGTACCTGCGGCGAAGAGGGCAGTGCGCTCGGCACAAAGACCGGAGGGGTAGGCAGCGTTCTCCTGATTGCAGCCGATGACCTCGGCGCCATTCTCCAGACGGACGGCAGCACCCACGCAGAAGCGGGAGTAGGGGGCATAGCTGCGACGGGTGGCCTCGACGGCGAGATCGAGCAGATGCTGTTCTTCAACGCTCAGTTCCTGCGGTTGGCAGACCTTAATGACGGTTTTTAGTTCAAGTTCTTCCATAAATTGCTATATTTTTCGGCAAAAATACGAATAATTCGGGAAATATCACTACTTTTGCACCAATTAATCGCATAATATGAGAAAGTTTTTCATTTCAATAGCCTTTTTCCTGTCGTTGACGGCCTCTGCCCAGATACGATGGAATCAGACATATCAGGAATATTTCAACCAGTATAAGGACATCGCTATCGAGCAGATGAAGAAATATCACATCCCGGCCTCGATCACGCTGGCGCAGGGTGTGTTTGAGAGTGCCGCGGGCCGCAGCGAGCTTGCAACGAAGGGCAACGCCCACTTCGGCATCAAGTGTAACGGCTGGAGCGGGCGCAGGGTCTATCACGACGACGACGCGAACAACGAGTGCTTCAGGGCCTACGACTCTGCCTACGAGTCGTATGAGGACCACTCGAAGTTCCTGCGTGGCAGCCAGCGCTACCGTTCACTCTTCGACCTGAAGATCACGGACTACAAGGGCTGGGCGCGCGGACTGAAGGCTGCGGGCTATGCCACCAATCCGCAGTATGCCAACAAGCTGATCGAGATCATCCAGCTGTACAAACTCTACCAATACGACGAGGCAAAGAGCTATGACAAGTTCATGGCGGCCCATTCGAAGGACACGCCCGTGAACCACTCGCCGCTGCATCTGATCAAGATCTTCAACAAGAACTACTACGTGATAGCCCGTAGGGGCGACACCTTCAGGTCGCTGGCAGAGGAGATCGGCATCAGCTATCGGAAGCTGGCAAAATACAACGAGCGCGACAAGCACGACCAGCTGGTGGAGGGCGAGATCATCTGGCTGAAGAAGAAACAGAAGAAGGCCCCGAAAGACTATGAGGAGCGGCTGCACTACGTGCGCCAGGGAGAGTCGATGTACTCGATTGCCCAGAAATACGGCATCCGCCTGAAGAACCTCTATAAGATGAACCATCTGAAGCCAGACTACCAAATCAGGGTAGGCGAGGGCCTGAGACTGAGATAGACGGCAATGATAAAACAAAAGATGCAAGCACCAGGGAGCGCCTGCATCTTTTCGTGTTCAGGAGAGCGGAATACGGGAATCGAACCCGCCTCCCAGGCTTGGGAAGCCCGTGCACTACCGATGTGCTAATTCCGCATGAAAATAAAATTTCTGATTACTTTTGAGCCGATACCCGGACTCGAACCGGGGACCTACGCATTACGAATGCGTTGCTCTACCAACTGAGCCATATCGGCAACCTTTTCTTTAAAGTACACCCGCAGGGGCTCGAACCCTGGACACCCTGATTAAGAGTCAGGTGCTCTACCAACTGAGCTACGGGTGCATCATCGTTTCAAAAATTAAGGAGGTCACTTTCCTCCTTTTTTGTACACCCGCAGGGGCTCGAACCCTGGACACCCTGATTAAGAGTCAGGTGCTCTACCAACTGAGCTACGGGTGCATCCTTTTGTTTTGCGGGTGCAAAGGTACTAACTTTTTTTCATACCACCAAACTTTTTGGCGATTTTCTTACTAAAAAGTTACTGGCGGGTATCGTGGAAACCTTCAAGGTTCTCGTAACGGTGCTCCATCATGCGGTTGTAGATGTTTCTGATCCACAGCGGATGGGTGAGGATGAAGGCCAGTCCGAACACACACATGAAGATGTATGTATTCTCAAGCCCTGCGACCAGATAGCCGATACCCATGATGGCGATGGGGCCAAAAAGGGCTATCAACTCGATGACGAGTTGCATGCCGTTTTCGAAGTTACCCTTGGCCGTCATCTTCTGCTGCAGGGGTAGCGTCTGCTTGTTATAGACGGCGAGTTGGAAGATGATGAAATGGAGGAATCCAGCCGTCAGCAGCATATAGGCCGTGATCATCAGGAGGCTGAACTTGCCGTTGAAGACGGCAGGGAGCATGATGACGAAGGGGATGACGAGCACGGCACTGTAGAACCAGAACTTCGCCTTGAGCAGGGCGATGATGTTCTCGCGGTGCATCATCAGCAGGTCGATGTAGTTGCCCTCCTGTCCCATGATCTTGATGAGGGCGGTCACGCCGTAGATGGCAAAGCAGTAGATACACCAGAAGTTGAGCATCAGTTCGTTGTCGTAGATAGAGGTATAGGCAATGAGCAGCGAGAACACGACTATCAGCGAGAGACTCATGATGCAGCGGGAGCGCATCGTCTTGTTGCGCATGTTCGACTTGGCTTCTATCTTCAGGTACTCGCCGACAAGACCGAAACGATTGAAGAACGAGAGCTGCGACACATTCTTCAGTGCCTTCTCCGACTTCTTCGAGATCTCCTCATAGACGTATTTGAACTGGAAATGGCGGTTGACGAAGAAGAGGATGACGAGCACCGCGATGATGACAGGCAGGATATACCAGCTGCGGCCTACCATCGCATAAGTATCAATGAGCTTGCCAATGGCTTTGTCACTGGAATCGTAGAGTATCGGGGCAAACGGCAGGAGATAGAGGACAGCGGAAGGCAAGAACCATAGCACGTTTCGATTGATGAGCGTGCGGAAGAAAAGATAGACCTGGCTGTTGAGTATCATCAACAACAGGCAGGCCACCACCTCGTAAGTGACGGGCCAGAACCCGGCTCCGGCGATGAGGATGATGTAGGCATAGGGCAGGAACATCATCAGCCAGAGGAAGTTGTAGCCACTGAGATGCGACGAAACCAGGAAGCACTCGATGGCAGTATAGCGGGATATGGGCTGCAGAATATACGGTTTCACCATCATGCCCGGCGTGGTCTGGAAGACGAAGCGCAGCATGTAGTCGATGATCAGGATGAAAGGCATGAGGGACACCATGCGGCCTGCCCAGCCATCAGCCGTCATCGCAATAATGATACCATATAATATAAGGTAGAGACCAAACAGGGCTGATCCGAAATAGACAAGGGCCTTGGCCCATTTGTTCTGCTCGAATATCGAACTGCGCTTGTTGCTCAAGTTGGTATTCTTGTTCAGTAAACGGTAGAGTCGGTACTTGTTCATAGAGCTATCTCAAGTCGATGATTTCTGCCTGTGGGAAGTCTTTGGCGTTGAAGCGGAACTGACTGTCGGCGACGCTCTGTTTCTTCAGCTCCGTGATATCGAAGATGGTCCACTTCTTGTCGCGCAAGAGTTTTACCTGGGTGGGCTGGTAAGAACTCTTGTTGATGGTAACGAAAAGCTCACGGATGTTCTTGTTACCTGTATTAGAGGTGAGATGTACGACATAGTTCTTGCCCGATTTGTTGAGGGTGCAATCATAGCCCTTCTTATAGAGGTTGATGAAGTTGTAGGGGTTGATAGCCTGCAGCTGAGCCTCAGTAGGGTTGCTGACGTTCACCTCGTCGTTCTTCTTCAGATAGGTCCACTGCGTCTTGCCATCGAACCATACGGTGGCAACAGGTGTCGTGGCCTGGAACTTTCGTCCCTTGATGAGGATGGTACCGCTGGTGCTCCCCATTGCACCCGTCATCTTGAAACTGGCCTTGACGCCATCCTTCACGGTGATGTGGGATGCAGCCTTGTCGAGTACGCTCTTTGCGGTCTGTGCAAACGAGCCGGCACTCATCAGTGCCATAGTTATCAGAAAACAAATCTTTTTCATAACAAATAACGTATTTATCTTAGACTACTTAAAAGGTTGTTCAGACTCATCTCGTCCTGAATCATCACCTCGCGGGGCTTGCTGCCCATAGCGGCTCCGACGACACCGGCTTTCTCGAGCTGGTCCATCAGGCGCCCAGCACGGTTGTAGCCGATGGCGAACTTACGCTGGATGAGCGATGTGCTGCCACTCTGGTTCAGTACGATCAGACGGGCTGCATCCTCGAACAGCGGATCAAGGTGCTGCATATCCACATCAGAGGCGCCGCCGTCGCCAAGATCAGTCTCGGGCGTGTCGGGCTCAGGCAACTCAAACGGCATGTTGTAGCTCTGCTGGGCAGCAATGAAATCATTGATCCGCTCCACCTCCGGGGTATCGACAAAGGCACACTGCACGCGGATGGGCTCTGCGCCACCGAGGTAGAGCATATCACCCTTACCAATGAGCTGCTGGGCACCCGTGCGGTCGAGGATGGTCTTCGAGTCAATGCCGGCACTCACCTTGAAAGCGATACGGGCAGGGAAGTTGGCCTTGATGTTACCAGTGATAATCGTAGTGGTAGGACGTTGAGTGGCTATTACCATGTGGATACCCACGGCACGTGCCAGCTGGGCGATACGTGCGATAGGCAATTCGATCTCCTTGCCTGCCGTCATGATAAGATCGCCGAACTCATCGATAATCACGACGATATATGGCATATAGCCGTGACCACCGCGAGGAGGTATCTTACGTTCGATGAATTTCTTGTTGTACTCCTTGATGTTACGGGCGCCGACTTCCTTCAGCAGGTCGTAGCGGGTATCCATCAGTTTACAGAGAGAGTTGAGCGTGCGCACCACCTTCGTGACGTCGGTAATGATGGGATCGGCATCCTCGTCGGGCACTTTTGCCAGGAAGTGGTTAATCAGCGGATTATATATGGAAAACTCCACCTTCTTCGGATCAACAAGCACAATCTTTAGCTCGGCTGGGTGCTTCTTATATAATAAAGAGGTAACGATGGCATTCAGTCCGACAGACTTACCCTGACCTGTAGCACCGGCTACGAGAAGGTGGGGCGCTTTGGCAAGGTCGAACATGAAGACCTCGTTGGTAATCGTCTTACCGATGGCGCAGGGGAGCTCCATCTGCGACTCCTGGAACTTCTTCGAGTTGAGTATCGATTCCATCGACACGATGGACGGCTTGGCGTTAGGCACCTCAATACCGATGGTGCCCTTGCCGGGAATCGGGGCGATAATACGGATGCCGAGCGCAGAGAGGCTTAGGGCGATGTCGTCCTCGAGTGAGCGTACCTTAGAGATGCGGACACCTGGGGCCAATGTAATCTCGTAGAGCGTGATGGTAGGACCGACGGTGGCCTTGATGCTGCTGATCTCGACGCCAAAGGTGCGCAACACCTCGACGATGCGGTTCTTGTTGGCAGTCTGTTCAGCCATATCGATGAACGGCTTGCCGTCGTTATCGTATTTCTTCAAGAGGTCGAGAGTCGGGTAGTGGTAGTTCTCCAGGTCGCGCTTGGGGTCGTAGGGCTCCAGATCCTCGAGGGCAGGGGCAACGGTCTTGGCATCGGCGGCATCTTCAGTCTTAGCAACTTCAATTTCCATGCCTACATCTTCGCCATGCAGTTTCTGCGTATCTACCGGCTCATGAACAACCGGTGTAACGGGCATTTCCTGTCCCTCGTGCTGATAGCCTTCATCTATCACAACAGCCTTTCCATCGGGATGGAACTCAACTGTCTGCGAGGCTGGATCATCAAACACTTGGGGACTTTCATCTTCGACAGGTTGCATCTGCTGCTCGTAGGAATCGACCTTTTCACTAGGATCGATATTGGTAATCTTGAATTTCACCTTGTCGAGGAATCTCGTAGGATTGAGAATCTTCCTAAAGATGAAAATCGTTTCAGCACTGATATAAGTCAGGAAACCGATGGCCGTCAGTCCAAGGACCACCGTCAATCCCGGGGCACCGATAAAGTTCTCTATGAACTGGCACACATTGAGACCGTGATCACCACCAGGGCTATAGCAAGCATCGACAAAAAACGGCGACAAGAATTTTGAGAAAGTGATGGATGCCCATATCATAATGATCATGAGCGACATGAACCACTTGAGCAGGTTTACTCTGTAGGCGCGGATCAGATGGATGCCGAGCAACAGGAGAAACAGCGGAATCATGAAAGCAGGGATACCGAAGCAGCGCTTGATGAAATACCAGGAGATATAGGCACCGAGGCTACCGCAGGTGTTGCCGAACTCATGCTTCTCGTTAAGTATCTCACCTTCACGCGGATCTTCTATCAAGCTCTGGTCGGCTGCGCCAGTGGTGAAATAGGAGATGAATGCCATTACGAAATAGATGGCGATACCCACTAACAGCAATCCGAGGATGAAGTTCAGCTTCTCATTGTGGAATATGCTCGTAAAACCCAAAACCCCCGAAAAGGAACTATTGGTTTTTGTACTAGTTTCTTTCTTTTTCTTGGTCATATAATGTCTGTTTTTGCTAATTTGATGCAAAAGTAGTCGAAAAAAATCAGATTTCATCAAAAAATCGTGTTTTTTTTGTAATTTTGCACCAAGAAATGAAAAAGTTAATATATAATAAGTTCGACAAGCTTGCTATTCCATCCCTCAAACGGGTGGAATACACGGGTAGGATTATCGTCATCTACACAGTGGAGGAAGCAGAGAAAGCCGTGGATTTCCTGCTGTCACAGCCTATCTTGGGCTTGGACACCGAGACGCGCCCTGCTTTTTCCAAAGGCATGCACTTCAAATGCGCCCTCTTGCAGGTTGCCACACCGTCGCAATGTTTCCTTTTCCGGATGAATCAGATTGGGATGTGTCCTGCCGTAGCCAGACTGTTGTCAGACCATCAAGTAACTAAAGTTGGACTGGCTTGGAATAACGATCTGCTGGCTCTGCACGAACTGGGAGCTTTCGAGAAAGGGACATTTGTCGATCTGCAGCAGCTCGTAAAGGAAATCGGCATCGAGGACCAGAGCCTCGTAAAGATATATGCCAATCTCTTCGGACAGCGTATCAGCAAGGCAGAGCGTCTGTCGAACTGGGAGCGCGACATCCTGAAGGACAGTCAGAAGATCTATGCAGCCATCGACGCCTGGGCCTGTATCCAGATTTACGAAGAGGTGATGCGCCTGAAGAGAGAGGGTGACTATGAGCTTGTCATCAGACCAGAAGAAAACAAACAAGAGCATGAAACAGATATATCTGAAAAGAGGTAAGGAAGAGAGTCTGCAAAGATTCCATCCCTGGGTGTTCTCTGGTGCCATTGCCCATATGGACAAGGATATCGAGGAGGGCGACATTGTCAGTGTTCTCACAGGAAACGGCGATTTCATCGCTAAGGGGCATTATCAGAACGGTTCGATTGCCGTGCGCGTGCTCTCCTTTGAAGATGTTGCCATAGACGATGCCTTCTGGTATGCACGGCTATTGTCGGCCCTGAAGATGCGTCAGGCTATCGGAATAGCCGACAATCCAGCCAATAACACCTACCGTCTGGTGCATGGTGAAGGCGACTTGCTGCCCGGACTCGTCATCGATGTCTATGGCAAGACAGCTGTCATGCAGGCCCACAGTATCGGTATGCACGTATGCCGCAAGGCGATAGCCGCACAGCTGACGGCTGTGATGGACGGACGTCTGGAAAATGTCTATTACAAGAGTGAGACGACACTTCCTTTTATGGACGACATGGAGAACGGTTTCCTCTTCGGCGGCTCCGAGGATAATATTGCGTTAGAGAATGGACTGAAATTCTACGTAGACTGGCTTCGTGGGCAGAAAACGGGCTTTTTCGTGGATCAGCGTGAGAATCGTTCGATGCTGGAACGTTTCTCCAAGGGTAAAAAGGTGTTGAACATGTTCTGCTATACCGGTGGATTCTCGTTTTATGCGATGCGGGGCGGGGCAGAACTGGTGCATTCCGTTGATAGCAGTGCAAAAGCCATCGAGCTGACGAATCGCAACGTAGAGCTGAACTTCCCGGGCGACCAGCGTCACCAAGCCTTTTGCGAGGATGCTTTCAAGTATCTAGAGCAAGCTGGCGACCAGTACGACCTGATCATCCTCGACCCGCCAGCCTTTGCCAAGCACCGCGGGGCCTTGCACAACGCCCTAAAGGGATATACCCGTCTGAACAACAAGGCATTCCAGAAGATTCAGCCTGGCGGCATCCTCTTTACCTTTAGTTGTTCACAGGTCGTGACGAAGGATCATTTCCGCAATGCCGTCTTCACAGCTGCTGCCCAGGCAGGGCGCAAAGTGCGCATCCTTCACCAGCTGCATCAGCCTGCCGATCATCCTATCAATATCTATCACCCTGAAGGAGAGTATCTGAAAGGACTTGTTCTCTATGTTGAATAAGGTAGAGAACTATATCTGTAGAGAGAGGCTGCTGAGTCGTCACGGGCTTCATATCGTAGCCTTGAGCGGTGGTGCAGACAGCGTGGCTTTACTGCTTATCCTGCATCGTCTGGGATATCAGATAGAGGCTGCCCATTGTAATTTCCATCTGCGTGGCGAAGAGAGTGAACGAGACGAAGCATTTGTGAAGTCGCTCTGTCAAAGTTTAAGTATTCCAATTCACTTAATTCACTTTGACACAAGTGAATACGCATCACTCCATCAAGTAAGCATTGAAATGGCTGCAAGGGAACTGCGCTACAAATACTTTGAGCAGTTACGGCAAGATATAGGCGCTGAAACCGTCTGTGTGGCTCACCATCGTGACGATGCCGTTGAGACACTGTTGATGAACCTATTGCGTGGGAGCGGTATTCACGGCCTGACAGGCATCAGACCCAGGAACGGGCATATTGTCAGGCCATTGCTGTGCCTGAGTCGTGGTGAGGTGGAAAGCTTCTTGCAAGAAGCGGGGCAACAGTATGTGAACGACAGCTCCAACTTTGTGGATGATGTCGTGCGCAACAAGGTTCGTCTGAATGTGATACCATTGCTCAAGACCATAAATCCCTGTGCTGCTGAGAATATCTACAAAACAGCCTGTTACCTAGGTGAAGCGGAGAAAGTGATCGACGAGTCCATACGTGTGCAAAAAGCCCAACTTATCCGTAAGGACCACGAAGAGCAAACTGAGACCGTCGGTATCGCAGAGTTACTAAAATTGCCAGTTCCATCGTTCTTTTTGCATGAGTGGCTGGCACCCTATGGCTTCAATTCTGCCCAGACCACAGAGATTCTCTCCCTGCTGGAAGGGAAATCGGGTAGGGAATTCCATGCTGGCAAGTATCTCTTGCTGATAGATCGTGACACGCTTGTCCTCATGCCTCAACAAAAACCACTCAGATCACTGAAGATTCCTGAGACTGGATTGTATAGCTATGATGAAAAACGAAAATTTGATTTTTCCACATCTGATAATATAATTATTTCAAAATCAAAAGATTGCGCCACTCTAGATGCAGCATTGGTTAAGTTCCCGCTTGTTATCCGTCCCGTTCAGAGAGGCGACAAGTTTATCCCCTTCGGCATGAAAGGCCATAAACTTGTGAGTGACTACCTTACAGACCTCAAGATGGACATCGTGTCGAAACGTCGGCAGTTGGTTACAACGGATCGTGATGACAATATCCTCTGGCTTGTCGGCCTACGAACGGATGACCGATATCGGATTACCGAGCAGACAACCTCCGTATTAAGTATCACTATACGATAATTTTCGCGGTAATGCTGAAACTTTTATCAACTTTATTTGGATAGTTCGGATAAAAGTTGTACTTTTGTATCTGAAAAAGTTTAAGACTAAAAATAGGAATCGATGAAACAGACAATTTTGGTGACCGGTGGTACAGGCTTCATAGGAAGTCATACTACCGTAGAGCTGCAAGAAGCAGGCTATGAGGTTGTCATTATCGACAATCTCTCAAATTCAAATGCAAACGTTATTGACGGTATTGAGAAGATTACGGGTATTCGTCCGGCTTTTGAGAAAGTTGACTGTTGCGACTTTGAGGCGCTTGAGAATATCTTCAAGAAATATCCGAAGATAGAAGGCATCATCCATTTCGCAGCTTCAAAGGCAGTAGGCGAGAGCGTGGAGAAGCCCCTGTTGTATTATCGTAACAATCTTACGAGCTTAATCAACCTTTTGGAACTGATGCCTAAATACAATGTGAAAGGAATCATTTTCTCATCAAGTTGCACCGTTTATGGACAACCCTCAGAAGAAAACCTGCCTGTCACAGAGAACGCTCCGATTCAGAAGGCACTCTCTCCTTATGGCAATACCAAGCAGATAAACGAGGAGATCATTCAGGACTATATCCACTCTGGTGCTCCTATCAAGAGTATTATCCTCCGCTACTTCAATCCTATCGGTGCCCATCCGACAGCTTTCATTGGAGAATTGCCCAATGGCGTTCCTATGAACCTGATTCCGTTTGTTACCCAGACGGCTATCGGTATCCGTAAGCAGTTGAAGATTTTCGGACACGACTACAACACCCCAGACAAGACCTGTATCCGTGACTATATCTACGTTGTGGATCTTGCAAAAGCACATGTGAAAGCTATGGAGCGAGTGCTCGACAAGCCAGAGACAGACGCTGTGGAAGTATTCAACATCGGTACGGGCAAGGGACTGTCCACACTGGAAGTTGTGGAAGGTTTCGAGAAAGCTACAGGCGTGAAGGTGAACTGGGAGTTCGCACCGCGTCGTGAAGGCGATATTGAGCAGGTGTGGGGCAATGTTGACAAAGCCAACAAAGTGTTAGGCTGGAAAGCTGAGACGCCGACTGAAGAAGTGCTGAAGAGTGCCTGGAAATGGCAGCAGAAACTTCGTGAAGACGGTATCCAATAGATAAAACGGTTCTATGAACCGCATTTTGTGTTTGTGTTGTGAATGGACTTCGATGCGAATCGAGGTCCATTTCTTTCTTACAACACAAGGCACGTCTTGAAAGTACCTTCTTCGTCGAAGCAGTCAAGCGACACGGGATTCCGGAAAAGTCCGAACAGACTACTACCAGAACCAGACATAGCGGCATAGACTGCTCCCATCTCATAAAGCTGCTCCTTGATGGCGCCGATTTCCGGATGGATGGCAAAGACGCTTTTCTCAAAGTCATTGGTCAACTCATCACGCCAAGTCTCTACAGGTTGCAGTACGATGTCACGACAGTTTTTCACAGGATGCTGAGGGGTGATAAGCGAGAAGGCCTCCTTTGTTGAGACAGGGATGGCTGGTCTTACCACAGCCAGATACCAGCCTTTAAGGTCGAGGGGGACAGGCTGGAGCTTTTCACCAATCCCCTCTGCATATGACGGACGATTCACGATAAAGAAGGGGCAGTCGGCTCCCAACTGAGCAGCATAGTCAATCATCTGTTGCTCATAAAGCCCCAGCTTAAACATCTTGTTCAGCAATGTGATCATAAAACCGCAATCGCTCGAGCCACCGCCCATCCCAGCCTGCGTGGGAATACCTTTATATAGATGTGCATGTATGCGAGGCAGGGTGGGGAAGTCTTTTTTCAGCAGTTTATAGGCTCTCACGACAAGATTCCGCTGTTCGTCACCGTCGATATGGATATTCGTAACCTTTAGGTCACAATCCACATCAGATGGAAACGTCGGATCCATCGGGAATACCTCAAGCGCATCGGTTATAGGAACAGGATAGAAAACTGTCTCAAGATTGTGATAACCATCAGGACGCTTTTCTACGACATTGAGCCCCAGATTAATCTTGCAGATAGGAAATGACAACATAATAATGATTCAAAATTATGACTGGTTTGACGGTGCTTCGCCATCTTTCTTAGGGCGACGGCGATGCGATTTGCTTTTTTTCTTTTTCTCTGTGGCGGCAGGCTTGGCCTGGTTGTTCTTTCCATCTCCTTTGCTGTGCCAGCGACCGTGCCTGCGGGTGTTTGAACGCTTCTTCTCACGCTTGGTATATTCCGGAGCCTCACCAAGCCCATCCGGCAGCGGTGTCTTCTCTACTTCCTTGCCAAGGAAATGCTCTATTTGTTGGAAACGGTATATATCGGCCTCACTGACAAATGTGATAGCTTCGCCATCACGGTCTGCACGGGCTGTTCGTCCGATACGGTGCACGTAGTCCTCGGCATCGTGGGGTACATCGTAGTTGATAACCGTCTGAATGTCATCAATGTCAATACCGCGGGCAACAATATCTGTCGCTACCAGCACATCAGTCAGTCCAGCCTTGAATCGATACATCACCTCGTCACGCTCCTGCTGTGACAGGTCGCTATGCATCTGATCGCAGTTGATATGCATCTGCTTTAAACTGCGCGTGATATCCTTCACCTTGTCTTTCTTTCCTGAGAAGATGATAACGCGCTTCAGGTCGCCCTGCTTGAAGATGTGATGGATGATCTTCAGTTTCTGCGGGTCGTAGCACACATAGGCACTCTGATGTATCTTCTCTGCCGGTTTGGATACGGCAATCTTGACTTCCACGGGATTATGGAGCAGTGTAACTGCCAGTTCACGGATCTTCGGCGGCATTGTTGCTGAAAACATCACACGCTGACATGATTCCGGCAGTTCCTTGACGATTTTCATAATGTCATCGATAAAACCCATGTCAAGCATACGGTCGGCCTCATCGAGCACAAAGAATGAGCAGCGTGAAAGATCGAGGTTGCCAACCTTTTGGTGACTAAGTAGGCGGCCTGGTGTGGCAATAAGTACATCAGCACCAAGGCGCATGCCCTTTAGCTCCTGATCGTAGCGATTGCCGTCATTACCGCCATAGACGGCCACACTGCTCACACCATCGAGATAATAGCCGAAACCCTGCATCGCCTGGTCTATCTGCTGTGCCAGTTCACGGGTAGGAGACATGATAACACAGTTGATGGCATCCTTGGGGTAATCACCATCGTCGAGCTGTGAAAGGATTGGTAACAGATAGGCGGCAGTCTTTCCCGTTCCGGTCTGGGCAACCCCTAGCACGTCGTATCCATCAAGGATCTCCGGGATACAGCGCTCTTGAATAGGTGTCATCTCCTCGAAGTGCATGTCATAGAGTGCATCGAGGATATTATCATTGAGATATGTTTCTTCAAATTTCACTTGTTTCTTTTTTATAATTAATTAGGTGCTTGTCGATAACAGAAGTATGCAATAAACAGATAGAGGACATTCGGCATCCATGCAGCCAAAACGGGTGGAGTATCCGCATTGATGGCAAATGTGGCACTGATTGTCTGAAGCAGAATATAGGCAAACGAGAGTGCCAGACCGATACCCAGATAAAGTCCCATGCCGCCTTTCCGCTTGCGGCTGGACAAACTGACGCCAATAATAGTGAGGATAAACGACGCAAAGGAGGTCGCGATACGCTTATGATACTCAACCTCGTATTGCACAACGTTTCCCGATCCGCGCTGTGTCTGTTTTGAGATATACTGCCGCAGTTCTGAGGACGTCAACGTTTCCTGCTGACCCTTCGAGAAGACGAGATCCATTGGTTCCATCTGGATAAGCGTATCTATAACAGCACCTTCGGTAATCTCTTCCTTGAGGCCTTTCAGCTTACGTATCTTATAGTTGCTGGCCTTCCAGTGGTAGCGTGTATCACTGATGGAGTCGTAACGGATCATGGATGCCGTCATGTGGCTAACTAGTTTCTTATTCTCGAATTTATCCAAGGAAAAGCCGTAGCCGGTTTTTGTACGGTTGTCGTAGCTCTGAAGATAGGCAATGACCCCTGGTCCGACCATCAACTGCACGTTAGAGGCAGAAAGCGTCCGACGGGAATTCTTGTATTTCGCCTCGAAATCCTGCCTGACAACAGTCCCATGGGGGATGACACTCGATCCAAGATAAAAGTTCACCACAGCAATCAGTGCAGCAGAGAGAAGATAGGGCTTGAGTAGCCGCTTGAAACTTACGCCCGCAGCCAACATGGCTATAATCTCACTATTGCCGGCCAACTTGGATGTGAAGAAAATGACGGCAATGAAGACAAACAATGGTGAAAACAGATTGGCAAAGTAGGGTACAAAATTGGCATAGTAGTCGAAAACAATAGCCTTAAGCGGTGCACCGTATGTGGCAAACTTTGACAAGTTTTCATTCACATCAAAGACTATCGCGATGGATATAATCAGTGCAATAGAGTAGATGTATGTGCCGATGAACTTGGCCATGATATAACGGTCAAGCCGCGTCAGATATCGTTGAAGGAACTTTTTCATCGTCTTTGTCCTAGTTGTTCTATAACACTTTTCTTCCATTGTACGAAGTCACCAGCCAGGATATGCAGGCGGGCATCGGTCACCAGACGCAGGTAGAAGGCCAGATTATGGATCGATGCAATCTGCATGGCCAACAGTTCCTGTGCCTTGAACAGATGGTGCAGATAGGCTTTGGTGTGGATCTGGTCAACAAGGCATCCGTCAGGATCAATAGGAGAGAAGTCGGCCTCCCACTTCTTGTTCCGCATGTTCATAGTGCCTTCGTAGGTGAAAAGCATGGCGTTGCGCCCATTGCGGGTGGGCATCACACAGTCGAACATATCCACGCCGCGTTCGATAGCCTCAAGGATATTCTGGGGGGTTCCGACACCCATCAGGTAACGGGGACGGTCCTTAGGCAGAATCTCGTTGACAACTTCTATCATCTCATACATTACCTCTGTAGGCTCACCGACAGCCAAGCCTCCTATGGAAGCACCGCCGCCATCGTCCAGCCGCCCCAACACATCACAGACGTGCTTGGCAGCATCCTGACGGAGATCCTTATATGTACATCCCTGTACTATGGGAAATAGCGTCTGTCGATAACCGTACAAAGGTTCCGTCTCATTAAACCGCTTGACACAGCGTTCAAGCCATCTCTGGGTCAGTCCAAGTGACTTCTTGGCATACTGGTAGTCACTTTTCCCTGGTGGACATTCATCGAAAGCCATCATGATATCTGCACCGATAATCCGCTCTGTGTCCATCACGTTTTCTGGTGTGAAGATATGCTTTGATCCGTCGATGTGACTCCTGAACTCACAACCTTCCTCTGTCAGCTTGCGGATGCCCGTCAGCGAGAACACCTGAAAACCACCAGAATCAGTCAATATCGGTCTATCCCAAGTATTAAACTTGTGCAATCCGCCAGCCTTTCGCAATATGTCAAGCCCTGGACGCAGATAGAGATGATACGTATTACCAAGGATGATCTGCGCTTTCACCTGTTCGCGCAGTTCGGAAAAATGGACACCTTTCACTGAACCAGCTGTACCGACAGGCATGAAGATGGGCGTAAGGATCTTTCCGTGATCGGTGGTTATCACGCCAGCACGGGCATCGCTTGCATTGTCTGTATGTTGCAGTTCAAATGTCATTTCTTCGCGCTTTTGTCCTTATCCTTGTCTTCCTCTATGGTGAAGTCGAGAGGATTCTTCACAATCTCATCCGTGAGGGCAAAATTCCATACATCCTGCACGTTTTCCACATAGTGGAATGTAACGCCCTTAAGGTACATATCAGGAATCTCAAGGATGTCTTTCTCATTCTCCTGGCACATCACGATATCGGTAATGCCCGCCCGTTTGGCCGCAAGAATCTTCTCCTTGATACCACCCACGGGAAGCACTTTTCCACGAAGCGTAATCTCACCAGTCATTGCCGTGTTCTTACGCACCTTCCTTTGGGTAAGTGCTGAAGCGATGGAGGTAGCGATGGTAATACCGGCAGACGGCCCGTCTTTTGGGGTAGCCCCTTCCGGTACATGGATATGGATGTTCCAGTTGTCGAAGATACGATAGTCTATTTTAAGCGTCTCTGCATGCGCCTTTACATATTCCAATGCCAAAATAGCCGATTCTTTCATGACGTCGCCAAGATTACCTGTGAGTGTCAACTTTCCGTTCTTGCCTTTCGACAATGAAGTCTCTATGAAAAGAATTTCGCCACCAACACTCGTCCAAGCAAGACCTGTCACCACCCCGGCATAGTCATTGCCCTGATAGATGTCACGATAGAATGGCGGTTTCCCGAGTAAATCCTCAATTTCTTTAGTCGTAATCTTCTTATAGTCGGTATCGTCCTCGACTTGACGTTTATAGGCAATCTTACGGAGCGCCTTGTTGATTTGCTTTTCGAGCTGGCGCACGCCGCTCTCCCTCGTATAGCGCTCGATGATCATCTCGATGGCAGACTTATTAAATGAAGGCTTCAGGCCTTTCACATTCAGACCAGTGTTATCAAGCTCCCGGGGAATGAGGTGTCGCTTTGCGATCTCAATCTTCTCCTCGGTGATATATCCGCTCACTTCAATGATTTCCATACGGTCCAGGAGTGGACGGGGGATGGTACCAAGATTATTGGCAGTGGCGATAAAGAGCACCTTTGACAGATCGTAGTCAACATCAAGATAGTTGTCGTGGAAGGCATTGTTCTGTTCAGGATCCAGAACTTCAAGCAATGCCGAAGCGGGATCGCCATTATGGGTGTTCTGAGTTACCTTGTCTATCTCGTCCAGGATAAATACCGGGTTGGAACTTCCTGCCTTCTGAATAGACTTGATAATACGTCCCGGCATAGCTCCAATATACGTACGGCGATGTCCCCGTATCTCTGCCTCATCGTGCAGACCGCCTAGCGACACACGGACATACTTACGCTTCATAGCCGAGGCAATGGATTTGCCCAAGGATGTCTTGCCGACACCTGGAGGACCGTACAAGCAGATGATAGGACTCTTCAGGTCGCCACGAAGCGCAAGTACGGCCATATACTCCAGAATACGCTCCTTTACCTTCTCCATGCCATAATGGTCCTGATCGAGGATTTTCTGGGCGCGCTTCAGGTCGAGGTCGTCTTTCGTGTATTCCTCCCAAGGCAGGCTGACAAGTGTCTGCAGATAGTTCAGCTGCACATTGAATTCCGGGCTCTGCGGGTTCAGATTGTCAAGTTTGTCTGCTTCCTTGAAGAATGTCTTGTTGATTTCTGCCGGCCAGTGCTTTTTCTCGGCTTTCTTGATGAGTTCGTATTTTTCCGGAGAAGACTCGTTACCCATCTCGGCCTGCATATTCTTGATCTGCTGCTGCAGGAAATAGTTACGCTGCTGTTCATCGATGTCCTCGCGCGTCTTGTTACGAATGTCTGCCTTAAGATTCTGCAGGTTGATCTCCCTGTTGATGATTCTCATGACGTTAAACAGACGCTCTTTCACTGAGTCCATCTCCAACAGTCTCACCTTTTCTTTAACGGTGAAAGGCATATTAGAGCATACGAAATTCAAAGCCATGATATCGTTTGAGATATTCTTGATGGCGAATGTCGCTTCGTCAGGAATATCTTCAGAGATGTTGATATACTCATTGACGATGCTGCGCAAATCCTCCATTGCAGTCTTAAACTCACGGTCACGTTTCTCGGGATCGATGTCTTCCAAGGCCTCTACGTCACCTTCGAGATAGGGGATCGTCTGCGTAAGCTGCTTGAGTCGCAGACGCCCATGACACTGCACGATAGCTGTGATATTCCCATTGGGCAGTGTCAAGAGCTTCATCACTTTGGCAAATACACCTGTCTCATAAAGGTCTTCCTGCATCGGGACATCTACATCAGGATCGCGCTGACAGACGATGCCTATCAGGTCACCTCGCTTTTCTGCCTTTTGGACTATCATCTTGCTTGAATCGCGGCCAATAAGGATAGGGGAGACCACACCTGGGAACAGGACGAGATTACGAACTGGCAGGATTGGTACATTCTCTGGCGTTTTCCCACTGATGACGTCTCGGAAATCGCCTTCTATATCGGCTATCATCTGAAATGCTTGATTCTTATTAGGATTACTCATATTTTCCTTTCTCCTTATACTTATATAAATTGGCTGCAAAGTTACTAATAATAATTAAGAATGACGAATGAAGAGACCAGAATTAACAAATAATTAGTAACTTTGCACCCAAAAGGAATATAAATGGCTAACGAATACTTCCAATTCCGCCAATTTACAGTATGGCAGGACCGCTGTGCGATGAAGGTCGGTACCGACGGGACACTCTTGGGTGCCTGGAGTCGGGCGCCGATAGGGGAGTGCCGCATACTTGATATCGGAACTGGTACGGGACTCGTGGCCCTCATGATGGCCCAGCGTTTTCCTAAAGCTCGAATTACAGCGATAGATATAGACGGCGATGCTGTCGCACAAGCACAAGAAAATGTCATGAAATCACCATTTTCTGCACAGACCGAAGTTCTTCAGAAAGATGTCCGAAAAATGGTTGATGACGAAGGTTTTGATGCCATCGTGAGTAATCCGCCATATTTCGTAGATTCTCTTGCTTGTCCTGATCCACAGCGGACTACAGCCCGTCATGCTGTTTCTTTATCTTACAGCAACTTGATTTCTGCCGTTAACAGACTACTGAAAAAACGTGGCATTTTCTCCGTAATTATACCCGAATGGAATTTGTCAGATTTGCAGGCAGAATCTAATGTCAACGGGCTGTTTCCAAGTCGGATATTTCACATTCATACAACACCGAAGAAAAATCCAAAGCGATGCTTAATAGAATTTTCACGAACCATTGATTATCAGCCAATAATCAATGATGTAGTCTTGGAAATATCACCAAATGTAAAGAGTGAATGGTATCGGCAATTAACAAATGAATTCTATATCAAATGAAAATATCAATTATACAACTGGATATTGTTTGGAATAATCCTTTACAAAACACCTTAAAGGTGGAAAAGATTATTAAGTATCACCCGAAAAGTGATCTTTATGTGTTACCGGAAATGTGGGCAACAGGTTTTGCAACTGAGCCGTTCGGTATTGCAGAGGATGAATCGGAAAGTTGTGCCCTCAAATGGATGCGTAGCTTTGCCAGTCAACAGCAATGTGCCATTTGTGGTAGTCTTGCAATTCGATTAAACGATGGAACGTATCGCAATCGGCAATATTTTATTAATGGCTGTGATAATACCGAAGAATATTATGATAAACACCATTTGTTTAAATATGGTCATGAGGATAGGTTCTACCAGTCAGGAGAGAGACACACCATTGTGCATTATAAAGGACTCCGTTTCTTGCTTCTTACTTGTTATGATCTCCGATTCCCGATATGGAGCCGCTATGCTGAAAATCTTCAGTTCGATGCAATTATTTGCGTAGCCAACTGGCCATCAAACCGTCAGAATGCTTGGCAGATTCTAACACGCGCAAGGGCTATCGAAAATCAAGCTGTCGTGGTAGCTTGTAATCGTGTTGGCAAAGACAACTATTGCAATTATATTGGCCAAAGTGCAGTTATTAGTCCGATCGGAAAAACACTTGCGCATTGTCCGACAAATAAGGAGTCAATATCCACAGTTGAAATAGATAAGGATATCGTCGATCATTATCGTACAAAATTTAAGGTGCTTGACGATCGTGACATTTTTTGACCTGTAACTATTGATGTACCATAATAATAGGAGATATCTGTATTCTCAATTCTTTTATTTATCATAATGCCGATTCTAGTATTTGCGGATAAGTTAAAAAGGAAGTGTCTCGGCGCATAACCAAGACACTCCCTTTTTTATTATTATTTCCTCTGATAAAGTCTTCGGCGCTATTAGAAAGGAAGATCATCTGCAGAACCTTCGCTAGCAGGCTCTTGTGCAGGAGGAAATGGCGCTGTAGCACCAGCTGGAGGAAACGTTGCAGCAGCTTGTGGCGCGGTTGCAGGCTGTACCTGACCACGAATAACATTGTATGCACGAATATCATTAAACCAGCGACCATTATATTCTCTGGCATCGATATCGAACTGGATAGTAAGATCTTCTCCTTGCTGGATATTGAACTGCTTGATCCTGTCCTCACCAAAAATGTTAAAAAGACAACGTTTGGGATACTGGCCAGGGACTTCAAGAACATATTCCTGAGTCATCCACTGGTTGCCCGTACGGGCTGAAACACCGCCACGCGGTTCCATAACGGCAATAATTTTTCCTGTTAATTCCATTTTGCTAATTGTTTTTATTTGTTGAATTTTTCGTTTTCAAGCGGCGAAATTACTAAAAATAGTTTGAATAAGATAATTTTCTGCTTAAAAATTTTCTCATTACAACGTTTTTTTGTAATTTTGTACTCAATTATTAAAATGTAATTAAGAACAAAAAACTATAAAAGCTATGCGATTTACATTATCAAGCACCGCGCTGAGTTCAAAACTCTCTGCACTCTCTAGAGTAATTAACAGCAAAAACGCCCTCCCGATACTGGGCGATTTCGTTTTTGACATTCAAGATGGTATGCTGTACTTGACAGCGTCAGACAGCGAAAACATCATGAAGACTCAACTACAGTTAACAGAGAGCGACGGCAACTGTCGTTTTGCCATTGGTAATCATGATTTGCTGGAAGCCGTGAAGGGCTTTTCAGAGCAGCCAATAAGCTTCGATGTAAATATGGAGCAGAATCTTGTCAAGATTTCCTATCAGAACGGCTTGTTCAGCCTGCCTATTGATAACGCCGACGAGTTTCCCCTCCCCCAGCCGGTAAGCGACTTTGCCAACACGATTACCATACCAAATGCAATCTTGGCGGAGAATATCAACCGTTCTATCTTCGCTACAGCTCAGGATGAGCTTCGGCCAGTGATGAATGGTATCTATTTCGACCTGACGCCAGACTGCTTGTGTATCGTTGCCAGCGACGGCCACAAACTGGTCCGCAATAAGATCTTTACAATCAAGAGCGAGCAGCCTACGGCTTTTATCCTGCCAAAGAAGCCGGCTAATCTGTTGAAGAATCTACTGGGTAAGGACGGAGGCGACGTCACTATCCGTTTTGATGAGCGGAATGCGGAGATCAACTATGGCGATGGCACTATTCAGTGTCGCTTGATAGAAGGCCGTTTCCCGAACTACAACTCCGTTATCCCTCAGGGAAATCCCAATGAACTGCGGGTTGATCGATTAGGACTCTTGGCAGCCTTGCGCCGCGTACAGCCTTTCGCTAACGATTCGAGCAACCTTATCCGTTTCCATGTGGAGGGTTCTACATTACAGCTTGACGCAGAGGATTATGACTTCTCAAAAACGGCCACTGAGCGCATGTCGTGCGAATACAACGGCAAGCCGATGTCTATTGGTTTCAAGGGTGCCTCGTTTATTGAGGTGTTGAGCAATTTCGACTGCCCAGAGGTTATCATCCAGTTGGCAGATCCAAGCCGTGCAGGCCTTGTACTCCCATCCGAGCAGCCAGAGAACCAAGATATCCTGATGCTCATGATGCCCATGCTGATTAATGATTAAGCCGGAATTATGAAGCTGAACCTACAGAAGCCGCTGGTCGTATTCGACTTGGAGACCACCGGACTTGACCTTGTCAAGGATCGTGTCATCCAGATATCCTATATCAAAGTGTATCCGGACGGGAAGGAAGAGCGTGGAAACGAACTCGTAAATCCAGAAAGACCGATCCCCCAGCTGGTCACTGAGTTGACAGGTATCTCAAACGATGATGTTAAGGACAAGCCGACCTTCAAAGCACTGGCTCAGAATCTGGCTGACAAGTTTGCTGGATGTGATTTTGCCGGATTCAACTCCAATCACTTCGATGTGCCTTTGCTCGCAGAGGAATTCCTGCGTGCCGGCATCGATTTCGATTTCTCAAAATGTCGCCTTATTGACGCCTGCAACATCTTCAGGAAGATGGAACGCAGGAATCTGGCTGCTGCCTATAAGTTCTATTGCGGCAGGAAGATGGAGGAAGATTTTGAGGCCCATCGTGCTGACCAAGACACAGAGGCTACCTATCGCGTCTTGATGGGACAACTCGACAAATATGCACCTGGTGTCAATGAAGATGAAGAGAAGGTCTTGGAGAACGACATGGACAAACTTGCCGAATTCTCGAAGACTAACGACAACATTGATTTTGCGGGTCGTATTGTTTGGGGAGAACTGAAAGACCAGAACGGAAGGACCGTCGTTGACAGCGATGGAAATCCAAAGATGGTTGAGATCTTTAATTTCGGTAAACACAAAGGCCGCCCGGTAGCCGAAGTGCTTCGCAGCGATCCTGGCTACTACAGTTGGATTCTTGCTGGTGACTTTACCTATAACACCAAACAGGTACTCACGCGCATTCGGCTTCGTGAGGCAAAAATGAACGGATGATCATCAGAAGTCTTTTATTTCTCTGTATTACATTCTCTACAGCTCTTGGGATCAATGCCCAAGAGCTGTTAGTCAAAGTGAATGTCAATCACAGTCAGATAGAAGGTTCTGAAACCAGCGTCTTTGACAACCTGCAGCAGTCGTTAGAGCAATTCATGAATGATCATCAGTGGACGGCCCTACAGTTCCAGAAGAACGAGCGTCTGCAGTGTACACTTAATATTACCGTCAACAAGTACGTCCGCGAAGAAAATCTGTTTGAGTGTACTGCCATCATACAGGCAAACCGACCCGTCTTCAATGCCATCTACACCTCTACCTTATTTAATAATAAGGATGACCACTTTGATTTCAAGTTCGCTGAATTCGACCAACTGAACTATAACGATGAGACGGTTGACAATCAGCTGACGGCATTGGCGGCCTACTATAGCTATCTGATCATAGGCATGAACCTGGACAGCTTTGCCCCGATGGGCGGAACAGATGTGTTGCAACAGTGCTATAACCTGGTGAACAATGCACAAAACCTGTCGTATCCGGGGTGGAAACCCTATGAGGATAGCCGTAATCGCTTTGCTATCATCAACGATCTGCTCAGTGAGGCGATGAAACCATTCCGGAAGCTGCAGTACGACTACTATCGGCTCGGACTTGATGAGATGACGGGAAACGCAGATCGTGGGCGAACCCAGATCACCGAGGCGCTCGAAAACGGACTGAAGGCAGCCCACGATGCCAATCCGCTGAGTATGCTTCCGCAAATCTGGACAGACTACAAAAATGATGAACTGATGAATATCTATCATGGGCACGGCAACCGCAAAGAGAAAGAAGGCATCTACAATCTGCTGATGAGTATCAATGCGGCCCAAAGCACTGTGTGGGACAAAATTTTGAATTAATATGCTGAAAAGACTATATATCAGGAATTTCACCTTGATAGACGAACTTGACATAGATTTCTGTCAGGGCTTTTCCGTCATCACTGGTGAGACAGGAGCCGGCAAGAGCATTATTCTCGGTGCTATCGGGCTCCTGCTTGGTCAGCGCGCCGACTCAAAGTCTATCAAACAAGGTGCCGACCGATGCGTCATAGAGGCCCACTTCGACCTCTCACGCTATGATATGGAACAGTTCTTCAACGAAGAAGATATAGAATATGACCCTGATGACTGTATCGTGCGGCGCGAATTGACAGCCTCCGGCAAGAGCAGGGCTTTTGTCAACGACACGCCTGTTCAGCTTTCTACACTGAAGGAACTCGGCGAACAGCTTATCGACATACACTCCCAGCACCAGAACCTACTGCTCAACAAGCAAGATTTCCAACTGGGTGTGGTTGATATTATTGCCGGTGACTCAAATGAATTGCAAGCATACCGTCAGGCCTATGAGCAATATCAGGCACAGAAGAGCGAACTGGAGACTTTCAGGCTGACGATTGAGCGCAACCAGCAGAATATGGATTTCATGCAGTTCCAGTATGAAGAACTTCAGAATGCCAGTCTCGATGAAGACGAACAGGAAGAGCTGGAACAGAAGTGCGAGACGATGACACACTCCGAGGAGATAAAGAGTGCGCTCTATACTGCCGACAATCTGCTTTCCGCAGACATGAATGGCGTCGTCGGCAGCCTCTATGCGGCATACTCGGCACTGAAAGGTATCGAGGGCGTATATCCTGCCATCTCCGAACTGACAGAACGCCTTAACAGCAGCTATATCGAGGTGAAAGACATCTCCTCGGAGATCAGCAGCCAACTGGAACGTATCGATTTCGACCCCGCCGAGTTGGATAGTATCAACAACCGGCTCGACAGGCTCTATGAGCTTGAGAAGAAATATCATGTGGATACTGTGGCCGAGCTCATTGCCAAGCGCGATGAACTAGGAAATCAGCTCTCCGCCATTGAGAACAGCGATGAGCAACTGGCAGAAATGGAACAGCGTCTGAGCAGACAAAAAGACCAGCTCAAGCACCGGGCCGACGCCCTGACCAGACTGCGTGCGAAGGCTGTGAAGATGATAGAGAAAGATATGCTCTCCCGGCTGGCCCCTCTCGGCATGCCGAATATACGTTTCGTCGTTCAAATGACAGAAGAGGATACTTTCAGCCGCAGCGGACAGGACAAGGTAACCTTCCTGTTCAGCGCCAATACATCCACCCCACTCCATCCTATAGCACAGGTGGCTTCTGGCGGTGAGATAGCAAGAGTGATGCTCTCACTGAAAGCCATGATCAGTGCTGCCGTGAAGCTCCCCACAATCATCTTCGACGAGATAGACACAGGCGTCAGCGGGAAGATTGCAGAGAAGATGGCAGAAATCATGCGTGAGATGGGACAGAACGGGCGCCAGGTGATTAGTATCACCCACCTCCCCCAGATTGCCGCTTTAGGCAGTACGCACTATAAGGTTGAGAAAGAAGACGATGCCCGTGCGACTACCAGCCGGATGAAAAAACTGACAAACGATGAGCGCATCCGTGAGATTGCCCAGATGCTGTCGGGCACCGACGTGACGGATGCTGCTATACAAAATGCTAAACAACTATTAAGATTATGAAGAAAACAATTCTGATATGCGGCCTGCTGATGGCGGCCATTAGTGTCATCGCACAACCCTCATGGGTAAAGAACGCCTCGAAATCGGTCTTCACACTGAAGACCTTCTCGCCCGACGGACAGTTAATCGCAAGTAGTAACGGTTTCTATACAGGAACCGACGGTGCTGCCGTCAGCAGCTTCATGCCTTTCAAGGGTGCAAGCCGCGCCGTTATCATCGATGCTCAGGGCAAGGAATGGGAGGTCTCGTCGATTATCGGTGTCAACGAGATGTACGATGTGGCAAAGTTCCGTGTCAACAACCACAAGTCGCCGTCACCAGCCATCAGCCAGTGGAATGCACCGGAAGGCAGCAGCGCATGGGTACTACCCTATCGCGCCAAGAATGCCGAGTCTGGCACTGTCAGGAAGTCTGAGACCTTTATGGGCAACTATGCCTATTACACCGTCAGTATCCCTGCCAGTGAGAATAATGCAGGCTGCCCCATGTTCAATGAGTCCGGCGAGATCATCGGCATGATCCAGGCGTCTGCATCAGCGCGGGACACACTCAGCTATGCTGTCAGTGCCCGTTTTGCCGACTCGCTCTCGATAAAGGGTGTCATGTTCAACGATCCCGTCTTAAAGCAAACCCAGATCCGGAAAGAACTCCCTGCCGATATCAAGGAGGCCAATGTCGCCCTCTATCTCTCCGCTTCCCAGATGGACTCTGCCGCCTATGCCAGTCTGATACAGGACTTCATCCGTCAGTTCCCGAATGAAGCCGACGGCTATGTCCACCGCGCCAGCCAGGAAGCTGCCGGAGGTGATTTCTCTGCGGCAGAGCGCGATATGGAGACAGCCATCAAGCTTTCGGAATCCAAGGACGAGGTGCATTTCAGCTATGCCAGGATGATATACAACAAAGAAATCTACCAGAGTGCACAGCCCTATGCCAACTGGAGCCTCGACAAAGCCCTGCAGGAGATTCAGACTGCCAACCAGTCCAACCCGCAGCCTACCTATCGCCAGCTTGAAGCCAACATCCTCTTTGCACAAAAGAAATATGATGATGCCTATAATTGCTTTATTGAACTGACGAACAGTAATTTGCGCAGCGCAGAGATTTATTATGCCGCAGCCCGCTGCAAGGAAATGCAGAAGGATACAGTTGCCATGCTCGCACTGATGGATTCGACTATTGCAACGTTTAGCAAGCCTTATCTGAAAGAGGCAGCCCCCTATATATGGGCAAGAGCAGAGGCAAGGCGAAATGCTGGAAAATACCGTGATGCTGTCAGTGACATGAATGAATATGAGGCACTGATGTCGGCTACCATTAATGACAATTTCTATTACATCCGTCATCAGACGGAGATCCAGGGGCGTCTTTACCAACAGGCTCTCAACGACATCAACCGCGCCATACAGATGAATCCCCAGGAGCTGTTGTACTACGCTGAGAAATCCTCACTCGAGATCCGCGTAGGCATGTATGACAATGCCGTTCAGACAGCCGACGAGTGCATCAGGCTTGACAGCAGCAATAGCGACGGCTACCTGTTCAAAGGCCTTGCCCAGTGTCTCAAAGGCAACAAAGCTGAAGGGATAAAGAACCTTCAGAAAGCCAAGGAACTCGGCGATACCCAGGCCGATGCCCTCATCGAGAAATACAAATAAGCCTTCACTTCTCGCAGAGCCAGTACTCCGAACAGCCGTTCACCATGCGGTGGCGGAAATTGAAGCGGTAGTTGTTCATCGACCGTCCCAGCACGGCAGGCGTGGCCCGTTTGGCATCGAAGTAGGCGTAACGTCCTGAGAACGTGGCGAGTATCTCCGATGTGCTCCACCATCGGCCCTCGCCGTCCTTGGGCTTGCGGAACGTCTCGTTGATCATCTCAACCAGGTCGATGGTGCGCTGGTAGGGCACGTTCTCCTCGATCAGCGTCTGTATCTCGTCATCCTCCAGCCAGAAGCGTTCACCTTTATTAAATAGGTGGAGAGCCTGGGCATAGAGTTGGCGATGGTCGAGATTGTCGGTGAAGTCGATGTTCTTGCCTGCCGGGATGCCCACGCAGACGAAGCGGCGCGAACCCGTGGGATCGACCAGCGGCTGCTG
>ODAJ012117885.1_pt1 | contig 30313 bp, 22 predicted proteins | sample 1539241 | NCBI WGS metagenome assembly ODAJ01 (sample SAMN02144231, study PRJEB22623) | gut metagenome | biome: sheep rumen | host: Ovis aries | place: New Zealand
AATTTCTGCGGCAGCACCTCGTGGAGGGCGAGATGCCGCAGTTTACCGACTCGGCCAGCAGCAACCGTCTGCTGGTGTCGAAGATGATCGCCGACAAACTGAAACTCAAGTCGGGCGACCGGCTCTATGCCTACTTCATCAATGAGGACGTGCGCACCAGGCGCTTCACCATCAGCGGCATCTACCAGACCAATATGACACGCTTCGATGAGAACCTCTGCTTCACCGACCTGCACACCGTGAGAAGACTCAACGGCTGGGGGACCGACCTGTGCAACGGGGCCGAGATAACAGTGGAGGACTTCGACCGACTGCAGGAGACAGCAGACGCCTTCATCGAGCACGTGAACCGGCAGACAGACTCTCTGGGCAACACCTACTCCTCGCAGACCATCTACGAAGCCTATCCACAGGTGTTCAACTGGCTGGAACTGCTCGACATCAACGTGTGGATCATCCTGGCACTGATGGTATGCGTGGCAGGCTTCACCATGATCAGCGGCCTGCTCATCATCATCCTGGAGCGCACGCAGATGATCGGCGTGCTGAAAGCCTTAGGGGCGCGCAACAAGACCGTCAGGCACATCTTCCTCTGGTTCTCCGTGTTCATCATCGGCCAGGGTCTCGTGCTGGGCAACGCCGTCGGACTGGTCATCATCCTCGTGCAGAAATGGACCGGCCTGGTCAGACTCGACCCTCAGACCTACTACGTCAGTGAGGTGCCGATGGAAGTCAACGTGCCTCTGTTCGTGCTGATCAACGCCGCCACCCTGCTCATCTGCTTCTTCGTGCTGATCGCACCCAGTTACCTGATATCGCACATCCATCCGGCAAAATCGATGCGATATGAGTAAGGATATGTTCTAAAAGTCGGTAGAAATACACAATATTCATAATAAACTAAAAATATTGCACATTTTTTTTGGAAATGTGCAAGAAACGTATTACCTTTGCACAAAATTTTAAAATTTGTGCAATTTCAATGTATACCTTCAGTAGCTTCAACAAATATATCCAGCGGGCTATCGTAGACAACTGGGACCAGGATGCTCTCACAGACTATCAGGGGGCAACCCTCCAGTTTCACGACGTGGCCAGGAAGATAGAGAAACTGCATATCCTCTTTGAGAACAGCAATGTAAAGACAGGCGACAAGATAGCACTGTGCGGTCGCAACTCCGCCCACTGGGCTGTGGCCTACCTGGCCACCCTGACCTACGGGGCCGTGGCGGTGCCCATCCTGCATGAGTTCAACGGTGAGCAGATCCAGAACATCGTCAACCACTCAGGCTCAAAACTGCTCTTCATCGGCGACTATGCCGTGAAGACCATCAAGCCTGAGGAGATGCCAGGCCTGGAAGGGATCATCAACCTGCCGGACTTTTCGCTGTTCATCAGCAGGTCGGAGCAACTCACCTACGCGCGCGAACATCTTAATTTAATGTTCGGCAGCAAGTATCCCATGGCCTTCAGACGGGAGCACGTGGACTATCACGAAGACCAGGCTGAGGAGTTGGCGCTCATCAACTACACCAGCGGCACCACCGGGTTCTCAAAAGGCGTGATGCTGCCCTACCGCTCGCTGTGGGGCAACATCGAGTTCATCATGAACCGTCTGGGCAAGCAGGTGAAGCCCGGCGACAACCTGCTGAGCATCCTGCCGATGGCCCACATGTACGGCATGGCAGTGGAGTTTCTGTTCGGCTTCTGCAACGGCTGTCACCTGTTCTTCCTGACGCGACTGCCCAGTCCGGCCATCATCGCACAGGCCTTCACCGACGTTCAGCCTACGCTGATCGTCACCGTGCCCCTGATCATCGAGAAGATCATCCGCAAGAAGGTGTTCCCGAAGATCCAGAACAACCGGATGCGACTGCTGTTTGCGATGCCCGTGGTGAGCAAGAAGGTGAAGGAGCGCATCAGCAAGGAAGTGTATAATGCCTTCGGCGGGAGACTCTACCAGATCATCGTGGGCGGTGCAGCCCTGTCGAAGGAAGTGGAGGAGTTTCTGCTGAGCATCGGATTCCCCATCACGGTGGGCTATGGCACGACCGAGTGTGCCCCACTGATATCCTACTGCGACTATAAGGACTTCATGCCCGGCTGCTGCGGCCAGCCTGTAGACAGGATGGAGGTGAAAATCCTGTCGAGCGACCCCGAGAACATCCCCGGCGAGATAGTCACCCGTGGCTGCAACGTGATGCTGGGCTACTATAAGAACGAAGAAGCCACCCGCCAGGCCATCGATGCCGAGGGCTGGTATCACACCGGCGACCTGGGCACCCTCTCCGCCACGAACCACCTGTATATCCGAGGGCGCATCAAGAACATGCTATTAGGCTCAAACGGCCAGAACGTCTATCCCGAGGAGATCGAAGACAAACTCAACTCGATGGCGATGGTGTCGGAGTGCATCGTCGTGCAGCGCGGCGACAAACTCGTCGCCCTGGTGCATCCCGACAAGGACGACCTGATGAACTTCAGCGCAGCAGAACTGGAGAGCATCATGGAGCAGAACCGGCAGACGCTGAACAGCCAGTTGCCAGCCTACAGCCGCCTGGCCGCTATCGAACTGCACGAGGAAGAATTTGCCAAGACCCCGAAGAAAAGTATAAAACGCTACTTATATCAGAACTAATCATTTATGGAACAATTACCGAGTTTCAACGCGCTCATCCAAAAGAGCATCATAGAGAACTGGGACCGTGATGCACTGACCGACTACAAAGGCCAGACCCTGCAATTCCACGATGTCGCCCGGAAGATAGAGAAACTGCATATTCTCTTTGAGCACAGCGGCATACAGAAAGGCGACAAGATAGCCCTGTGCGGCCGCAACTCCAGCCAGTGGGCCGTCGGATTCATCGCCACGCTGACCTACGGAGCCATCGCAGTGCCCATCCTGCACGAGTTCAATGCCGAGCAAATCCACAACATCGTGAACCACTCGGAGGCGCGCCTGCTGTTCGTGGGCGACCATGTGTGCACCATCATCGACCCGCAGCAGATGCCCCATCTGGAAGGCATCATCAACAACCCCGACTACTCGCTGATGGTGTCGCGCACAGACAAACTGACATACGCCCGCGAGCACCTGAACGAACTCTACGGCAAGAAATTCCCCAAGTACTTCAGAAAGGAACATGTCAGTTACTACATGGAGCAGAGTCCCGACGAACTGGCCGTCATCAACTACACCAGCGGCACAACGGGCTTCTCCAAAGGCGTGATGCTGCCCTACCGGGCCCTGTGGTCGAACTATGACTTCGCCTGCCACGTGCTGGGCGAGCAGATCCACGCCGGCGACAAGGTAATCTCAATGCTGCCAATGGCCCACATGTACGGCATGGCCTTCGAGTTCATCTTCGAGTTCCTGCATGGCTGTCATGTGTACTACCTGAACCGCGTGCCATCGCCCGCCATCATCGCACAAGCCCTGGCGGAGGTGAAGCCTGTGATCGTCATCGCCGTGCCCCTGATCATCGAGAAGATCATCCGCAAGAAAGTGTTCCCGAAGATTCAGAACAACCGCATGCGACTGCTGCTGCAGATGCCCGTCATCTCGAAGAAGGTGCGCGAGATGATCTGCCAGGAGGTGCTCAAGGCCTTTGGCGGCAGAATGTACGAGGTAATCATCGGCGGTGCTGCCCTCAACCAGGAGGTGGAGCAGTTCCTGAAGCGCATCGACTTCCCCTATACCGTGGGCTATGGTGCGACAGAGTGCGCCCCCATCATCTGCTACAGCGACTGGCACACCTTCGCACTCGGTTCGTGCGGAAGGGCTGCCCTGCACCAGCAGGTGGAGATCGACTCGCCTGACCCGAGACACATCCCGGGCGAGATACTCACCAAGGGTCCGAACGTGATGCTGGGCTACTATAAGAACCCGGAGGCCACGGCAGAGGCCATCGACAGCAACGGCTGGTATCACACCGGTGACCTGGGTACGATGGACGAGGACGGAAACGTGTACATCAACGGCCGTTCGAAGAACATGCTGCTCGGGCCCAACGGCCAGAACATCTACCCGGAGGAAATCGAGGACAAACTCAACTCGATGACCATGGTCGTTGAGAGCATCGTGGTGCAGCGTGACAACAAACTGGTGGCCCTGGTGCATCCCGACCTGGACGAGGCGAAGAACATGCGGTTCTCAGACGAAGACCTCAAGAACATCATGGAACAGAATCGCAACGGGCTTAACGAGATGCTGCCTGCCTACGAGAAGATCTCGGAGATAGAGATCCATGAGGAGGAGTTTGAGAAGACGCCGAAGAAGTCAATCAAGCGGTATCTGTATCAATAGAATTGAGTATTCTGATTAGACTACTATTCGTAATTGAGTATTAAGATTTGGGGTTTGAGATTTTTCTCTCAAACCCCAAATCTCAAACATAATAATAGTAATACCAATAGGTGCCAGCGTACTGTTCTTCGACCTTCCCTTTGCGCTCAGTATCAAGAGGATATTTGGCCTCTAAGTCTTTGAAGTTGTTAAAGTCCTCCTCCATCACGGCATTCTGATAGACGAACCTCGGCTTGGATCGCAAGTGATTATAGAGCGTCAAGGCCTCACGATAGTGTTTGGGCAGACGGTCGGCATTCTGTGCGTCGCTAACCTGATAATACTGGCAAAGCATGTTGACAAACTCATCCAGGCGCTTGTCGATGAGGAGTCCGCAGAGTTCATAGTCAGCCAACGGTCTGCTTACCACGGTGTCCCTGCGCTCCAACAGTTTCAGATAGCGCATAGGCAGCATCTTCTCTGCTGGTCGTCCCCCAAAATACCGGTAGATACTGTCGACGGGGTAAAGAATGGAGCGCGCCTCGCCGCCAGTGGGCAGCATGGCACTGCTGCCCGCCACTATCGGATACAGGAACAGGCGCTCACCCAGTTCCCCCTTTCTGGCCAGTGCATACATGCGCACCATCTGCAGATTGGCGTCACTCTCGAGCGACTTGCGTCCCACCTTGAGTGCCCCCTCCCAGTCGTTCTCCAGCAGACAAGCCTCCGCCTTCATCCGATAATGGAAAACAGCATTCGTGTTACTGAGACAAGCCACCATCAGGATCATCAGCACCATCAGGGAGACATTGACCCACATAGCACGTGAGAAGACCCCCACAGGCTCCACTTTCGGTTCCACATCCTGTAGGGTCCTCATCAGAAAGACCAGTACGAGCCACACGACGATAAGCAGCGGGAAGAGCCACCACCAGTATCCCCATGAGGCATGAATGTCGATATCTGGGCTGACATCTGTCAGTGCCGCGAGCACCAGCATCGAGGGAAAATAAGTCAGGGCATGACCTCTCTTGCGCAGTCTGGTCAATGAATAGACCAGCATCTGGAGCAACTGCAGCAGGACAATGATGATGACAGGCGAGAGCAGACGGTGATAGTTGGTCAGTCCCCCGCTGAGCACATGCTGTGCGACGGCCAGGAGGTCAGCCTGGAAGCAAAAGAGCCAGAGGGCGGAGAAAATCCAAAAAACAATAGCACACATCACCCGCAGGGGTAGCGTGCTATTGTTGCTTTTAGAAAACCTGTAAGCCATTCTGTTAGTTCTTCTTCAGTACCACAGCCGAACGTGCGGGGATATAGAGTTTCAGCCACTCCTTCTTATCCTTGACGTAGAGCGGGTCATAGTTGGTCACATGCGTCATCGTGTCGTCGGCAAAGCCATTACCACCGAAGTCCTTCGAGTCGGTATTCAGCACCACATCGTAAGAGCCTGTGGGCACGAGGAATCCGTAGTCAGTATAGGACTGCGTCGGTGAGAAGTTGAATACGAAGACGAGGTCGCCACGCATGAAGCATAGAATCTTGTCGCCCTCGTTGTGCCAGATCTCGGTGACAGGCGTGTCCTGGAAATTCTTCTGGCTCTTGATGACCTCCAGCATCCTGCGGTCGAAGTCGCCCAGCCAGTGGTAGCAGAGGTCCTTGTTGTCGACGAGGTTCCACTGTCGGCGTGCATACTTATATGACCAGCCGTTACCCTCGCGTGGGAAGTCGATCCATTCGGGATGTCCGAACTCATTGCCCATGAAATTGAGGTAGCCTCCGTTGATGCATCCGGCAGTGACGAGGCGTATCATCTTGTGGAGAGCGATGCCTCTCTGTGCGATATCGTTGACATCCTTCTTGGCAAAGTGCCAGTACATATCAGCATCGATGAGACGGAAGATGATAGTCTTGTCGCCGACGAGGGCCTGGTCGTGGCTCTCGCAGTAGGAGATGGTCTTCTCGTCGGGACGGCGATTGCGCACTTCCCAGAAGATCGAGGTCACATTGATATCCTCGTCACGCACCTCCTTAATGGTCTTGATCCAGTAGTCAGGTATGTTCATTGCCATGCGGTAGTCGAAGCCATAGCCTCCATCCTCAAATTTCGCAGCAAGTCCCGGCATGCCAGACACCTCCTCAGCGATGGTGATAGCGTTGGGGTTCTCCTCATGTATCAGGCAGTTGGCCAGCGTCAGGTAGCAGATGGCATTGTCGTCCTCATGGCCATTGAAGTAGTCGCCATAGCCTCCGAATGCCTCTCCGAGGCCGTGACTGTAATAGAGCATGGAGGTGACGCCGTCGAATCGGAATCCGTCGAAGTGGAACTCACTGAGCCAGTAGCGGCAGTTGGAGAGCAGGAAGTGGATGACCTCATCCTTGCCGTAGTCGAAGCAAAGAGAGTCCCAGGCCGGGTGCTCATGACGGTCGCCAGGATAAAAGAACTGGTTGGGGTCGCCCGCCAGATTGCCCAGTCCTTCGACCTCGTTCTTCACAGCATGAGAGTGTACGATATCCATTATGACGGCGATGCCCAGTCGATGGGCCTCGTCGATGAGTGCCTTGAGTTCCTCAGGTGTGCCGAAGCGGCTGCTCGGTGCGAAGAAACTACTGACGTGATAGCCGAAGGATCCATAGTAAGGATGCTCTTGGATGGCCATCACCTGGATAGCATTGTAGCCATCCTTGGCGACACGCGGCAGCACGTTGTCCTTGAACTCAGTATAGGTGCCCACCTTCTCAGCATCCTGTGCCATGCCCACGTGGCACTCGTAGATGAGCAGCGGGTTCTTCTTGGGCTTGAAGTTCTTCTTCTTCCAGACGTAGGGCTCCGGGTTCCACACCTGTGCTGAGAAAATCTTGGTGTTGTCGTCCTGTACAACTCGCCGGCACCAGGCGGGAATACGCTCTCCCTCTCCACCATTCCACTTCACCTTCATCTTGTAGAGGTCGCCGTGCTTGACGGCCTTCTCCGAGAGTTTCAACTCCCAGTTGTCTGTGCCTTCGATGCGCTTGCAGCGGTATTTCTCGTTCTCAGTCCAATTGTTGAAGTCGCCGATGAGATAGATGTCTGTCGCATTTGGGGCCCACTCACGGAAGACCCAGCCTTTGGGTAGTTTGTGGAGGCCGAAGTAGAAATGGCCTGAAGCGAAGTCAGTAAGTGAGCGCTTGCCATTCTGCGTCAGTTGGTTCAGTTTCCACACGGCATGGTCGTGACGCCCCCTGATGGCATCCTCGAAAGGCTCCAGCCATGAGTCATGCTGAACGAGTCCTATATGCTCAGGAGTTTGAGATTTGAGGTCAGAGATTTGCAAATTCGCAGCCGCCTTCTTCGGGGCTGCCGTCTTCTTTACTGTCGTCTTCTTGGTGACTGCAGCCTTCTTGGCTGCGGATTTCTTAGTCGTGGTCTCTTTCTTTGCCATATCTGTGTTACATTACTTTTACCTTGAATATTGCTTTTCTAATCTCAGGATTAGCGGCGATGCAGGGCGCATGACCGTCCTGTGGGAAGAATATGGCCATTTGCATGGGTTTGAGTGTGACATACGTCTGTGCCATAGTATCGCCGTACTTTGTGATGTCCTTCTCCGCATTGTACTCGAAAGGAGGAAGATCGTCGGTGGGTGTATAGCCGAATGTCTCCTCACATGAGAGCGGTATCTGGATGTCGATCATGTCAATATGCGTCTCCAGGGTTGCTGCCTCCTTTGCCCGTCCCTTGGCGACTGTCAGGTTGAGGAATAAGTCCTTGTCTTTAATTGGATACTTGCCAGCCTCCATTGTATTGAGGTCGTGGCTCTTGAGGAACTCGATGACATCAGCAAAGAGCGGGTTCAGTACCACATATTTGCTGAGATTTTCTAATTTGTCGATGATCATACTGATTATATTTTTTAAGTTGTCTATTTATCCAACTGTCTGTGTCCACGGATATAGGTTCCCTTTGCCGTCACCTTTCCATTGCGGTCTTTCTCGACGAAATCACCGTCGCGCTTGTCGTCGCGATAGGTCCCTTCAAAGCGGTTGCCACTCTTATCCTCCTCAATGGCAGGTCCATTACGCTTACCGTCCTTGAAGGAGCCCTTGAACTTGGAGCCGTCGGCATAGCGTGCGATGCCCTCGCCATCAATCTTTCCGTTCTTGAAATAGCCCTCATAGAGGTCGCCTTTCTTGGTGGTCAGTTTACCTTTACCATTAGGCTTGTCATCTTTCCATAGTCCGATATACTGGTCGCCATTCTTCCACACCATCGTGCCTTGGCCCTGTTTATCGCCCCTATAGAACTGTCCTGTATATTTGTCGCCATTGGCATAGCGTGAGATTCCCATCCCTGTGCGCTCTCCTTTCACATACTCGCCCTCGTAGACGTCACCATTCTTGAACTTGTATATGCCCCTTCCGTTCTGCAGGTTGTCGGCCCACTGTCCGACATAAACGTCGCCAGAGGCATACTTGAAGGTACCCTTGCCATGACACTGATTGTCGACCCACTGGCCTTCATAACTGGAGCCGTCGCCCCAGTCGAAGCGTCCCTGTCCGTTTTTCTGGTCATCCTTCCAGTCGCCCTTGTAGTAGGCCCCGTTAGCGAAGGTATATAGACCTTTGCCTGAACGCTTATCCATCTTCCAGTCGCCATCATATTTGTCGCCGTTGAAATAATACATGATGCCATGCCCATGCTGATAGTCACGGAACCAGAGACCATCGTAGCGGTTGTTGTTGGCGAAGTAGAAAGTGCCCTTACCATGCTGCTGATCCTGGTACCACTCGCCCTCGTATTTCTCACCGTCGAAGAAGGTGTAGACACCGAAGCCCTGTCGCTTGCCTTTGACGTATTCCCCCTCGTAGACGTTGCCGTTCTGATAATAAGTCTTACCTTTCCCATTGGGTTTACCCTGCACCATCTCGCCCTGATAGTCACCACCATCCTTGGTCGTACACGAGCCCAATGTAATCTTCTGGCCACTTGCCATCATAGGGATAATTATTAATAAGGTGAATGTATATCGTCTTAAAATCATCTTTTCATTTTTTAAATTCTTTGCAAAAATAGAGAAAAAAAACGAGAATGCCAAATATTCACTGATTATTTGCCCTAAACTAAGTTTTTTTTGCAATTTTTTGTTACTTAACTCGATTTTTTCGCAACTTTGGCTTTACCGAACTTACTCGGCATCCGGAAATGAAAAGAAAAGAGAACTTTTCTTTTGCGTTTCACTTTTTTTTCGTATCTTTGCCCCCACTATGAAGTTTGCAGCAATCATTCCCGCCCGCTATGCGTCGACACGCTTTCCGGGCAAGCCGTTGGCAGTGCTCAGCGGCAAGACAGTGATCCAGAGAGTATGCGAGCAGGTGCAAAGCGTGCTCAGTGAAGTATATGTAGCCACTGACGATGAGAGAATCAGCCAGGCTGTAGAGCAGTTTGGCGGGAAGCCGGTGATGACCCGTTCGGACCATAAAAGCGGTACTGACCGCATCGAGGAGGCCGTCGAGAAAACCGGGACACAGGCTGACGTCATCATCAACGTTCAGGGCGACGAGCCCTTCATCCAATCCTCTCAGATAGAGACGCTAATGCATCTGTTTGAGGATCCAGAGACCCAGATAGGCACCCTGGGCAAGCGTTTCGAGACCCTCGAGGCTTTGCAGAACCCCAACTCGCCAAAGATTGTCGTCGACAACCGTGGCTTCGCCCTCTACTTCAGCCGTTCGGTGATTCCCTATATACGGGGTGTGGGGCCTAATGACTGGCTGGGCCATTATCCCTTCCTGAAGCACCTGGGAGTGTATGCCTATCGCCGCGAAGTGCTTCAGCAAGTGACACGACTGCCTCAAAGCAGCCTGGAGAAAGCGGAGAGCCTGGAACAGTTACGATGGCTACAAAACGGCTATCGTATCCGTGTGGGGCTGACCGACGTGGAGACAGTGGGTATCGACACCCCTGAGGATCTTCAGCGTGCCGAGACATTCCTACGCCTCTCGCATCTGCCGCAATAACTCTCTCTGGCGCTCTGAGAGATTCGTCGGTAGTTTCACCTGATAGGTGATGATAAGGTCGCCGAAAGTGCCGTCTCCCCGGCCGTAGCCTTTGCCACGTAGGCGCACCTTAGTGCCTGGCTGCGTCTCGGGCTTGACTTTCATTTTCAGTTTATGCCCATTGGAGAGTGTGATCATCACATCACCTCCGAGCATGGCCGTATAGAAGTCGATGGAGACCGTCGCGTTCATCTCGCCACTGTTCGTGCGGGCCTGACGCCCGAAGCCAGAGCCTCCGGAGAAACCCTGGAATCCGCCGAAGCCCCCACCCTGCTGCCCCTTTCGTCCGAAGAGATCCTCGAAGAATGAGGAGAACCCTCCACTGCCGGAGAAACTGGAGAAGTCGAAGCCGCTAAACGGATTAGCACCACCAGCCCCACCGCCGAAGCCTCCGCCTGCCTTCTCGAAGGCCTCAGCCTGACGCCACTGTTCACCATACTGGTCGTATTTCTTGCGCTTCTCCGGGTCGCTAATCACATCGTAGGCCTCCTGGAGTGCCTGAAACTTGGCTTGAGCCTTAGGGTCGTCGGGATGCAGGTCAGGATGGAACTGCTTGGCCCTTTTCAGGTAGGCCTTCTTCACATCCTTCTGGAGTATCGTCTTGTCGACGCCTAAAATCTTGTAATAGTCTATAAATGCCATAATACAATCCTCCTTAATTTATCGCTATAGAAACTCATCAGCAAAAAGTGTGCCGAAAAAAGACGAATTATTTGGGCGTCTCACTTTTTTGTAGTACCTTTGCAGAAAAATACGGATTATATGAATAAAAGACTATTGTCAGCCATATTGCTCACCCACATGACGCTTGCCGCATCTGCCCAACCAGCCACGAAGACCGTCCACCTGAAAATCATTGAGACCAGTGACGTACACGGCCATTTCTTCCCCTATGACTTCATGGAGAAAAAGCCCATCAAAGGCACCCTTGTGCGCGCAAACTACTATATCAAAAAAGAAAGGGCCAAATATGGCGACAATCTGTTACTCATCGACAATGGCGACATCCTACAGGGTCAACCTTGCGTCTATTGGTCGAACTACGTGATGCCAGAGGACGAGAACCTGGCCGCGACAGTCATCAACTATATGAAATACGACGCGGAGACCGTCGGCAACCACGACGTGGAGCCAGGGCACAAGGTCTATGACAAATGGATCAGGGAAGTGCGCTGTCCGCTGATAGGTGCGAACATCGTCAAGGAGGACTTTAAGGACGGCCCCGCCAATCCTGAGAGCGTCTACACGGGTCTGAAGCCCTACTCCGTGCATTACATGGACGGTGTCAAGATTTGCATCATCGGTATGCTGACCCCAGCAATTCCCAACTGGCTCAACAAGTCAATCTGGAAAGGTATGGCATTTGAAGAGATGGTCAGTTGCGCCAAGAAATGGGTGAAGTACATTCAGGATGTAGAGAAGCCAGACCTGCTGTTCGGCCTGTTCCATTCCGGTCTCAACGGAGGCATCAAGACCGATGAGTATGAGGAGGATGCCACAGAGTCCGTGGCCCGTGAGGTGCCGGGGTTCGACATCATTTTCTTCGGGCACGACCATCAGGTACATAATGAGTGGATCACCAACTGCGAGGGGCAGCGTGTGCTGTGTATTGACCCGTCCTGCTATGTGAAGAATGTGGCAGAGGCAGAAATCAGCCTGACCTACAAGAATGGTAAACTCACGAAGAAGGACATCAGCGGTAAGATTGTCAGTGTGCTCGACGAAGAGGCTGATCAGGAGATGCTCACCCACTTCCAGCCCACTATCGAGAAGGTGAAGCAGTATGTAGGCCGCAAGATAGGACGTTTCGAGTCGCCTATCTATACCCGTGAAAGTTTTTTCGGCAACTCCGCGTTCACCGACCTGATCCACAACCTGCAGATGCAAATCTCGAAGGCAGACATCTCGTTCAATGCGCCTCTGGCCTTTAACACAGTCATCAAGGCTGGCGACGTCACCCAGGGCGACATGTTCAAACTCTACCGTTTTGAGAACCTGCTGTTCGTGCTCCGCATGACAGGTGAAGAGATCCGCAAACATCTTGAATTCTCCTACGATATGTGGACTAACACCATGACCTCTCCAGACGACCACGCCCTTCGCCTGAATGCAGCCGCCACAGACGACCAACAGCGTACAGGATTTCAGTACTACACCTTTAATTTCGACTCCGCCTGCGGCATCGACTACGAAGTAGACCTGACCAAGCCCGACGGCGAGAAGGTTAAAATCCTGCGCATGTCGAATGGTGAGCCCTTCGACGATCAGAAGTGGTATAAGGTAGTGATGAACAGTTACCGTGCCAACGGCGGCGGCGAGTTGCTCACTCGTGGCGCAGGCATCCCGCAGGACTCCCTGGCGCATCGCGTCCTCTTCCATACCGACCTTGACCAGCGGCACTATCTGACCGAGGAGATTCGCCGTATGGGAACTGTCAATCCAAAGCCAAACCACAACTGGCGTTTCGTGCCGGAGGAATGGGTGAAGCCCGCCCTGGAACGTGACCGCAAACTCCTGTTCGGAAAATGAAGAAGTACTATTTCGTCTTCTGCAAGGAAGACCTGCTGTTGGAAAAGACCAACGACGGGGGTTATACTATCCCACTACAAGAGATCCCCCCTGTGGCACTGAAGCCCTGGACTAACGTGATGAACATCACCCCCCTTGACGGTGTGGAAGTGAAGGCCTACAGCATCGACGCCCCGGTCACAGATGACGCGCGCTATGAGATGTGTCCCCTGCGCCAGAGTTACTACCTGCTGTCACGTCCACTCTATCTGAAGGCCGGGAAATGCCAGGAACTGCTCTATTGGGATCATAACACGCGGTATTGCAGTGTATGCGGCTCACCCATGCGCATGGATACAGACATCTCAAAGAAATGTACGGAATGCGGCAAGGAGATATGGCCGCAACTGTCAACAGCCGTCATTGTGCTGATACATAAAGGAGACGAAGTGCTGCTGGTGCGTGCCAAGAATTTCAAGCGCGACTTCTATGGTCTTGTGGCCGGCTTTGTGGAGACTGGCGAGACGCTGGAGGAAGCCGTGGCCCGCGAGGCTTTCGAGGAGACAGGTGTCACCATCACCAATATCCGCTATTTCGGTTCACAGCCCTGGCCATATCCCTGTGGGCTGATGGTGGGCTATCATGCCGACTATGTCAGCGGCGACATCCACCTTCAGAAGAGTGAGATAGCCAAAGGTGGCTGGTTCAGTAAGGACAACCTGCCGAACATACCAGAGAAACTGTCTATTGCCCGGATGCTGATAGACGACTGGCTCAGTACTCAATAGTCTTCATCGTCATCTTCCCCTTGTAAGAGACCGTGCTCTCCACCAGGTAGCAACTGGCACCATCAGGAATACAGAGGGTAGCCCTGAAATGTAGTCCATCAGCATCCACGTGACTATACTCCATCCCCCCCAGCACAGCCTCATCCAGGAATTTCTCAGGTACCATCTTATGGTACATCTGTTTTCTGAAATCACTGGAATAAAGACACTGCGCCCCTTTATAGATGCTGATGTGCATGATATTGTCGTAGTAAACATTCTCCACCTCCATGCCATCCTCATTGTAGGTATGTCTGACCACCTTATATTTTGTAGGGTTGATGGCGATATACCAGTGGTAGCGCTCCCCATTGTAGGTGACAACAGAGTCTCTCTTCACCTGATGCTTGTAGGACATGACCTTCGGCGTATCGTGTACAAAGACCTCAGCATCCTCTGGGTCGCTGCTTTTCACCACCTTGATGATATCGTCATTCTGATTCTTAAACCAGAACAGGTTGGCCGTCTGTTTCTCAATCGCATAGGTGGCACCAGAACTGAGCACCAGGGCGTTTTCCACGATCTTGAAATAGGCAGGCATACTAGTAGAGTCGGAATAGAAGATAGTGTCGCCCTTGACCCTGAAGGACACATCCTCTGTCTCGGCATCCAACCAGACCCCCTGCAACATCGCCTTCGCCTCTTTGTCCTCAGGATTGTCCTTCGGCAATGTCTTGGCTTTCTGAGAATCGCACCCTGTGACAAAAAAAGCCAGCGTGATGACTATAATCGAAAACTTATTCATTTACTTACCTATGCAGTGGTACTCGAAATCATTCTCCAGTAGTTCTTCTGCATCAAAAATATTCCTACCGTCAATCACCAGCGAGCGCTTCATCGCTTTCCTGATCACGCCCCATCCGGGCAGACGGAACTCCTTCCACTCCGTCAGGAGCAACAGTGCGTCGGCATCGAGCACCGCATCATACATATCGCGACAATAGGTCACCGTGTCACCTATCCTGCGCCTGCACTCATCCATGGCAATGGGGTCATAGACACGCAGGATACAGCCGACCTCCAACAGTCGGCCAATCATAACAAGTGCCGTCGACTCGCGCATGTCATCCGTCTCCGGTTTAAAGGAGAGTCCCCACATAGCGATGGTCTTGCCTTTCAAAGCCTCCGGACTGCCAAAAGCCCTAACGAGTTTATCGAAAAGCACGCTCTTCTGCCTCTCGTTGACTCTCTCCACAGCCTTCAACACCTCCATGGAGTAGCCATTCTGGTCGGCCGTCTTAATAAGGGCCTTCACATCCTTGGGGAAGCAGGAGCCGCCATAGCCACAACCAGCATAGAGGAACTTCCGTCCGATGCGTGTGTCAGAGCCAATGCCTGCGCGTACCATATTAATATCCGCCCCCACACGCTCGCAGAGGTTAGCAATATCATTCATAAACGAGATGCGTGTAGCGAGCATCGAATTAGCCGCATACTTGGTCATCTCTGCTGAAGGGATATCCATGAATATCACTCGAAAATTATTAATCAGAAAGGGCTTGTATAGTTTCGTCAACACTTTCTTGGCATGCTCGCTCTCCACACCTACCACCACCCGGTCAGGCGACATAAAGTCCTTGATGGCATTCCCCTCCTTGAGGAACTCCGGATTAGAGGCCACGTCGAACTCGATGTCAACACCGCGCCTATTCAATTCGTCCTCGATAGTCTTACGCACCTTCTTGGCCGTACCCACAGGCACTGTCGACTTTGTGACAACCACCACATAGTGGTTCAGGTTCTCACCAATGGTCTTGGCAACCTGCAGTACATATTTCAGGTCAGCCGATCCATCCTCGTCAGGCGGCGTACCTACGGCGGAAAATACAATTTCCACATCATCGAGCACAGCGGCGAGATCCGTCGTAAACTTCAATCGACCTGCAGCAACGTTCTTCTTGACCAATTCGTCGAGTCCTGGTTCATAAATAGGTATCTCACTGTTCTTCAGCCGTTCTATCTTATTGGCATCCACGTCCACACACGTCACATTAGCCCCCGTGTCAGCAAAGCATGTTCCTGACACCAAGCCCACATAACCTGTTCCAACAATCGCTATATTCATAACATTCCAATAATAAATTGTCAATCAAACAGTTCCGCATCCTTCAAAAAGGGTTGCCTCAAGTCTTTCTCACTTGTCTGCACCAAAGTCGGATCAATCGGCCACTCAATGTTCAGTTCAGGGTCGTTCCAGCGGATGCCGGCCTCTGCCTGAGGCGCATAGGGATTGTCGACCTTATAGGTGAAGATGGCCTCCTCACTAAGTACCAGGAAGCCATGTGCAAAGCCACGGGGGATGAAAAACTGACGTTTATTGTCCTCGCTCAACTCCACCATCACATGCTGTCCGAACGTAGGACTTGACTTGCGGATATCGACAGCGACATCCAACACCTTACCTTTAATTACACGCACGAGTTTCGCCTGAGAAAGTTCACCTTTCTGATAATGCAATCCCCGAAGGACACCAAATGCCGACTTCGACTCGTTGTCCTGCATGAAGTCCACGCAGCCAATCTGCTCATTAAATTCTGCCTGTTTCCATGCCTCCATAAAATAGCCTCTGGCATCAATGAAGACACGTGGCTGAATCACGTAGACCCCTTCAATTTCCGTCTTTATATACTCCATTCCTATTTAATTTGTGTGCAAAGATAATAGAAAAAATCCATTTTCAAGTAATTTTAAGTTTCTTTTATTTGTTTATATCACAAAAAAGATGTAATTTTGCACACATGATTGAACTGGAACGGCATATTGAGATCCTTTTACTGAGCAACGACTGTGTCATTGTCCCCAATCTTGGAGGATTCATGACCCACCATGTCGAGGCACATTATGATGAGCATGAACATCTGTTCATCCCTCCGATGCGTACTCTGGGGTTCAACCCGATGCTCACGATGAACGACTCACTGCTTGTCCAGTCCTATGTGGAAGCCTACGACCTGAGTTACCCTGAGGCCCTGCGCCGTATAGAGCGGGAAGTGTCAGAACTGAAGCAGACACTTGAGACAGAAGGCATCTACGAACTCGGCGATATCGGTACACTCTCCCGCAATGTGGACGGCAAACTGATCTTTGCCCCCTGCGAGGCAGGAATCCTGACCCCCGAACTCTACGGGTTGAGTTCGTTTGAGATGCTCAAGACGGAGCAGCATGCCAAGGTCATTGTCCAGGACTCTCCGTCCGAGCCTGTCCACAAGACCGTTAGGATTCAGGCCAGCAACATGGCAGAGGCGTCTCTCAAGACAGAGGAAGAATTACAGAAGTCTGCTGAAGAGCCAACGAAAGGCACACCTTCAGCCATTGTCATCAAGATGTCGTGGATACGCAACACGGCAGCCGTCGCCATAGCCATACTCGCCTTCTTCCTGATGACCACGCCTGTCAGCAACAGCGGTCATCTCAGTATGGGCAACCTCAACAACCTGCTGCTAATGGGTATGCTTCCAAAGGACACGAATATGGAGAAGATCACGGTCAGCCGTCCTGTGAGGCAAGTGGCGCAGATTACGGCGGAGGAAGACACGGCTGTTGTGCAGCAGCGCCCTGTCGTCGCCATACAAGCGTCAGCGCCTGTCCAGCAGCCAGCTCAGTCCTCTGCCGGCATCCAGCAGTCCCGGAAGCCCTCAATACAAGCAGCATCGCAAGGTAACTACTGCATCGTGCTAGCCAGTTACGTGACGCAGAAGAATGCCGAATATTTCGTCAGTCAGTTGCACAAAAACGGCCATGCCCAAGCGCAGGTATTCATACATAATGACGTGCGTCGCGTCATCTATGGCAAGTTCGACTCAGAAAGTGATGCCTACAATAGACTGTCGACCCTTCGTGACCAGAAGCAGTTCAAGCAGGCATGGGTGATGAAAATCCAAGAAAACTCATAAAGTATGAAACGAGTACGTTGTCCGAAATGCGAGCAGTACATCACATTCGATGAGACACAGTATGAGGCTGGTCAGTCGCTGGTGTTCAAATGTCCAGACTGCGGTAAGGAGTTTGGTATCCGCATAGGTGTCAGCAAACTGCGCGACCGCCAGAGAGAGGAGCATCCTGACGAAACGGCCAACGAGCAAGGCTTTGGCTCCATCGTAGTCATCGAAAATGTGTTCCACTACAAGCAGGTCATTCCCCTGAAGATGGGCGACAATGTCATCGGACGCTATCAGAAGGGAAATTCTATCAGTACGCCCTTTGAGACTGTCGACCCCAGTGTCGACCTCAATCACTGCACCATCCATGTCAGCTTTGACAAGTGCGGTCATTTGCAATATACCCTCCGCGACAACAACAGCAATACCGGCACATTCGTTGACAATACCGAACTCTCACAAAAAGAGCGTCGCGTCATTGAAGACGGGACACTCTTCACAATCGGTGCTACCAGTATTATCCTGCGTGGTGCTGATTCTATCTAGAGATGCGGAACCAGTCGGCATCAATCCATCCACGCACCTTCTTGCCGGCAGGCTCTGCTGCCATTAGTCCGATCTTGGCACCTATCCATTTACCCTGGCGCATGGTGAAAGCATCGCCGACCTCAGTAAACTTGCTGCCGTCTTCAGAGTAGGCAAAGCAGACGGAGGCCTCATGCCTGTTGGTGCCGTCGGCATTCTTACCTCCGACATATGTGACCTTCAGACGCAGGTAGGCATCGCAGTGGAGAGCCGGCTGATAATCCACCTTATCAATATAGGTCGGTTTGAGTGTAGCAAGCGTCTTGATGGTCTCAGGCTTACCCTTGTCTGCCCCTTTACAGGTAATCTGCTGAAGTTCAAACTGTTCACCAACCCTGCGAAGCACGAGTGAGGAATAATCCATTCCCATCACAATGATACCGCCATACTGTCCCTCATCTTTGGCAGAAAGACGCAGTTTCGTAGTAGCCGTAAAGTTGTCGCCCGGTGTCTTCTGAAGCAACAGATTACCTGCTTCCCAAAGGTTCTTGAAGTCCTCACTCTGCTTATGACAGAAAACTCGGAAAAAGCCATAAGGCGTCGGCATGCCATACGTCTGCTGGTAGTTGGCATGCCACTGCCACTGCTTACCGAGTGACGTGGTATTGAATTCGTCGCTCTCCACAGGATTCTGGACAGGACAGGCCTTACCGACATTCGGTTTCCTGTAGGTCAGCACCGGTTCGCCACAGTAGTTCTTCACATTCGTTCCCATGGTGGGCCAGTTATCCTTCCATGTGACAGGCTCAAGCCAGACGACACGCCCATAAGCCTCCTTGTCCTGGAAATGCAAGAACCAGTCCTCGCCACTCTTCAGATGAACCCAGCCGCCCTGATGGGGACCGTTCACCACGGTCTTGCCCTGCTCAAGCACCACCTTCCACTCATAGGGACCATAAGGCGACTTGGAGCGCATTGCCAACTGATGACCGACTGGCACACCTCCTGCAGGACACATAATCCAGTACCAGCCCTCCCGCTTATAGAACTTAGGTCCTTCGGCAGTGCGGTTAGGCGTACCATTCCCATCGAACACAATCACTGGATTGCCTATCTGCTGCATGCCATCTGCCGACATCTCGCGTACCGTCAGCACTGAATTGAACTGACAGCGGGAATTAGCCCATCCGTTGACCAGATAGCACCGTCCATCGTCATCCCAAAGCGGCGTGGTGTCAATCATTCCCTTACCCGCAATGACACACTTAGGCTCAGTCCATTTGCCAGCAGGGTCTTTCGCAGTCACAACAAAAACGCCCAGATCAGGGTCACCCCAATAGATGTAATAGAGTTGATTGTTCGGATTGTAACGGATAGAGGGCGCCCAAACACCATTACCATGCTGCGGCACGTTGTAACGCTCCAATGGCGGCAATGCTTGGATGGCATAGTTGATAATCTCCCAGTTCACCAAGTCCTTCGAATGAAGGATGGGAAGCCCCGGAATACAATTAAACGATGAAGCCGTCAGATAGAAATCCTCACCAGACGCCCCGACACAGACATCAGGGTCAGAATAATCGGCATTAATGACAGGATTAGTATAGGTACCATCTCCATTGTCGGGCGACCATACTTCCGATTTGTAGTTTTGTGCAGTGGCCATCATAGGCAGGGCAACAGCCATCAAGATTAGTTTTTTCATAATTTGCGAATTTTGATTTTGTATGAATTTTCATTGTAGACAATGCTCATGACATGAGGAAAGCCAGAGGGCGACGGTGGCAGACTCAATGCCACATGTCCCATGGTTCGCCGGAGGTTGATTTCCACACAAGGATGCAAGAGGAATCCATGCTGGTCATCGCGGGTGACAATCATCATATCCACGCCCAAAGGACCTTGATACCGATGACAGAGAAGCAGACCTAAACTATGGCAAATCATCGATTTAACGTTTTCTATCAAATCAACTGCTATATAACGTGTTATTATCTCCAACTTTCTCGATTCGTCTGCCAAGACATTTCCTGTGTAAGCCCCATTGCTGGTATGAAAGAGCGAGAGGCCACAATAGGTCACACATCCCTTACCATCGCTCAAGAACTCCATTCCGAAATCCTTAACCTTAGCATAGTAAGGCTCAGCCATCACCCCACCCTGTTGTCTGATGACATGATCCAGCCAGCCCCGCTGCTGAGGGCTGAAAGACCTGTCAACAAACCGGACTCCACGACCGCTGCTGCTCCACGGTGCCTTAATGACCATTCTGGGCCACTGTTCCAATTGACGGACAACCATATCAGGTGTCTCAAGGAAAAGGGCCTCCCCAGTGGTGCCCGACTGTTGAAGATGACGTGATAACAGCATGGCATATCGGCGGTGAGACAATTCGCGTATTTCGGTCATCGTCCGTTCAGAAGGGAGCAAGGCTGCATCAACGCCCATACGCCCCAGCCATGCGTGAAGTGCAAGGTCCCAGCCCCAAGGAACGATGCCCTTGAGGGGCAAACGTCCTATTTCCTGTTTCTCCACAAACCGGCAGAACGGTCTATGCATCAGCCTCTGGAATGACTTTTCTGCAAAAGGCACATCTTCTACGAGGACACAGTCATCACTCCCCGCCCACAAGGCAGGGAGGAATCCCAAGTCTTTCCGCAGTTGCCGCCCTGCATGCGGGGCTGTAAAATTAGCAAGGTTTGCCGCCAAGGCCAGGTCATGTTCAGGATTGAAAATATGCAGTAACATCACTTTTTTGCGGCAAAGGTAATCATTTATTTCATTTTAACCAAAAATTATTTGGATATATCAACAATTTATGTTACTTTTGCAAACTGAAAATATTAATTCAAAAGAACATGCCAGTAAAAATTCTTAGCGTTGATGACGAGAATGATCTCGAACTGCTGTTAACGCAATACTTCAGGAGGAAGATTCGTAAAGGAGAATATGAGTTCTCTTTCGCACACAATGGTCTGGAAGCCCTCACAATGCTTCTAAAGAATAAGGACTATGACATCATCCTTTCAGACATCAATATGCCTGAAATGGATGGTCTAACCTTATTAACGAAAATCAATGAGATGCAAAATCCCGCGCTGAAATGCATCATGGTATCGGCTTATGGTGATATGGGCAATATCCGACAGGCAATGAATAATGGTGCCTTCGACTTTGCCACCAAGCCCATCGACCTGGATGATCTCAGCGTGACCATTGAGAAAGCCATTGAACAAATTCAGTATATCAAGACGATGCAGCAGGAGCATACGCAACTGGAGTCACTGAAGGGCGACCTTGCCATTGCCCGTGAGATACAGTTGGCCATTCTGCCGCGCATTTTCCCTCCGTTCCCAGAGAATGCCGACAAACTGGATATTGCCGCATCCATGACGGCAGCCAAGGATGTGGGGGGAGACTTCTATGATTTCTTCCGGATCGACGACAAAAAGATAGGTTTCCTGATTGCCGACGTGAGCGGCAAGGGAGTGCCTGCAGCCATTTTTATGGCAGTGAGCCGTACCCTTATCCGTGCCACAGGCATCAGGGGGGTGAGTCCTGCAGAGTGTATTACCTACTCGAACAACCTGTTGTCAGAGGAATCGACCAATTGTATGTTTGTCACAGTCTTCTATGGCATATACGACTTGGAAACGGGTGAGATCGTCTATTGTAATGCAGGCCATAACCCACCATATATTCTACACAAAAACGGAACTACAGAGGCACTCCCGATGTCGCAGGATCCGATGGCCGGTGCTATCGGCGACATGCAATTCCACGAGGAACATATACAACTGGAGAAAGGTGAGACGCTTGTCCTCTTTACCGACGGTGTGACAGAGGCCATGAATGTCAACAATGAAGAGTTCGGCGATGACCGTCTTATTCAGACTTTGCAGGAAGTGTCTCTCCACTCCGGCCAGGAAATCATCGAGGCTGTAAAAGCAGACGTTGCAGCATTCACCGAGGGTGCTGAGCAGAGTGACGACATCACGATGCTGACTTTGAAGAGACTGTAATTTCAAAATATCAACCAACCGAGGTGAATAAGAAAGACCTGGTCATAGGAGCCATAGGCATTCTGCTTTTAGGCACATCCATTGCCGGACTGACTGGCTGGCATTCGAGCAAGCAGCGCGTCAGCGAGTTGGAAGCCCAACTAAAAGTGATGGAGCGTCAGGAGAAACGCACCGCCGTACTTCGCAGTGTGAGTCAGCAGATGGAGGAGTTAGCGGTCCAGCAGAAGACCATTTCCGACGTGCAGCGCGAAGAAGCGTTACAGCAGACCCGTGTAGCCAATGAGATGCGTCAGCGCTCTGAGATAGAGCAAGCGAACGCTATAGCCGCGGAGCGCAGTGCCGTCGCTTCCGAGAAGAAGGCCCTTGAGGCTTCGGCTCAGGCTGAGTACCAGCGTCAGATAGCCGAGCACCAACGCATTCAGGCAGAGATGTCGAAACGTGTGGCCGACACGCTGAGTTATATCACCCTGGGGCGTTCACTTGGTTCACTCTCTGCCATCCAGAATCAGGCCGGCAGCACCGACATCGCCACACTGCTGAGTTATGCGGCATACGTTTTTACGCATCGATACGGAGGCGACATCTATTATCCCACTATCTACAAGTCGCTCAGTACCATGAGCGGAAGCACAAAGACACTGAGCATCCATCAGGGGGCTCTGACAGACATGGCCTATATGCCCAATAATGACAAGGAACTGATCACGATAAGTAATTACGGTGGTATCGTGCAGACACATATCAATGGGCAAAAAATGACCCACACGGTCCTCTTCCAAAACAGCAAATACGATTTCCGCGCCCTTCATATAGACAAAAATAGCAATAACATCTATGCAGCGAGCCGGACAGGTCACCTGTTTGTCAAAACCCCGCAGCAACAGACAATTATCGACCTGGTAGGAATGACTCCATTGCTGGGATTGACAGAGATGGAGCCCGGCAAGACAGTGCTGCTCATCGGCAGCAGCAAAATTGCTTTGCTAGACATAGCCACCAATACCATCAAGCAGTCCAAGAGCCTGCCATTCAAGGTCACTTATTACAGTCGATATGATTATCTCCCAATCCTCTTTGATGACAAGGGAAAAATGCATGTTGTCAAGGACATGGACGGCTTTAAGACATCCTCAATCCCCACTCCGGGCACAGTGACAGCCTTCGCCAGTTCGAAGAACACAGGTTTATCCGCTTTTGGCATGAGCGACGGCACCATCTACCTGAAAGACAAGCAAGGAAATATCCGAAAACTGGTGGGGCATCGCTCACGCATCTCAAAAATGAAGATCAACGGCAACCGTCTTTATTCATCAAGTTATGACGGTCAGGTCAACCTGTGGATCACAAATAGTGAAAAAGCCGAACCGATGAATCTCTTCACCACCAACAGTTGGATTATGAACTTCATCTTCACCCCTGCGAAGGACCGTATCGTGACGGGTGACATGAATGGGAATCTGTCAACCCCACTTATCTCAGTGCCCAAGATGGTAGATCTGGTAAAGCTGAAACTGAAGCGCGACATGACTCCGGAAGAATGGAACTACTTCGTCGGGGGAAAAGTACCATACGAGTCTTTCCTACATCCACAGAGAAAGGAGGATAGCCAATGAAAAGGTTGTCACTCCTCATAGGACTAATGACCGGATGTCTGCTGGCGATTGCTCAGGGTATTCCTGCCTTCCGCAATTTCGGCCCAGATGAATATCATGCCAACAATCTCAACAATGACATCGCTATAGGTGCTGATGGAACTGTCTTTGTCGCCAATTTAGAGGGACTGCTGTATTACCGCAACGATGGCTGGCACACCATTCATACCTCTGACATCAAACGTATCACAGTGGTCTATCGCGACAAGAATGATGACATCTGGGCTGGCGGCTATAACTTCTTTGGAAAAGTTGTGGAGAAAGCGAATGGCCAACTGACCTTTCTGGTAACCGCCAAGAAGAACGAATTCCATGGTGAAGTAGAGGAAATATGGGAGGACGAAGGCGTGCTGCAATTCTACGTAGACAAAGAGAATGCCATCTACGAAGTTAAGGATGACACTATTTCCGTCAGCCGCATTCTGACAGACGAGGCCTATCATGACATTGGATTATCAGATGTGATAGCCACTGACCAACTGATCAAGAATCAGAAAGTAGTCTTGCTGAAGGATACCATTCTGACACTCCCTTTGGGGCAGAATATGAAAGCCGTTCTGAAAAGAGGTCTGGGAATCTGCATCGTTGACAAAAATAACAATGAACTCTATCGTATCACAGAAGAGAATGGACTCTGCTCAAACAATGTAGTCTATATAGACTATGACGGACGAGGCACCCTCTGGGGCGCTGCAGATGACGGCATCTTTGCCATAGCCATTCCCTCTATTTACTCCCGTTTCACTGTTAATGAAGGACTGGCGGGCGAAGTCCTGTCGATCACGGAATACAAAGGCAAGAAATACGTAGGCACCAACAACGGACTGTTCTGCCTGGAGGGAAAGCGCTTTGTGCGGATTGGGGATATCATCAATGCCTGCTGGGATCTGAAAGAGTGTGCCGACGGGCTATTGGCTGCAACAGCCAATGGCATCTACAAAATAGCCCCCAACGGGCAAATACAGAATATGACCAACACCACTTCCATGTCAATCCTTGTCAATGGAAACCAATTCTACAGCGGGGAGATGGACGGCCTCTATCAGTCAGACATCTCTGGAAACAACAGGGCCAAGGTTTGTGAACTACAGAAGACCACCAAGATTATCAAGGACAGGAAAGGAACTATCTGGCTTCAGACCATCTACGGCGAGATATGGCAAAAATTGCCGACAGAAAAGAACTTCAAGCCTGTCAAGTTGGGCAAGGGAGGAGAGACAATGGCAACCATTGTACCCACCGACGGAAATGTAACAATTGTAACAGCCGAATCGTCCAGCCCCTTCCAATATCCCGTATTCTGCTGTCTCGACGAAAATGGCGTGACCTGGCTGACGAACAACAAGGGGAAATCGCTCTACAGATGGAAAAACGGAAAGAGACTGAATGACCTACAACACCTGTTGCACCCTTTCTACGACATTAAAATCCATGCCCTATACAGTAAAGGCAGCGAAGTATGGATAGGTACAGACCACGGTATCTGGATTATCAACATGAACAATGAAGACCCACGACTGAGCCATAAGCCTATACTACAGTTCAATTCTGTCATACTCAATTCCGACAGCATACTATGGGAAAGGCTTGGAGCCAACGTCAGGACTCTGCCTAATCTGGGCAGCAGGGACAGGAACCTGCTATTCACCTATTCCGTCGACTATACCCCTCTGGTAGGAACGGTACTTTACAGATATAAGTTGAACGACGGGCCATGGTCGGCCTGGGCCGACGATCAGGATGCGGAATTCAACAACCTGAGTTTCGGTTCCCACAAACTGACCATCCAGGCCCTGTTGGAAGATGGTACGACGACAGCCCCCCTGGACCTCTCGTTTTGGATAAGCCCCCCATTCTACCAGCAATGGTACATGATCCTCATTTACCTGGTATTGCTTGTTCTACTAGTCTATGCCCTGTTCCGCTACCGTCTTCACAGGCTCAATGTGGAAAAAGAACGGCTTGAGATAGTGGTACAAGAGCGAACGGCAGAGGTTGTAAAACAGAAGGATGAGATTGAGGAGAAATCAAAGAGCCTCGAAGTGGCACTTGACGAGCTGAATAATGCCCAGAATGAACTCATCCGCCAGGAGAAGATGGCTACCGTCGGTAAACTGACCCAAGGCCTGATAGACCGCATCCTCAATCCATTGAACTATATCAATAACTTCTCAAAACTGTCAGAAGGCCTCGTCAAAGATATCGAAGCCAACATCGAAGACGAGAAAGAGCATATCGACGAGGACAACTATGAAGACACGAAGGAGGTGCTCAGCATGTTGAGGGGCAATCTGCAGAAAGTCGGCGAGCATGGCCAGAGCACAACCCGCACCCTGAAGGCCATGGAAGAAATGCTCAAAGACCGCAGTGGCGGAATCGTCAGGATGAACCTCACCAGTCTGTTGAGGAAGGACCTGGAGATGTTGGACAAGTATTACGAGAAAGACATAGCAGCCAACCACATCAACGTGGTGTCCGACATACCCGATTCGCAGATATTCATCAACGGAAATGCCGACCAGTTAAGTAAGACCCTGATGAGCCTCCTTGGCAATGGCATCTATGCCATTAAAAAGCAGGTCATGAAAATGCAGGCGGCCAACAGAGTCTATCAGCCAGAATTGGCACTGAGGCTGAAGAGCGACGGCAAGCACCATATCATCACCATCCGCGACAACGGCACAGGCATCGGAGAGGCTATCATCCACAAGATCTTCGACCCATTCTTCACCACCAAGACCACAGCGGAAGCCTCTGGCACAGGCCTTTACCTCAGCCGTGAGATCATACAGAATCATGGTGGCGACATCCATGTAGAATCAGTTAAGAACGAATATAGCGAGTTTACCATATTGTTGCCCGCCCTAAAAGAATAAAGCTTATGGAGAATCAGATGGAAACGCTCAGAGAGCAATTAAGGAAACAAGAGAAACTGGCATCACTCGGCTTACTCAGTGCAGGCATTGCCCATGAGATTCAGAACCCCCTGAATTTCGTCATCAATTTCAGCAAGATGTCTGACAAACTCCTCAATGACCTGACAGAGATCATTGAAGACAACATAGACAAGTTGCCCGCAGACGACAGCGAGGATCTGGCCGATATCGTGGAAGATCTTAAGGAGAATATGGCCAAGATTGTGGAACACGGAGAACGGGCCATCGATATCATCCAGGGCATCCTGCTCGTCTCACGCGGCAAAGAAGGCCAGAAGATTCCCACAGACATCTGCAAACTGGTGAAAGAGTATGTTTGGCTATCATATCATGCCATGCGCGCCAACAACAAACAGTTCAATGTAGCCATCCATGAGAAATATCAGGAGAACATGCCTCTGATACAGGTGATACCACAAGACCTGAGCCGTGCCGTTCTGAACGTGACAAACAATGCCTTTTACGCTACTTGGCGGAAATCACAGACATGCAAAGGTGTCTATCAGCCTGAACTGAATGTCAGTGTAGGGCAGAAGGAGGGACAACTGGTCATAACTATTTCCGACAATGGAGAAGGCATGACCGACGAAGTGAAACAGCGCCTCTACGAGAATTTCTTCACCACCAAACCTGCAGGACAGGGTACAGGACTCGGCATGGGCCTCACGCGCGACATCATCGAGAATAATCATGGCGGTACGATCAACTTCGACTCCAAAGAAGGCGAAGGTACCTGCTTCACATTTATCATACCCGCTACAGTATGAAGATAAGGATACACCTTATTATATTATGCGTCTTGCTGTGCATGCCTGCCATTGCACAGGATAACAGCATGCGAGCCCTATACGACAAGGCAGAAGAGGAATACAGAGTCGGCCGCATAGAACAGGCCATGAGTCTGCTCACAGAAAACATGAATGAATTCAACGGCACGCTCAGGCAAAGCGTCTATCGACTGATGTCACTCTGCTGTCTGGGTATCGACGACACCCAGAAAGCCGAAGCGTATGCCAACCTTCTGCTGGAGTCCGACCGCTATTACTCCCCGTCGCCACAAGACCCTCAGCGCTTCATCGACATCATCGAGCGTATCAAGGCTGGTTTGGAAGCTACCATCACCACTGCATCCAGCCAGGCAGAGAAACTCAATGAAGTGCCTGTGCCCACGACACTCATCACAGAAGACATGATCAAGAGCAGCGGCGCACGCAATCTACAGGAAGTGCTGGCTGCATACGTACCCGGAATGCATATCATCGACTGCAACGATGACATCAACATCGCCATGCGGGGCATCTACAGCAATGGACAGGAGAAGATACTCATCATGCTCAACGGACATCGGCTGAACAGTTATGTGACCAACATTGCAGCACCCGACTTCAGCATCTCGCTCGACAAATTGAAGCAGATAGAAGTACTCCGAGGCCCGGCTTCGTCTCTCTATGGTGGCGTATCACTCACAGCCGTGGTCAACCTTATCACCAAGCAGGGAGCCGACATCGACGGCGTCAGAGTGAAGGCTGGTGCCGGCAGTTATAAGCAGATCATAGGGAGCATGATACTCGGAAAGCACTATTTCGACCTCGACCTCTTGGTCTGGGGAAGTTTCTATAAGACGGACGGACAAAAGGTGCATGTCGATGCCAACGAGACAGGACTGGGCTTGAGGGCTGGAGAAGCCAAGGTGGGCGCCATCGGAAACAAACCGTCCTACGACGTAGGCACAGCCATCACGTACAAGAACTTGAAGTTCCTGTTCAACACACAGTTCTCACAGGTTGTCTCGCCCCTGTCGATGACCTATCTCTTCGAGCCTTACGACATTGACAGATACAAGACCTACAATGGAATAAGGCCCAGTTTCAGCACAATCTCACATCATGCCGACCTCAGTTACGGACAGCAGTTCAAGAATCTCTATCTGAAAGGAAATGTCACCTACGACAATAGTGACATGACCCACTATCAGGTCATCTCTGACCAACAGTTGGTCGGCCTTTCCAAGATTCTTCCACTGAAAGGTTCTTCAAAGGAACTTTTCGACACCTGCTCAGGCACATCACGCTATATCAACGGACAGGAGCACACCTTCGGCGTCAAGTTGCAGGGCGACTGGAACTACGTCAAGACCGACCATCATAACGGACTCCTAAGCGTCGGCATGGAATACAACTATTTCCAACTTGACGACACCCGATACATCTTCGGATACGACTTCAGTTCCTCACTGCCTGACAACAATCTCATCGCAGAAATGGGAAAAGGGTCGGAAAGCAATGTCAATGGCTATGCCCAGTTGAAGCATCAGTGGAAGTCGTTCATCCTCAATGCCGGACTGCGCTTCGACTTCAAGACGCGCTACGACACCACCCACATCCGACAGTTGTCACCACGCTTGGCACTCATCTTCCTCCAGCCCAGATGGAACGTCAAACTGAGCTACTCAAAGTCGTTCATCGACGCCCCTTACCTGTATCGCAAGACCAACTTGTTCCTGGCCTTGAGCAATGAGTTGCTGACAGGCATCGACCCAAAACTCTTGTACCCCCTGGAACCCGAAACGCTCCATTCATACCAATTGACATTTGGAGTGCCCAAACTGACCCAAGGACTCAATCTCGAACTCAACGCATTCTACAATCATGCCAAAGACCTGATCGTCATGGATCTGATAGAACACTTCAACTCCGGCTTTTCCGACATCTACGGCTTGGAGTTCTCCGGCAGTTATGAGCGGCAGCGATTCTCCACCTATCTCTCGGCGGCATGGATGAAGTCCAGAAAGTACGAGTCCAACTTCATGGAGTTCGACACCCCCCTGAACACCCCGCAGGTCTCGGCCAATGCCGTGCTGTCATGGCGCCCCCTGAAAGGCCTCAATGTGCATGCCCACCTCGCTTTCTGCGGAAAGCAGAATACATATTACATTGACATCGCCAACTATGCGAAACTGAGGATATTGGGCGAACAAGTGATAGAAGTTCAGAGAGTCATAAGTGAATATACCATTAACCATAAAACTGTTCCCGAAGAGATTGCCCAACAGGCCCGAAAATTGGAAGACGATGCAAATTATCTCGCCAATCATACATATTCCGCCAAGGATGTACCCGCCTACTTGACTGTCGACCTGGGCGCCAACTACACATGGCGCAATTTGGAACTCTCCTTGAATGTCAACAATCTGTTCAACAAGAAATACCATCTGAGCGGTGCGAGCACAGGACTCATCCCCCAGCGTGGAAGATGGTTCCTGTTCGAGGTGGCATACAAGTTCTAAGGGTCCTTTGATGACCTTCCCCCTATTTAGACAATGCCAAAATAAAGGCTTTTAGCAAGATTTTGCAATTCAGACTTTGCAATTCGCAATATTTTTACTACCTTTGCACCTGTTTTAAAACAAATCGCAAGGATGGAAGCATTTTTCAGGACTCACAGATACCTCGTTGAGCATACGAATGCTCCAGTTCGTCGCATCCTGATGGATGAGATAGACTGGAGCCAGCGTATGATTGGCATTAAAGGTACGCGAGGTGTCGGCAAGACCACCTTCCTCCTGCAGTATGCTAAGCAGCACTTCGACTTTCAGGATAAGCAGTGTCTCTATATCAACATGAATAACTTCTACTTTCAGGAAC
>ODAJ011721500.1_pt1 | contig 30312 bp, 39 predicted proteins | sample 1539241 | NCBI WGS metagenome assembly ODAJ01 (sample SAMN02144231, study PRJEB22623) | gut metagenome | biome: sheep rumen | host: Ovis aries | place: New Zealand
CATCAAGATGATACTCGATAAGAAGTTCCACCCAGATGGTTACAACATAGGAACTAACTGTGGAGAGGTTGCTGGTCAGACGGTGATGCACTGCCACATCCATATCATCCCAAGATACAAGGGTGATATGGAGAATCCAAGGGGAGGAGTCCGTGGTGTAATCCCAGAAAAGCAGAAGTATTAACATTTTTTAACACGAAAAACTTTGGTATATTAGATTTTTTACCTAACTTTGCACCGTCAAACAGATGAACAAGGTTCAAAAGTTGACGTTAGTATTAATTTAAAAAATAGTGAAGTATGAAAAGTTTTGGTAAAGGGTTTTTGGTTGGTGTCCTGGTTCTTTTAATCATCAACTTCGTGTGGGGCAGTTATGCACAGTATCTGACGTACAACAAGACCAAGGAGCTGTTCGAGAAGCGCATTGGTCAGTGGCATGACCCCGACATCAGTGAGGATTCGGTCAATCTCGCAATTGCCTGGGCATTGCAGCGTGAGTACGGCGAGGACAGCTTGCTCATTACTGAAATAGGTCCCGCAAGCAAAGAGTACGATTTCTATGTCAGTGGCGTGAGGGGCACGAAAGAATGCGTCGGAGACCAGCGTGTGAAGAAAGTCAAATTTACCAAAGGTCAGAAGCAGTACCGCATCATCGTGGAATATGACCGTACCAGTTTGAACATGATTACATGGACTAACGACGAGTCTCCTGTTACTGATGGCGGTGTCACTGCTCCCCCTGCTCTGAAACCAGTGAAGACTGTGAATACGAATACGCAGCCTGTGACGGAAGTAAAGCCAGAGCAGAAGGACTCAATCAATGCGAACAATCACAATGTAGGAACGCCTACCACTGTGGGCGATTATAACAACAACTCAGATGTTTAGGAAAATCATTCTCATATTCGCCCTGCTTCTGTCCATAGGTGCTCAAGCAAGGATGTACGGACTCTTCTACGGTATCGACGGAGACAACCTTGGATGCCCAGAGAATGACGTTACAGACCTTGCTGACCTCTATCGGAAGAACGGTGGACAGGTTATCCTCGTGAGGGGTGACGGAGTTACACGTGCCAATGTATTGAATGGTCTCAAGAAACAGGCTGCTGCTTGTACGCCAGATGACATCATCATGTTCGTCTATAGCGGTCACGGCAACAATGGTTATATCCAGTGTGGCTGGCAGCACGTCAACTTCTCAGAGATTAAATCAATCCTCAGCGGTTGCAAAGCTAGACGTAAGGTTGTAATCATCGACGCTTGCTATAGCGGTAGCTTCGCTGACCAAAGGCACGGTAAGCTCACTGGAGAGAATGTCATCGTGCTCACCTCCTCAAGGAAGAACGAGGAGAGCTACGAGACCCAGGGTGCTAGAAATAGTCATCTGTTCACTGCCCTCATAGACGGACTCAAGGGTAAGGCTGACAAGAATAAGGATGGAAGGGTAGTTGCAAAGGAGTTACATGAATACCTCAAGAACAATACCAACAAATTCATCATTATGCAGCATCCTACCATGAGGGGCAGGTTCAATGAGAATACTATCCTGTACACCTATAACAAGAAACCAGTGCAAACTCCACCTCAGAAGCCCGTAGAGGCTGATTCCAAGCCCACTACGCCCCTTCCAGGAGTTGCGCCTCCATCTACCCAGGTGGAGGAGGATGAACCCACTGTGAGCGACTTTTTGAAAAAGTATGCAAAGGCAGTATGGAACTGGATTTCATGGTGGAAGTTCATAGGACTGGTGGTTATTATCACTGTCCTTGCGATTGTGTTTAAATATTTTGTTGCATATAAACTATTGATGAAATATCTATGATTACTTTCGGAGATTTAAAAGACAAGGAAGTCATTACTGTATACAAACAGAGTTCTACTAATGTCTTCCACCGCAGAAAGGCTGTGGTTAACAAGGTTAACCCAAGAGAGACGTACCTGGGTAACTGCCTACAGGTCACCCTGTTGAACCAGAAAGGTAAACCCATCAACGGCAACTTTTACTCTTCATGGTGGCCGATAAGTGAAAGAGACTTGGATAAGACAAAGAGCTGCACTCTCTATCTCAATGAGGAAGAGGTGAGGCAGAACCCCAAGGCTGTAATCAAAGAAATCATTACGATAGAGAAAATTGTATGAGAATGATTAGTACGAATAAGTCCATAGCGTGTTTGCTTGTGATGTTTATACTGACGGTATCAGTCTGTGTGTGTGCTGATAGTAGAAAGGCAGCATCACAGGAGCAGCCGAAGTATGAACTGAAGTCCGACATTATCAACTTCGACTATAGCCAGTTGGCATACCCTTCTAGCAAACTGGAGGTAGGTATCAAGACCGATACTGCCAGAGTGCCAAAGAAGATAGTGCCAGGCAAGGTAGAGGAACGTTCACCCTTAGATGACCTTTTAGATGGATTGTTATACACATTCCAATTCTATATGGGAGCAGCGGCTCTACTGTCTTGGGTCGTGTTCTTACCATATTTTCTGGTGGAAGGTGTCACCTTCATATATCGTAAAATAAAGAAAATAAGAAAAAAACACAAAATTTAACATCCATTTTTTTGGATTTGTCGATTTTTTTATATATCTTTGCAACAGAAAAGCCGAAGAGAGCCTAACTTAGGACTCTGTTATTGCCCCACTAGACGGGGTTAATTGAGCAGCGTGGTGGTAGCGTCACAATTTCAGACAGAATTAATTTGGAAGTTCCTTCGGCTATTTTTCATAAGGGCCTGTAGCTCAGTCGGTTAGAGCAACAGACTCATAATCTGGAAGTCGTGGGTTCAAGCCCCTCCAGGCCCACATGAGAACAAAATTTTTGATAAGGCAGAACAAGTGGTTCATTAAAGGATACATCCTTCGTGGCACGTTTCCATTACCAGATGGTATGACAACTGACATCCTTGAGAACCGTGTGAACGAAATGTCCGACACTTCAGTACTGGACATGTACTACTACGTCGATGACTCTGCCCTTCCGTTACATAAAGGTGATAGGGTTATGATGGGTGAGTTCTCTTGGTATGTGCGTGACACAGTTTTTGACTATAACAACAACAATTTGATATATACGCTAGTAAGATAATGGATTTTAAAGAAGTATACCAACCTCCAATCAAGATGGATGACTGTGGAATGTATGGCATCTGTGCAAACGGTACTAAGGCGTTCACTGCGTTCAGTAGTGAAGCCAGGAAGGAACTCGTGAGGATTGTGGATTTGCTCAACGGAAAGGGTGAGAAATACAAAAAAGACGAAATCGTCGTTGCCAAAGGTGCTAAACTCATGGTAAAGGGACATCTGATAATCGTCCGTGGATGGGGACGACTGATAGGTTTCGGAGGCTTAGGTCTCTCTGCGAAGGAAGCTGTCAAAATCCAGGATGATTTCATCAACTGGGTTGTTGAGACAATAACCGAATAGGGGATAGAGCTTATGGCTTCATCTGTACCCTTCTGTGCTGAAGTCAAGGTAGGCGGGACACCAAAATACCGTTAGTCGGGTTATCGGAATAGGACTATGTGCGAAAAGATATAACCGTTCGGTCATGTCACGTCAAGGCTGTTGTTTTTGGAAATTGTACAACGCTAGCACAAACAATTTCCGCTATGTCCCCATAGCTCAATGGAAAGAGCACAGGTTTCCTAAACCTGGGATGATGGTTCGATTCCATCTGGGGATACATTTGATAGGTTGTCTGATATTTATTACAGATTAATGGCTGGGTAAAACGTAATGGATGACCGTCCCTGCCTCCTAAGCAGGTCTATCGTAAGGTAGTTGCGGGTTCGACTCCCGCCTCAGTCACTATGGCAAAGAAAGAAAGGTTATACGAAAAAGAGTTCCAGAGATACCAGTGGAATATGTGGCTCAACGGTGACGTATTCGCTGAGTATTGGAGACCGTTCACCTACGAGGAATGGATGCGTAACGGCAGACCTATCGAGGATGGCGGTGTAAAACTGAGCGACGGCACTGAGAGTTTGAAGACTTATCGTTATTAAAATGAGTAGAGGTAAAGCATACAGAAGGTGGAAAACCTTATCGAAGTATATCACACGTATTAAGGAGAGAATGTATAGCATGAACATACAGTACGCCGAGGTAGAACGTGAGACATACGACGGAAAGAAATATAAGAGAAAATACTGGAGAAAGCCAGAGAGTTGGAAAGAAGTTGACGATAACAACACTGGCGGGGCAAAGATGCTCAAGAATACTCCAGTACCATATAAAGAGCCTTGGAAAGAAGTTCAAGACCACAAGACAATCAAGGATATGAGGGAGGAATCCAGGCGTATCATTGACGAAGAGTTAAATAACGATTTAAATACATAATGTGACTATGGTTATCTGTAAAGTTTCATGTCCCATATACAATACCTGTAAGGAACGAGAACCGCATCAACGATGCATCTACGACTTAGGTATGTTCAATGGTGAAGAGGACAAAGACGACGATGATTTCGTCGATAGATTTACGTACTAGGAAAATAACTCTTTTAAAATCATGACACTTATGGATAAAGATACTCAGAAGTTCTTCAACCAGAAGATGAGGATTTGTCTACTAGGTGAAACATCAGCGATACCACAGAATAAGGTAATCGAAATGTGTAGGAAATTCTTTGAACTGGGAATAGCATACAACAAGAAGGAATAAATATGGACGCAATGAAAGAATTCCAGTTGCGAATGCAATTGATGGAAGGTAAGGAACTTAGGTTCGGCAACAATCACCCTGGCAGTGATAAGGTACAGCTCGTAAAGGACGCTATCGAGTCACTACAGCAGTATCTCAAAAACCTGGAGGAACATCCAGAGAATTACAAGGAGAAAGACCCAGACCCCTGGTTCACCTTGACGGTGGAATTGCTCAAAGTTCCGAAGCCAAAGTATGTATAAATACTTAACCAAAAAAAAAATAAAAGGAAATGAAAAAAATTGTTTTAGTATTGATGACTGCACTTATGCTTGGTGCATGTTCGTCACATGATGTTGAGTACAACCCAACAGCTCAAATTACGGAGGAGTACAACAAAGCGTTCAAGGAGTATGTCGGCGGTGAGATTCACCCAGACCAGGCTTGGGGCTTCGACCAGGACTTCTCAAGTGTTAACAAGACACGTGCTGCCAACACCAACGGCAACATCTGGTTCAAGACCTGGGAGAGACCATACAATGTGAATCTCTCAGCTGCTGAACTTGCAGAACTCAAGGGTCTCTTCGAGAAGGGAGTGCCAACTACGAACACCGAGATTTTCCCTTACGAGAACTACTACGTAGAGCAGATTTACAAGGGTGAGTCATCAGATGTGGCTTATGACAAGAATGGCAACCCAACAAACACCAGCGTTACTGGCTCTAATCAGATGGACCACCTACAGGCTCGTGATGGTAACAACTACACCCACATCAACAACTTCAACTACGGTAAGAACGAGACACAGATGGTTGATGAAGGAAACGGTACTCGCTATGTAGGAATCACACTGATGGAGAACATGTCTCTCAATGGCATTACAGCTAACAACCAGTTTGGTTACAGTGAGTCTTGGGGAACAGAGAACGGCAAATTCTACAACAACTATATCATGGTACAATACAAGGGTGAGTGGTATGTAGGATTTGATTTCGAGTCACATAAAAACGTAAACAACCCAGACGAAGCTAGGGATGTCAACCGTGACTGGAACTTCACAGACTGGATTGTAAGGGTTAGCCCAGCAGTGCATAAGCACAATTGGTCAATCTGTGTCATCGGTGAAGACTTGACATTCGGAATTGACAAAGATTCAGACTTTGACTTCAATGACGTGGTATTCGACGTTGCCATCGAGAATGGCGAGACATGGATTCGTCTGCTTGCTGCTGGAGGTACGTTGCCACTGTACATAGACGGTCTTGAAGTGCATCAGTTGTTCGGTGTCAGTCAGACAGACATGGTTAATACGGGACGTGGACCAGAGAAGTCACCAGTTATCGTAAAGCTCAATAACAGCTACTCTGACGCAAAGAGTATTCCTGTAAAGGTAATCAAGAACGGTGGAGAGGTTTATCTTGAGGCAAAGCAGGGAGAACCAGCATCTAAGGTTGGCGTGCCTGTAGGCTTCACATGGTGTAGAGAGAGAGTTAGCATCAAGGGTCAGTACCCACGGTTCGCTGATTGGGCTACAAACAACCCTAACCTTACCTGGTGGTAAATTATTGACATCCTACTTATATTTATATTATACACGAATAATGTATAGTAAAGTATAGGTAAGATGTTAATAGGTTCAAGTAATTCACTGACTTATATAAAGCCTAGCAACATATGGCTAGGCTTTTTAGCCAGGTTTGGTAAACGCCAGGAAGTGCCGTATGACGAGCAGTACACCTTCTGGGGTGTTAGGATGTTCGACATTAGGCTTTATATCAACAAGCACGGTCACGCAATGGTGAAAAATGGGAAATACGAATACCCACTATATTCATTGTATCAGATTCTTGATTACATGAATAAGAGGGGTGACGTATCGGTGACAATAACTCTTGATGCAGAGTTCAGAGATAGGATGATGGAAAGTTATGATGGTGTTGAGGACAAGTTTAAGGAGATTTGTAACATACTTGACAGTATATACAATAACGTCTTCTTCTTTGGAGGAACTAGGAAGTTCGACAATAAACCTCTGTACGAGTTTAGAAAGAGAGAAGGTTGTAATATAACTGATACCATATATCCAGAGGATTGGTCTCCTATCTACAGGTTTGTAAGCAAGTGGATGCCGTTCCTCATAGGTAAGATGAACAATATGTACATCAAGAAGTTCAAAGACAAGCATGTGTTCCTAATGCTTAACTACGTCAACAGACGATAGGAACGATGGCGAGGTGGCAGAGTGGTCTATCGCACTTCTCTCATAAGGAAGGGAGCTTCGGCTCATCGTTGGTTCGAAACCAACCCTCGCTACACCAGGGAACGTACAGCAAGTTTCTTAGTAGAGGAATGGTATACTCATTTGACTGCAAATCAAACGTCCGAAAGGACATGCGGGTTCGAGTCCCGCCACAAGTTCCCTCTAATTTTTTAATTTATTTATTAATAATCTATTATGCGGGCACTCTTCGCTGAGTGCCCTTTTTCATGACCAGCTACTGACATATGTCAAGTGAATGGCATAAAAATACACTTTTTCCTCGTAATATTTGGAAAATCGGCAAAATTTATATATCTTTGCACTGTAATTCAGAAACGCCATCCCAGTGATGGTTTTTTAAAATCTGAAAGTTGTGTACGTACACATGTAATTGATTTAGGTCAAAATCGAAGGGGTTTAACCAAAAATGGGTATCCTGGAGGTTGAGTTTAATTAAAAAAGGAATATATATTAAGTGAAGTGAGAAAAATTAGTAACAGTTCTGGGAAGAATCCTGGAGTGGTAAGTAAGTAAAGGCTGGGATGTGTTGGGGAGTAGTGACCCGCAGCACGTCGCCAGGGTAAAGAGAGAAAGTAAGTAAAAGTAAGTTAATAACAAATTTAAAAAAAAAGGGAAAAATGAAGAAAGTATTTTTAATGTTGGTGATGATGTTCACCATGAGCGTTTATTCATTTGCAGAGGATAATAACGCAACAGAGATTGAGAGAGTCGAGAAGTATGACATCAAGGTTAACACCAAGAGATTGGGTCAGTACCTCCAGTTGTCAAGCGACCAGTATGAGGCTGTTGATGCTGTCATCAACGAGTTCTCAAGTGATATGATGTTCGCTGGCGTTGAGTGCAACGAAGCTAGCCGAAAGGCAGTTATCAAGAATGCCCTCAACAAGAACATCAAGCACATGGCTTACATTCTTAACGCCGAGCAGTACAGTAAGTATCTGAGGGTGTTGAATGTGACCATCAACAACAGGGGTATCGTAACTGAGTAAGCCTATGAGAAGGTTTAAACGTTATCTAAGAAGTGTGTGGGAGTGGCACTTGAGGCACTACGCCACCACATATGAGAACATGCTTGGGAAGTACTCCTATAAGGTATAAGATACAGGAGTTGGCTGTAATATGCCAACTTTTGTATTTTTTTAACTGAGATTGTTTGTTTTTTAGGAAAAAAATATGTATCTTTGCAGAAAATTTCGCAATGAAGTTCGGAGAACTATACATAGAATGGATTAAACATCTAAAAAAGAAAGGACTGTATGCCAAATATAGGTACGACTATTCTGTTGCAGTTGATGCCTTTAACAAAAGACACCGTGCAATATTGGACGGAACATACTGGCTACCAGACTATAAGTTTGAGATAAGTAAAACTGAGAAGTTCCTCGACGGCGTGGACTGCCTTATGAGGGCTAAGGATAATACCCTTGATTTTTATGGTTTGAGAGGTGCGTTATATCGGTTGGAGTCACAGCTCAGTATGTTTGGTAAAAAACCAACTATAGACTGGGTAACGGTTGCGGAAGACTTCGGCGTGTTAGAGGGTTTTTACGAAAGGCCAAAGCCTAGTAATTTCTGGCAAATCGTGAATGACGTGGACTACAGTGGAGTATTGACAGCAAGTACCATAAGTGAATCGAGAGAAATTGCTAGACCAAGGCACGAGGATGCACATGTAGGACAGTGGTACGACAGGTTTTACTACAGAGGCAGGAATTTTAACAATAGAAATAATATAAGATGGAGAAGATGACAAACCGCCCATGTCTGGACATGGACAAAGTAATCGAGTTAGCAAAAGGGTATTGTCAGATTAAAGGTTACGATGAGAAGGAACTGATTGACATACTCAAGTCTGCATTTATTGGTTGGTACAGCCGTTCAATTGCTACGTGTCTCTTCGTGTTCTGTAAGAACGACAAGGGGAGCTGGTGCGTATTGGCATCAGAGCGTGGTGAGGAGGCAGCTGATTACCAGGGTTATTGGAACTGTACCTGTGGCTATCTGGATTTCGGAGAGACAACAGCAGCCTGTGCAAGGCGTGAGTGCTACGAGGAGACTGGTATCGCCCTGGATGCTAACAACTTCCACTTCATTGGCTACGAGGATGACCCCGTTACTGCCAACAGGCAGAATGTCACCTTTAGATTCGCTTGCGTCGTTCATGACAAGAAAACAAGCGACTTCAAGTTCTCACATGAGCACAACGAAGGCAAGGAGGTTGGCATGATTAGGTGGATTCCTGTTGAGGATATTCACTCCTACAAGTGGGCTTTCAATCATGAGAAGCGTATTGACGAGATTTTCGACCAGCTTATCAACGGCAGCAAGAGCTATCGTTTCTGGAAGAACTTCAAGAAGAAGTGGAACAATTTTTGGTTCTGATATGAATTACGGTAATTATAGCAGTTTATCTGTTGACGACGTTTTCGTGAAGAGTCCAGTCACAGACGTTCTGAAGACATCGCTGAAAAAAAGGGCTATAGGTGAGAAGACCGATGTATATCGTCTCTGGTTAATGTTCTTGAAGAGGAAGACATTGATGGATGAATATATGATATATACATCAGTTCTTGCGGAACAGGCAGTGGAGTTTGACTCATACGAGCGTCTGCGTGCATTCTGTAACGAGTACTCAAAGTTCAGAATAGTGCTGCCCACCAACATGATATACGTCAATTGGCTTGAGTTGTATGACGAAGAGTTTCTTAACTTTGTGACGGTATACGAAGGTAAGCTCGAAAAGCCCAAGAAGACGTTCTGGAACAGGGTTATATCGTTTTTTTCACTAGGAAAGTAAAAAAAGTTGGGTAAAAATTTGTTTTTTTGAGAAAATATATATATCTTTGCACTCGAAGATATTTAAGATATAAATAACATTAATAAAAAAGAGAGAAAAGAAATGAAAAAGTTAGTATTCATGTTCGTAGCTATGGTAGCTATGACATTCGCAGCTTGCGGCGGTCAGACCGCTGGTACAGCTAGCGCAAACGATTCAGACAGCGTAGTAGTTGACTCAATTGTTGACTCACTCGCAGTTGATTCAGTAGTTGCTGACAGCGCAGTTGCCGAGTAACCTACGAATTTTGTAAACTTAGATAACGTCAGCCCAGTCCTCTGGACTGGCGTTTAATCGTTTTAATGGTATGAAGATAATAGACAATAAAAAAGATTATTACGACTATCTCCAGGGTATTATGGGAATGGACGATAAAGTTACGTATGACAGGCGTGGCTCTAAAATTGTGTCTGTGTCTGAGTACCAGAGTTATGACTTCCCTAGTACCACAGACCTGTGGTTCAACAAGAAGAGATACAAGGATGACATAAAGAGGAGGAAGATTAAGACCTGGCACTCCAATGCATACAAGCACAGAAAGGCTAGTTTCTCCTGGAAGTCACGTGAGGATATTATGGAAGGTCACATATACTATATGTTCCTTGAGGTAGGGTATCATCAGTTTATCTTCCAAATTGAGAGGTATCTTGATGATAATGACAACCTCCAGATGGATGTGAATATAGTTGACCATAGGGTTGTAGACAAGAAAGAAAAGGTATCGGACAAGCCACTGTTTCTCTCTTCCATGCATTTCAGATATGGCACTGAGAAAGAGTTTGACAATTTCAAGGTGGAGAATCCAATACTCACTCACACCTGGATACCTGCATATATCCCAGCACAGGATATGTGGAACATGCTTTACGAGTATATCTCGTCTCTCAATGACAAAGAATTTGTAGATACAAGAACGAACGACCAACACATAGAATCTCATGGGTTCGACAAGAAAATTAGTTTTAGAAAACGAAAATAGAAGAATGAACTTTGTTATTATATCACATTTCCTCAAGGAAATGGGATGGTGGCAATACTGGAAGGAATATGTTGAAACTGGGGTCTTTCGCAGATACCAAACACATTTCAACAACGGTGACTGGTTCGACCCAGCAGATGGTAGGGTTTATTCGGTGTTTGGTCTAAGTTCATTCAGCAGCTATCTTGCAAAATTTCACAATGTGCATGTCTATACTGTATTAGATTTATTTGTGGTGTTTGCCAATATATTGTACGAGGAAGAACTTCAAACAAAGGACTGGTATCACAAGCCAGATATATGGGCTATCAACTATTTGAAACGAAAAGGGTTATACGAAAAATGGCAAGTAGAAAGAGAATTGAAAAAGAGCAGCGCATCGGCGTAACAGAGTCTGGTGAGATAGCCTTCAACCTGGAGGCGTTTGACAGACTCTACAAGGGAAACCTCATCATCACCAAGCGTCTGACTGAGAAAGTTATCGAGAAGTTGGTTGAGCACCAGGACAAAATCATCCTGCACCTCACCGTAACGGGCATGGGAGGCTCTAGAATCGAGCCATTTGTGCCAAGGGCTGTAGATACCCACAAGATGCTAGTAAAGCTGTTAGAGGCTGGTTTTCCAGTGTCTCATGTTGTGCTGAGGGTTGACCCCATCGTGCCGACGGAACGTGGTATGGAGACAGCACTCGACGTGATTGCCGCATTTGGCGGTCTTGGCATCAAGAGGCTTAGGTTTTCCTTCCTGGATAACTACAAGCACGTCAAGACGAGGTTCAAGAACGAGGGCATTCCAGAACTGTATGGTGGTGAGTTTCATGCTCCGCTTGAGCTTAGGCTGGAATACGCCAAAAAGATTGAAGCCATAGCGAAAGACGCTGGGTTTGAGAGTATTGAGGCGTGTGGAGAGCCAGGTATTGAGAGCATATCGTGTCTCTCTCAGAAAGATATTGACATTCTGGGACTCAGTGACCAGGTTACTCTTGAGGGTTCGGCAGAGCAGCGTGACAGCTGTGGATGTCCTGCGAACAAGTCAGAGCTGTTGAAGGTTAGACCTCATCAGTGTGAGAACAAATGTTTATATTGTTATTGGCGATGAAGATAGATTTTGAAGTCTCAGACAAAATGTGTGAGAAAATCATCAAGAAGATGAACTATGCCAAGGAGAAGGTCGTTCTCTATTACAACAAATACGAGGACTACAGCAAGGATATGGTATGTCTGGTAGGTGTTGAACATTGGGTATTGTACAACAAAGACCATAAACCGAAGGAACTCCAAGAGGAGAAGCCATTGTTGGAGAAATGCAAACCGTATCTGCACGACACGGTTATAAAGAATCTGTTTAACGAATGGCTTATGGATACAATGTTACAGCACTGTCCGTTCACACAGGTACATACCCCATCGTATGATTATCTTTAGATTTTTTAACATAAAAACGAGGAGTCAGATTTTGATTCCTCGTTTTTTTTATATATCTTTGCACAAGAAAATAACCAATTTATTTTTTTTTTTATGTTCAAAATCATATCGTGTATTAATGAGAAGAGGGCTATTGGTAAGGAAGGTAAGCTCTTGTACCGCATTAAGAATGACCTTTCCAACTTCAAGAACATGACAGTTGGTAATGTTGTGATTATGGGGCGCAAGACCTTCGAGAGTCTTCCAGACGGCAAGCCATTGCCAGACAGGATTAATATCATCCTTACCAGTGACACTGAGTATGGTGTCGAGCCAGCCGACAATGTATTTATCACGAATTCCATCCAGGACACCGTGGAACTGTGCGAGGCACTGTTCCCAGACAAGGAGTGGTTTGTGATAGGTGGTGAATCTATCTACAGGCAGTTCATGGAGAACGGCCTGGTATCTGAAATGCGTCTTACCGTGGTAAGGGACGATAAGGACGGCGATGCATTCTTCCCAGAGTTTTCTGAGGATGACTGGAGAACCTACTACAAGTCGCTAACTATGGTGACTACAGCCGACACATCATTCTATTTCAGCATTTTAAAGAAGAAGGTAACCGATGACAGATAATCCCACTTCCACGATATTGTCACGGAAGGCGATTATAGGTAGGGCTGAAAAGAACTGGAATGACAGGGACGAGACAAACAGGATAAGGGCTGGAAACAAGTATAAGCACATATTCCAGAAGTTCCACATGCCAGAGAATGATTGGAAAAACGATTTCGACAAACTCACGAAGAGTCAGCAGAGTATCCTTGTAAAGGGTGAACTAATCAGAACGTATGATGGGTTGCCCAACCGTAAGAAGACAATGCTGAAACACCAGCTTGGTTTGTCGGTTTTCTCTACCAAATGGTTTAAACTACCTCCTGGTGACAAAAAAACACTACTCACTTCAATAACAAGATGATAACTTGTAAATCCACTGGTTTCTCAAGAGACTATAGAGACATCTGCTATTTCGTAAAACACGTCAAGAACATTGACCTACGTATAAGCCTGTTGCAGGAACTTGGTTATAGGATTGGTCTTAACGTTGTTAGGAAAGGAGATAAGGAAATGGACGTTATCATTGGAAAACGTGGTGAGAGAAGAATACAGGTAACACCACAACTCACGAAGACACCAATTGCTAAATGTGTCATTCTTGAGTAGTTGTGTTAAATTACATTAAAAATAGTATCTAAATTTTGTTTTGTCAAAAAAGAAATATATCTTTGCAAAAAATCCTAATTTTATAAACAAATGAATGACTCAAGAGAAATGAATGAGAAAGACATCGTGACTGGTACTATCACCTGCATTGTCAACGGTGAGGCAAAGGTCGCTTTCGACTCCAAGCCAGGCGAGGGTGCTGTGATACCTCTTTCTAAGCTTAGTGGAGAGGTCGCAGTAGGAAACATTGTCAAGTTGCGCCTAGAGAACAAAGGCAACAACACGGTAATCACAGAGGTTGTATCCAATGAGAAGCCTTCTGCTGCCTCAGAGGTTGAGGACAAGGACGTTGTGGAAGGTGTCGTCATTGGTATTGAAAGTGAGGATGTCATTGTCACTATCGGATTCAATACCGATGTGAAAATACCTCTTTCACGCTTCACTGACATTGGCGTAGGTGATAAGGTAAAGGTACGTGTGGAGTCCGTTGACGGTAAGATTACTGTCAAGGAGGTTCTTTCTCGCACCAAGCTCTCCGTTCCAAAGCCAGAGGCTGAGGGAAAGGTTAACGCTATCGTCACTGGTACAGTCGTTGCTATGATTATCGACGATGAGGTGACCATTAAGTTCCTTGATGAGAACGGTGTCGCACATCGTGTGAGTATTCCGTACCTCCAATTGAAGGAAATCAAGGGCGACAAACCATGCTGCCACGATGTTGTAGAGCTACGCATTGAGCAGAAGGGTAACACCACCGATATTGCTGAGGTGATTTCATGCAATGGCATCCAGGCTGCTGATGACCTCCCATTCACTGTGGAATCATACGAGACTGAGAAGCCTGTGGCTACCGCAAGCCCTGCTGAGTCAGAGCACCCACAGGATGACGAGCCAGAGGATGGTGATGTTAGGGCAACTGTTGTGAAGATTGAGAAAAAGGATGAGAAGACACTCATTACTCTCGAAATGGAGGGCGACAATAAGCGTATTGTCGCTGATACCAACGAAATCGGCTTTGAGGTTAAGGAAGGTTATGTCCTCAACCTTGAACTGGAGGAAAACGGTGATAACAAGGTCATCAAGGCAGCTCAGATTCATTCAAGGCCAAAGGCTGAGGAAACAGAGAAACCTGTCGAGAACACAGAGACCCCTGCTGAAGGTGGAGAGGCCCCTGCTGAGGAAGAGGATACGATAGAGCTTCGCTATATCGACAAGGAGCTTATGCTTGACTGTATGGCTGTGCCTACACACAGTAAGATGGAGTACCGTATGGTTACATTCATCATGATGTGGGCAAGACGCAACAACGTTCACTACGACTTCGACGATTACGGCAACCTCTACCTTACCAAGGGTGAGTTGAAAGAAGGTGAGTTCTATCCTTGTGTCACCTCACACATGGATACCGTGCAGTACAAGCATGACCCATACATCTATGCAGGTGTTCCACTTGCGTTGAAGGTGGAGAAGGTGAAGAACGGTGACCATAAACTGTCCGTGAACAACGAGGGTGGTAGCCTTGGTACTGAGATTGGTATCGGTGCTGACTGTAAGGCTGGTATCGTTATCTCACTTGCCCTGTTCAACCACATGGAAAAGCTCAAGGCTTGCTTCTTCCTCGACGAGGAAACTGGTTGTAACGGTAGTGACCACATGGACACCGACTGGTTCAAGGATGTGGGTTATGTGATTGGTTTCGACTCTCCAGACCTGCTCCGTGCAGCTTGGTCATGTAACGGTACGAAGCTCTTCAACTACGACTTCTACGAGAAGTGGATGAAGCCTGTGTGCGACGAGTGGGGCTGGAAGAACTGCTTCTACTCAGAGCCTTACACCGATGTCAAGAACATCCGTGAGAAGACTGGCATCATCTGTATGAACTTCGGTAACGGTGGTTACAACGCCCACAATATCGGTGGTACTGAATTCATGATTATGGAAGATACCGACTACACTTGTGGTATGGCTATCGACCTTATCGACCACATCGGTTTCACCCGTCACATCCTCAAACACAAGAAGAGAGGTACGACCTCTGCTAGTGGCTATGTGAGGAACGAGGACGGTACTTGGGACAGAGACTACGACCTGGACGATGACAGGAAGTTGGAGTCACTTGGTGACAATACTCGTGGTAACAGATGGGGTGTTTCACACTCAAGCTCTTCATCTTCAAGTAGCAGCTCTTCAAGTAGCAGCAGTTCTTCAAGTAGCAGCAGTTCTTCAAGCAGCAGCTCTTCGTCAGCAGCTACTACCAAGCCTGTGAAGAAGGAGGATGAAATCAAGTTCGAGACTGTGAAGTACATCGCCAGCAGGTATGAGAGCCATATCACCGCTATCAAGGATGAGGTTCTTGAAAGCATCAAGGAGCTTTGTGCTTCTAAGGAGATTGACTTCTCTGATTTCGAGAGAGCAATCTCAAGTAGATTTAGTAACGAAGTTAAATTCTAATCTTATATGATAGGAACTAATGTAAGGGGACTCAGACACCTTTGGAGGTTGTCTGGTCCCTCTCTCAAAGAGGTACTAGTCAATTTCAGAGACTACGGTCCTTGTTTTTGCCACATCTTCAAGACAGAGAAAAACTCTCCGTCTGGTGAGTTGCTTGTGCTATTCAATTCGCAGTACAACCTTGGCAACAAAAGCATTACAAACTACGCAAATAGCACGTATCTTACTGACAATGAAATTCACCTCGTTGCCTGTACATATTCACGTGTAATGGAGATACGTAAGGAGAACACCAGGACTGAGGTTTTCCCTTATATCTATGATGTAGTGATGCTACCAGATAACTTTGAGGAAGAATACAACAAATTCCTTACTACCAATGCTAAGATGATTCGTACACTCACCAACAAGTTCAGCTACGAGACAATGGATGCTGTCAGCAAACGTGCATTTATGTACTCCGATGGCTCTAAGAACTTCTATCAGTGGGCTATATCAAACTACTACCAGAACGGCACATCTATGGCTTCAATCCGTAGTATCATGTGTTGGAATGAGTTGTACGGTCAGATGGCAAAGAACCTCAAGAAGAGCACCATTACCGCATACACCTCTCGTGGAGACATCTACGACCTTTCCGAAGAGCTTAGACTCCTTAGGAGAGACAAGCGTGTCAACGATTCCATCAACATGTTCAACACTGCCCAGAAGAGAATTCTGAAAGCAGCAGAACTGAGTGACAGGGACAAGGATACGTTGTCTAAATTCTATCGTCTTAGTGAGGCAAAGAAGGTGAACTTTGTGCGTAAGATGTCAACAATCGAGGACTTTGCTGAAATCATGCGTCAGCTGCGTCATATCACCAGCACCCACTTCGAGTGGAATAAAGAGTCTTTCATGGACTTTATCACCAACGTTGAGGGTATGAAGTATGAGAAGGTCTTCGAGAAAGATGATGTCGTCATGGTTAAGGTAGAGGACTACGAGACTGTCAAAAATCTTGCCAAGACTACCAACTGGTGTATCTCCAAGAACAAGACCTATTGGAATCAGTATGTGGAGCAGAGGAACGATAGTACCCAGTACATCGTGTTTGATTTCTCCAGGAGGGAGGATGACCTGCTTTCAATCATTGGTTTCACCACGGAGTACAACAAAGGTATCACACATGCCCATGACTTCACCAACAATGACATGATGAAGTCAAGTGACAACAGTGAGAGACGTTTCTTAAAGTCTTTCATTGAGAAGTTTAGCAGCCACACTGGAATCTACAATGTGTTGAAGGACTGCGGTATCGACATTACCCTCGTGGCACAGTACGACAAACCGTTGTTTGAGTGGAACAGAGAGGCTATGTTCAAATACCTCTATGAGTGTGTCAACAAATCCAATGTAGATATACTGTACGACAAGGACAATGGTGTTGTTGTTTCCATAAAGGATTCTAACATCAGATATTTCCTTGGCGACACATACATCGACAATCTGGATAGTAGTAACTGGTATAATCAGCACATCGTGTTCATGGATTTTAGCATGAGCCAGTTTGACCCTAACAGGCTACAGTTTGCCATTATCAGAAACCAGGGAGACGACCAGGAGGATTACTGTACTGGACTGTATAATGAGCATCTGGAAGGTGTTAACTCTAACTTCGACTCAAAGCTTAGCCAGTATGGTCTACCTTACAACACCATCAGAAGGTCTGACAATATATGCGTAAGGATTGACGGTGCTTTCATGTCATACAATGTACCAGAGCTTAAGAAGCTTCTTGGTTCAGTTAGCAAGGGCGTTCTCAATACCACCATACATGACTACATTGGTTCTGAGACGTTCGTGAACATTATATCATCAAGTATCACCGATAGTATGTCATTCGATATGCTGGATGTGTTCTACGACAATGGAATCAAGTTATCAACGATAACTGATTCTACCCTTGTCAACATCCTGTTGAAATCTGTTACTGGATGCATGGTGAATCATGGAAGAATCGGTAGCCACGATGGTAAGTATAGCACACCAACCGAGAGTGACATTGAGAGGTTCTTCAACAACGATTGTGACACCATCGACGAGGCGTTCTACATAGGTTGCTATCTTGCCATCAAGAAAATCATCAAGAATGAGGCTGGCTGCAAGAACCCTAACAACCTCTACAAGAGAATGACCAACATTATCCTCATGACACGTAAGCCTGGTGAGGTGTTCGAGGAACTGCTGATGGACATTGCAGGTCAGCTTAATTTCTCAGAGCAGCATGATACCATTAACTCCTGGGTGAGCTATGCAAGGATTCACGGTAGTGAGAAGATGAAGGAATACACCCTCAAGAACGTTCTTATTCACAAGTTCCCTATGAACGTGTGGAAGAATATTGAGGCTCGTATGGCTGCTGAGGAACACGTGGCTAGTATCCATCGCAACAACGAAGTACCAGACTTTGCTTTCCATCCAGCCTTCCCACAGGACGGTGAAATTGGTGAAGCACCACGGATGGAAGAGCCAATGTGGGAATTCTTGGATGACGAGGACGAAGAGTTCTATGATGAGAATGAAGGTGGAGAGGCCTTCGAGGAAGAGGAGGCTGGAGAACCTGCCTTTGCAGATGCCGAAGGACCGTTCTAAATAATATGGGGGATGGGTGACACTATCCCCCATTTTACAAACACTTGAATTATGGTAAAATTTACATATCTATTTGTGACAATACTGTGTACGCTATTTTTCGCTAATTACAAGTATAGTACTGGAATTAGGGTAATTGCATACCAGGAGGAGGAAAAGCCTGTCGCAGCTATTGCATCATTCGTTTTGATGATTGCCATTGCAGCATTATGGGCACTCTATTTTGTCATATTTTAAGGATTATTAACACCGTAAATTTTGAATTTAGATAAAATATCCATATCTTTGCATTGTAAACAAAAAACACTTAATTAATTTCATAAAGATGACTTACAACAAGAAACAGATGCAGCCACTGATTGATAAATTTCAAATCAATCCAGAGACTAATAAGCTTTTCGCCAAAATCATCGAAATGTATGATAACCAGCCTAACTACCAGATATGGGCAGTTAAGGGCGTGTTTAGCAAGACATTCGACTTCGAGACCCTTGCTAAGATTCATGACTGGTCTATCATCAATCAGACGATGATTAAGAGCTTGGAGAAGAAGAACATCGTGTCTTATTCCACTAAGGCGGCTATCACACAGTTGCTCCACGAAATGACTGCGCTCGACAACGTAGCCATTATCAAGGACATTATCTCTCACTTCAACACCGACCAGAGGAAGATGTTGACTGAGGCAATCCTTCCACGTGAGCTGAACGGTCTTGAGGCATACCAGGACAACAATGTGAAGACATGGGGTAGTATTTTCGCTAAGTTCGACAGACTCCCTTCATCACGTAAGAACAACTTCTACACGAAGGCTTCTGGTATCCGCAACACAACCGAGTTGCAGGGTCTTATCAAGGATGCCCTGGAAGCAACCTATACGTGGAACAAGGATGACCTCTTGGCTTACATTGAGAACAACACTAAGGATGTCGAGATTGTATTCAATCAAGGCCCTTATGTCATCATCCGTGTGCCTAACTTCGAAATGAGTAAGAAACTCTGCGGTGGTGGTCGTACACAATGGTGTCTCACAATGGAGAAAGACCACTGGAACACCTATGTCGGACGTAGTGCTGACAGAGACCAGTATTTCCTCTTCGACTTCAATCGTCGTGAAACTGACCCATTCGCCCACATCGGATTCACAATCCAGAAGGGTTATGGTATCGTCGAGGCACAGAGCTGTGACAACAAGCCTATGACTGGCGACCTCAGCAACGGTAGGGAGACCCTTAACATCAACACTGCCCTTGCAGCAGTTGGTGCTAAGATGAGTACCTTCATCCACCTTGACAAGAAGGCTGAGTTCAAGTGGACTGTGGAGTCTATGCTGGAGTTCGTGAAGAAGAACCCAGGTCTCTATGCAGTGGCATACGCAAAGGACAACCGCTACGTGATGAACTGCCTCTCAAACGATGGTGTGAGAAAGCTTGCTGGTCACACGATGGTTCGCCTCAACGACTTCCCTGTTGACAACAACAATAAGGTATATGTCATCCTCGACATGAATCTTCCTGTCAACGACGATAAGGCAGTAATCGTCATGAGGTATGTGAAAGACCAGTACGGTGACGTTTCACTGAAAAACAGCAGAGACCTGTTCAATGCTGACCTCAGCAACGGTAAGTATCTCAACGAGATTGGTCTGTCTCCTAACGACTTCTTGAACCGTGAGGCTATCGACCCATCCGTCATGCTCCACAAGCTCATCGACGAGCACGATGAGGTTGGTGCTATCAAGCTCATCGAGGAAAACATGGAGAAAATCGATGTCAACTACGAGTTCAACATGAGAATACCTGTGTTCTCAGCTCTGAACGCAAACATGTTCAAGCTGTTTGCAAAGATGGTTTCTCATCCTAAGTTCAACTCAACGGTTGAGGATGGTTTCGGTGAGACCCTGCTCCAGTCACTCCTCTATATGTACAGTGCCGACGAGGTGACTTCAACATCAGAGGATGAGAAGAGTCTGTCTGACATGATTAGGGTTATCATGGACAACGCCAACTTCGACTTCAACGCTCGTGACCTTAGCGGTGATACCGCACTTACCATCGTGTGCGACCACGAGAAGATGAAGTGGATTGCAAAGAAGCTTATTGCCAATCCAAATGTGGATGTGAACCAGACCAATGAGTTCATGTTCTCACCATTGTCAATCTGCCTCAATGCCAGGAACTTCGACATCCTCAAGGAGCTTGGCAAGCGTCCAGACCTCCAGGTAAGGGAGGAAGATAGACAGTTAGCTAAGAACCTTGGCATCGACCTCAACGAGTACATCAAGCCAGACGAGTCGTTCTTGGAGGATGTCAACTCTATGGAGTCACTGCTTAGCGAACTGGAGAGTGCAGCTAGTGTGGCTGCTGGCTAATCAGAAATTAAGTGGTGTGGTGAGTGAACTACACCACTTTTTTTCCGATAAAATTTGTTTTTTTCACTTTTTTTATATATCTTTGCAGAAAAGACATGTTTAACAGTTAAAACTCAACCACAATGAACATTTACGATTTAACAAGTATCACCAATGTATTCTTCTGTGGAGGTGCAAACACCGACAACGAGGAAACGCTGCTCAACAGACTCCAGGATGGTATGACTAACGGAATTGATGTCTCCATGCACCCTAAGGAGATTGAAAGGCAGCAGAGGATTGGTAAGAGAAGGGCTTCAAGGGGAAGACCATTCAGCTTTAGCCCATCATCATCCTATAAGTCAAGAGGAAATGGTAAGTATGACAGGTCAGTCATATTTGTTTCTGGTGGTTTCGGTTTCGGAACTAAGGACGATTCCTTCTTCCAGGAGATTCTTGAAAAGGTAAACGAGCTTTGCAAGGGAAACGGTTCTCATGTTATGTTCGTGCGTGGGTCAAGCGATGACCCCTCATACTTCACTGAGCATAAGTTCGATTTCAGCAATGTCAAACTGCTTGAGGATTACTCAGTAGTTAAACTCAATGGCTTTGATTGTCTGTGCGTAGGTGGAAGCATACCTATCGACAGAAAGTGGAGAATGGAACAGAAGGAGAGAGTTGGTAGGACGCTCTACTTTGAGAACTGCAACACCAAGCTGAACAAGGAACTCATTTCTGAGATTCTGGAAAAGAACAACGTCACCTGCGTCATAACCAGTGATGCCCCTACATTCGTATCGCCTTATACCGATTCATCTAACGACTCAAAGTGGGTGGAAAATGACAAGTCGATAATTAGGGACATAACCGAGCAAAGGATGGTCATGGATGCCATATATGGCGAAATGTTGTGTCTCAACAAAAAGCCACTAATATGGTGCAGTTATGCTAAATGCGATGACACCTCAGTTGTAAACAGAATAAAGTTCGTAACATCCGCATCCGCACATGCAATATTCGACATCCAGGAGTTTGCCATAGAGGAATTTGGCACAATGCTGAACGGAGAAAGGGCTATGTCCGCAAAGAGCAGCAAACGCCTCAAGAAAGCTAGCGTTGATGATGGAAGAACGATAGGCTATGCACATCCAGCAGGGGTAAACCTTGGTCATCCAGTTGAGGCTATACACGTTCCAAACAACGACCCAGAACCACGTGCTCCACGTTGGTATGAGGCTGCATTGAACAACCATCCTGCCGACGCTACGATTGAAGTGCAGATGAATGAGGATGAAGCACAAAACCGAACTATAGTGAACCTGGATGAGCTTAGGGCTGCATTAGTGAATGACCGTGACCTTAACCAGCATGACATTGACCAAATAAACGAGTTTGTCAGAAGATATGGAGGTCAGAACATGACAGCAACCGTTGATAGGAACGGTGTTGTGAACATCGACCCACTTGGTGCGGTTGGTAATATCGCCGATATGCGTCTTGAACCAGGAGACATAGCTGGTCATCCTGCTAACAGAATAGTAAACGAATAATAATGGCACAGACAAACAGTAAATTTTTCTCTGTTATGGTTGTGGGAGAGAATCCTACAGCCATAATGGAGAATTATAGCGTAGACAAGAAAGTAGAACCATATGTGAAGTATGAGTTCTTGAAGGCAGAGAAGTATAAGAACACAGCTATAAAAGTGTCCGAGAAGCTTCTCGAAGACTCTGCCCTGGTAATGATTAACCCACAGATGAAACAAGCCGTTGAGGACAATTTAAAGAGGCTTAAACTGCTTTCTACGTTCGAGTACTACCAGCAGCTGACTGAGGGTATGTACTATGACGAGAACGGTAACGCACTATCAGACAAGAACCCAAACGGTAAGTGGAAGACCGCCCATATAGGTAGAAACTTCTCACTGCCACTCATCACACATGACGGTAGAGAGGTGTATTCAGCCCGTGCTAAGGACATCGCCTGGGACAGGATGCATCATACCAATGCAGCAGTGTATGAGGCTGCATGGGAGATTGTCGTGGAAGGAAGAGAGCCACAGACTCCAGAGGAAGAGAAGATTAAGGAGTCAATGGGTAACAAACAGGCATACTTCTCCAACTTCCAGAGCAAGGAACACTATGTCAATTATTCAACGGCATACTGGAACTTTGCATACGTGGATGATAGGGAATGGGTTGACATAACCCAGAACAATGAATCAGTCTGGATTGAACATTTCTATGATTGGTTCGTCACACAGCTGAAACCAGACGACCTTGTATCAATCTACGAATGTACGATAAACGATGATGATTAAATAATGTTAAAAATCGGGGTAATACTTTGTTATCTCGATTTTTTTATGTATCTTTGCAAAAAATTGTGATTAGGTATGAACGTAAACGAAATTAGCTTAGAATTCAAGCAGCTACACAGAAAATTCATCATCGACTTTGGACTGCCAGTGCAGGTAGTACACGAGCCGTATTTCAGTCAGAGACTACCACTCCTCGAAGAGGAATATGGTGCTCAGACTAAATACCTCATTCTCAGCGAGTTACTGAGAGACAGGTTTGGCAGTAGCCCAAGCAAGTTCATGGAATATAGCCATAGCCTCGCTGATAAGATTATAAGTACCGTCACCAACTCCAGTGCATACAAACATGATTTCCTGCGCCAACTTCCTACCAAGAAGGAGATTGACCAGTACATAATGCTTATCAAAGACAAGGTAACTGTAGGCAAGAAACTGTACACCCAGGAACAGGACGGTGGTCTCTTCGTCTCATACGATATGAAAAAGGCTAACTTCCAGTTGATGAAATACCTCTGCCCAGCAGTGGTGTTTGACTGTGATACTTATGCTGACTTCATAAGGATATTCACTGACATTGACTACTTCGTAGCAGCAAAAGGTCTGAGACAGGCGGTATTCGGCAAGATTAATCCAAAGGAGGTGTCACAAGCTGAATTCATAGAGAGTTGCAAACTGTTGCATCACCTCATTGATACACTCCCAAACGGTTATGAGCCATACTCGCTTAACAACGATGAGGTTATCTTCAAGTTCAACGGTAGTGAGGACGAGTTCAAGAAAGATAGGGTCAGTGGTCTTGAATATGACGGTATCAACTTCAGAGTAGAGAGATTTAGACTCCACTCCAGAAAGTTCAAGCTTTCAACGTCAGACAGTGACCTGGTTGTGTTTGAGAAAGAAGACATTTTCAGCCCCGACAAGCGCAAGTTGTTCTGTTGCCCTGCAACTTACTACCCGCAGGTCTACAAACTACTCCACGGGCTTGAAATTAAGCCAGATGACCTTGTTTTCTATAGTGACCATGAACTGGCTAGGTTCTTGAATCCACTAAAATTAGTAAAGTAACGAAATGAACGAAGTATTATTTAAGAAAGCTGACAGTAAGGTAATAGCTGTAACTAAGAAGCTTGAAAAATGGCTCAAGAACAGCATATTCGAGGATAAAGTATACTACGTGGGTGGCTGCGTGAGAGACCTTATCCTTGGTAAGCCTGTCAAGGACATTGACATCGTTGTAGAACTGAGGAATGGCGGTCTTATGCTTGCCAACTACCTTGCAGTTAAGGATGGCTCATGGATAATGGATAAGAACCCAGTTGTGTTTGAGACCTACGGAACGGCTAAGTTCGAGTTTAGGAAAGACCCAGACTGTGCTGGTATCCAGCTTGAGTGTGTACAGACGAGGAAGGAGCAGTACCACAAGGAGAGCCGTAACCCAGACACCGCATACGGTACTATCCAGGAGGATGCGATGCGTCGTGACCTCACCATCAACGCCATGTACTACAACATCACCAAGGAGGAAATCTGTGACTTCACTGATAAGGGTTTCCATGACCTGTCACATAGTGTTATTAGAACCCCTTGTGACCCAGACATTACCTTTAGTGATGACCCACTGAGAATCCTACGTGTTATTAGGTTCTCAGCACGTCTTGGCTGGGGTATCAACAAGGAGACGTGGTTCGGTATGGTGAAGAACGCCTACAGGATTGATATTATCTCACAGGAGAGAATCACCGACGAGATTAGCAAGATTTTGTGTACCGACCATCCTAGCGAGGGTATCCGCAAGTTGCTGTACTGTGGTATTCTGCATAGGATAATGCCAGACATCTACGATATGAAGTATTCGTATGAGTCAAAAAACCCAGCAGTTACTACGTTCGACCACACGATGAAAGTTCTGGATGAAATCGTTGACGGTAGCTTGGAGCATAGGCTGGCGGCACTATTTCACGATGTGGGCAAAGCGATGGCTGAGAGTGATAAGACTATTTCACCAAATCAGTTCAGTGCTGACATTGCTATGGCTGACCTGCGTAAGATGAAGTATCCTAACGATGTCGTCAACGCTGTGGCGTGTGCAATCAGACATCACGAGTGGTTCTCTACCTATACTGACGGTTTCCTGCCGCCAGACAAGAAGATTAGGAAACTGATGAACTCTTGTGGTGACAACCTTGCGATTACCCTTGACCTTATGAACGCCAACAACCGTTCAAGAACCTATAACAAGAAAAAGCAGCAGGTTCTCCAGGTCATGAGGCGTATCGAAGAACTGGACGAGGTTGACGAAATGACCAACGTTAAACTGCCAGTTGATGGTAACGAAATCATGAAGGAGCTTGGAATCAAGAAAGGTCCTACGATTGGTGTCATCCTCAACGAGTTGAAGGAGGACTATTTCGAGAACCCTCAGATAACCAAGGAGGAATGTATCAAGAGAGCGAGAGAAATTGTATTAAGTCTGGCGGTCTGATTGACCGTCAGATTCTTAATATATAATAATATTATATTAAATTATATTAAAAATATAATAAGTACTTTTATTTCTCGAAAATTTTATATATCTTTGCATTAAAATAAAAATCAAATATTGTATATTATGAAGAAATTGTTATTGGTAATCGATTCCCAGAAAGATTTTCTGGACGGTGGAAAGCTTGGAGTTACTGGTTCAACCGTAATGATGGATGGACTTGCTGACTTCATCAACGAGCACGGTAATGAATATGACCTGGCTATAGCAACTGTGGACTGGCATCCTATCGCCCACTGCTCATTCGACGTAAATGGTGGTCAATGGCCTGTTCACTGTGTTCAGCACTCAGAGGGTGCTGCCATCTATGAGCCAGTACTGAATGCCCTCAACAAGAGCACCAAGTTTTTCAGTATCCTCACCAAGGGAACTGATGACAGCCACGAGGAGTATTCTATCTTCAAGAATGTCCTGTCTAAGGATAAGCTTGTGCGTATGGTGAACCTTGCAGAGATTGAGGAAATCGATGTTGTCGGTATTGCCTATGACTATTGTGTTGCAGACTCCATTAAGGATGGTCTTAGGACACTTCCTAACGTTAGGTTCAACGTTATCAAGAAGTTCTGTCCTGCCATTGCTAAGGATACTGCTGACGAGTTCACTAAGTTCATTGAAAACAGTGAGAGAGTATGTCTAGTGGAAGGATAGAAATCCCTATGGACGAATACAAGGGTATGAAAGAGAAAATTGAATCTCTAGAGAAAACCCTTGCGTCCAAGGATAAGGAAATAGAGGTTCTCAAGAACAACCACCTCGTCTCCCAGAACGCTCTGGAAGATATAGCTGCCTTGAGCCTGTTTGAGAGAGTGTTCAATTGGAAATCAAACGTTAAAAATATACTTTCCGACGAATAATATGGACAATACCATACAAGTAACAGAGAGGGGTGGGTTCAACCCGAAGGCTACTGAGAGTTCAAAACAACTCATCAAGACATTCTATTATGCGATGAAACGCAATAAGGTGTTCTATCAGTTCCAAAGGTCGTTCTACCCCTTAACTGGACTTACCAGAGAGCAAGAGTCAGCAATAGATACCCACACCATATGGGCTGGACAACCTCATAATATTTCGGACTTTGAATACTTCCCAGTACCGAGAGGAACTGGCTTAGACAATGCCAAGTATGTAAATGAATGCCCAGAGATAGTTAGGGACATACACCGTCTGAACCGTATGCTTTCGCACATAGACACAGACCCACATCACAAGCAGCCACTCATGTCCAAGGCTCAAGCTATTGGGTACTATGTGAAATATATTCTCTCACAGAGGAAAGGTAAGAAAATGCCACCATCCGTGGTGGTGGAGAATGCGTTTGGTGTTTTCGGGCTACTGTTGTTCACGGTGTTGTTCTTTGTCTTCCTTGCGTCAATGTCAAAGGCAATAGCAATAGGTGTTGGATTCATGCTGTTCATATTCGGAAGCATAGCGTTATTCAACATTTGGAATACTCATTAACAGTTTTTAACTGAAAATCCTTTGTAGTGTCGGTTTTTTTATTTAACTTTGCACCCGAAAAAAAAAATAGAGATATGATTGATTACAGAGGATTATACGAGTCCAGTACATCGCTACTGCTCTACAACGTGACCAAAGACCTCGCTGCTGCCGTAGCACTTGGTGGGTTCGTGAAGTTAAAGAAAAAGAACAGATTCACCTTCAAAGATAAGGAGGTTACGGGTGTTATTCTGCAAGAGAACGGCATGTTCATTGTCCTTGGGGATGACCTCATTGAGTTCTCAGAGGATGTGAAAGAGTTCGACGAGTTTTGCAAAGACCCGTACAATATGATAACCCTCTATGAGGGGGTCTGTAAAGAATTAGGTTTAACAGATAAAAAGAAGAAGAAAAATGCAGACGTACACGAAGATTAACACGCTCTATAAGCGTTATCAGTTCAAGGGAACTGACTGTCCCAACCAGAAGTGGTTGAAGTTCAAGAACAAGATTATCCTTGGTGATTTCTCAAACATCGAGGCTAAGTATCTGTTCCACAACCTGTGGGAGGCATATAGCAAGATTGACGGTACTAACTCCAAGATTGCTTTCTTCCCTTCCACTGGTGAGATAAAGATTGGTGGTAAGTCCGACAATGCAGAGTCTATCCACGGGCAGTTTGAAATGCTCCAGGCTATCGCCGAGCGCATCCAGCCCCAGCTTTGCCATATGTTCCCGAAGGAGTCCGCACGTTTCACTCCTGTCAAGAACAAGGAGACCAATAGGGTGGACTACTACTACCCAGAGGTGATGCATATCCCAGAGGGTTGCCTCCCTGTTCGTGGCAACAAGGTTGATGTCATGGAGGTAGGCGGTAACTATATCACCGAGCTTGAGGAAGTGCCCATCTACATCTATGGAGAGTATTTCGGCTCTGGTGTTCAGAAGGGCGGTGGTCGCTATATCCAGAACGGTAACGGCTTCGCAGTCTTTGACATCTGTCAGCAAGGCTGGTGGTTGCCTAAGGAGAACCGTGATGCCCTCTGTAAGGGTCTCAATCTTGAGACTGTGCCTTACATTGGTGTGATGACACTCCGTGACATTGAGCAATTGGTGATGACTGGATTCACCACCAAGTTCGAGAGAGCGGCTGACCCAACCCTCATTGAGGAAGGTATTGTGGCACGTCCTGTTGTTCCTATCTGTGATGGTCGTGGAAACCGTATTATCGTCAAGGTGAAGTATTGCGACTACATCGAATACAAGCGTGTTCGTGGCGAGTTCACTGACAGGGAGTTCGAGGAGTTCACTGCGTGGTATAACAGTCTTGAAAACGAATAACTATGACTGAGTTTAAGAGACCTACATATAGGACAAGAAAGTGGTTCAGACTGATTTTCAGACTGGCACTCATTGGTTTAATCATGGGAAGTTGCACACAGACGATAACGTGGCTTGGACAGGTGGGCATTAAGTCCACCTCCAGACCGCCTCGTTATCCCTCATCCTACGACTATGATTATAGCTACGACGAGTATACCAACACACAGCGTAGTTCTACCAGGAGTACGCCGTCTGATGACTCAGCGTATCCAGAATATAATAGGCATTATGTAAATGGGGAGTATAAGTAAAAAGTTTAAATTTATCTCAAAGAATGGGTATGTGACCGAGTTACCGTTCAGAGTGGGAGACTTCGTTGTTATAAATGACTGGGGAGGTCAGTATGAGACATACACAGGTGCTTTTGTTCATTTCTATGGTAGTACCACACGCCCATATTACGCACATAGGGACAACCAGAAAAGAGAAATACTTGGCAGAAAGAAGTTCAGAGTAATGGCTGTAGCAGAGCATGAGACATTCTCAAGGGAGGTTCTGTGCTACCTAAGAGATATAACTGGTGCTGGTTGCGTAATGGATGGTGAGTACCTTGCTCCAGTAAAGGTATTCCCATTAAGACCAGGAGAAAATCATGAAATAAAACTTGATAAAATAAAAAAGATAAGATGAAAGAGATTAAGAGAATTATCAATCATTTCACAGATTGTGATTTGTACAAGTTCACGATGTGTCTTGCCGTCCTTGTGAACTTCCCTAAGGCATGGGTAATCTATGAGTTTGTAGACCGTGCCAAGTTGATTTACCCGAAGGGCTTTTCTGACGAGGTGAACCGTCAGATTAAGATGCTCGAAGACCTGGTTATCACCGAGGAGGAGATTGCCTATCTCAGACTGAGGTGTTACTTCCTCCCAGAGTGGTTCTACACCTTCCTACGTGGTTTCCGCTACAAGTCGAAGTATGCAATTGCTTGGCAGGATGCAGAGGGACACCTTGGTATTAAGTTCGAAGGTCCTTGGTGGCATACCATTCTTCTTGAAGTGAAGGTGCTGGCTATCGTCTCAGAGCTGTACTACATCATGACGAACAAGGACATTGCATTCGATTATGAAGCTTACTACAAGAAGTCATATCAGAAGGCATATAAGTTGCTTGATGCTGGTGTTACTTTCTCTGACTTCGGCACACGTAGGCGTAGTTCATTCCAGACCCAGGAGGTTGCTGTCAAGGCGTTCAAGGATTGCTACGAGTCCAGAAACTGGGCAAACATCACTGGCGGTAAGTTCGTTGGTACTAGCAATCCATACCTCGCAATGAAGTATGACCTTGTTCCTGTGGGCACAATGGCACATGAGTTCGTATGCGGTATCGCAGGTCTGAACGGCGGTCCTACCAACGCAAACAAACTGGCAATGGAGGCTTGGGACAGAGCCTACCACGGTGCTCTTGGTGTATACCTGTACGATTCCTTCGGATTCGACATCTTCCGTCTGAACATCAACGAGGCATACGCCAATCAGTTCAAGGGTATGCGTGTTGACAGTGGTGAGAACTTCGCCCAGCTCAGCAATATCGTACAGATGTACAAGGAGTTCGGAATCAATCACAAGGGCAAGCAGGTCATATTCTCTAACGCACTGGATGTAGACCGTGCTATACAGATTCACAATGTTGCTAAGAACGTCTGTCTCCCAAGCATGGGGATTGGCACAAACCTCACTAACGAGTGGACAGGTATAGCCGATACTATAAAACCTCTGAATATAGTCATTAAACTCGTGGCTATCAAGGAATCCGAGGAATGGCCTTTCTACAATGATACTTGTAAACTGTCTGAAGACAAAGGAAAACATACAGGTAAACC
>ODAJ011883246.1_pt1 | contig 30289 bp, 47 predicted proteins | sample 1539241 | NCBI WGS metagenome assembly ODAJ01 (sample SAMN02144231, study PRJEB22623) | gut metagenome | biome: sheep rumen | host: Ovis aries | place: New Zealand
ATCAGGATCCGCACTTGTCGAATATTCACACCAGACGTTCCAAGAAAATCGTTTATACAGTCGATAAACGATACATATTTATTATCTTTCAACTCAACTGCCAAATCAGAAATCAGTTCATTCATATATTTAATAGAGACTATACCTTTATAAATCTCATTTGTTTCTCTATTAAATGAGTATCTTGCGCCAGAAAACCTGAACTTAATTGGTCTAAGTTTGATTCCAAAATATTTTAACTCATCAGTCAATTTCTTTGTTCTCTTTTCATCACCTGAATAATAATTGAGAACAGTCGTGTAATATTCTAATGGATAATGAGATTTCAGATACGCACCATAAAGGCTATCATATGCGTATGATAGAGAGTGACTGCTATTAAATGAATAGCGAGAAGCCTGTTCGACAACCGTCCATGTCTCTATAAATCCATCTTTAGTACCAACTCTATTTATCCACCCTTCGAGAAGCCTCTCTTTAAGTTCTTTAAGTTCTTGCTCCTTAAATTTCTTTTTGGCAATTTTTTTGATAATGTCATAAGATCCTGTTTCTGGAATACCAAGCCAAATCAAATACTTCATGATTAACTCTTGGTAAATCATCCTATGTTTGCCCTCGACAAGTATATCATCAAGTTCTTTAACGCCTGTTGTATATGGTTTTCTATGGATGAAATCCTGTAATAAACTTGCGCAGCCGGGGCGGATGATAGCAACGAATGCGGACATTTCAGAAACGCTTCTCGGTTTATATTCCTTAACAAGTTCAGTTGCAAAATCGCTATCAGCCTGATTAATCGTACATGTAAGACCTTTGTCATACATTTCGAAAGTTTTCTCATCGAGTAATTTATCTAACTCTCTAATCGTAGGAATTGGAATCCCAACTGCTTCACACGTATCTTTAATAATAGCCCATACTGTGACTGTTAAATACCTTAATACCCTCGGTTTCCCGATATTTATTAAGGGAGTAGACTATCCAATGTGCTATTAAGCACCGCCCATTATAGTCGTTGAAGGTCTTTTAAGCAATTTGTAAAAATGTGTTATATTTCCTATCTATATAAACTGTGGCGTCTTTATATAGAAGATTAAAAATTCTTATAATATCTTGTTTACATGAAGTTACACAAGTATATGTAATATCAGATTCCTTTACTGTTTTTGTATGTAAATTAAAGTATGATTTAATAAAGTTAACTACATTCAATAAACCTGTGTATCCAAGATGATACTGTGGTTTCTTAACATAGCTATATTTGTATATTCTAATACTGCCATCACCATCAAACATGCCTCTTACGAAATGATGCATAAGATTCTCTGGAATGAATTGAAGTACGTTTTCAATATCTAATTCATAGCTTTTCCTATTACTAAATCCAATCTCATGCAAACGATTGCACATTCTTTTTGATGTAATGTTTAAATAATAATTGCCATACTTGTCCGTCTTTATTTCTTTATCGGTTTTGATTGCGCCTTTATACTTCTGGATAATGTCATAATCTTTCATTGTCAACATAATGCAATCTCTTTTCGATATATGACCATCAGCTAATAATAATCCGACAAAATATGCTTTATCTTCTGTATCTATTTTGTCGAAAAAAGATGTATCAACTTTATACAGAGCATTATGTCTTTCTTTTTTAAGATCAAAACCCCACTCTTTTAAATGTAACCCAACTGTGGCTGCCCAACACCCATAGATTTTAGCAATCTCACCAGTTCTCATACCTTTATTAACATACATATCTATTACTTTATCTTTTTCTTTTTCCCAAAATTCTTTGCCCCCATTACTTTTGTGCAAACAATCTTCAACCCCTTTGCCACAGAGGATTTATTGCTTAAAATTTCCCTGCTGATTGCCCATTGTAATAACACTTAGGATTTTCACCGTATGCCATCCCTCAACTTGTTTCTACTTTCGTTCCATGTAGGCATGAGGGCTTTAGGGTTTCCCAGCAATTTAGAGCGTTATCACCGCCATATCGCTATGACGGGCGACTATCTTTGTTAATCGTTTTTCAAATATTTATATTTGTCACAGTTATATCCATCAAGTAAACAGCATGGCTTATCAGTAGTGTGTACAAGACCAAGTTCTTTCCTGACTGGCTTATCATACAGCAACATTGAGCATGGCGACTCGGATACACTTTCTATTACGCCGACAAACCGCTTGCTCTCTTCGATTATCTTCTTCCACTTCGGATCATCTCTGTAGTCATCTAATTCTTTGGCAATATCGTCATACTCGGATATGTGCTTTCCTATACCTTTGCAATAAACCCTGAAAGCAGAAGACGCTTGCAATGGTTTCCACGCTATCATCCATGCACAGTTTTCAGCACCAAGTAAATCTTCGGTCGCTTTTATAAATGGAGTCCTATCTGCTGTATTCAGATCGATGTCGGGTAACGACCGCGCTCCTAAGATTCTCTCAACTGACATAAACCGTGTTGGGAATAATGTAATAGGTGCATCAATTCTATCTATATCAGTAAGTCCCAACATTTTGGTTGTATAAAAACTCGGAGCAGAACCCCTACCAGTATTAGTTAATTTACCACCGTATTTTTCCTGACCATTCTTGACTACGTTGTAATCTATCAGGAAATAGTTCTCCATGCCCGTTTTTTGGATAATATCAAACTCGTATTTTATAGCCGATAAATACTCTTCCCAACGCTCTTTAGGTATATTTTCACGTTCTTTCAACCATTGTTCATTGATAATTTTCTTTAAATCTCCTGTAGGATCATTTGATACTGACGGAAGTTTAATATCATCATTGATAATTGTTATTTCAGAACAATCGTCAAACACAAGTGTTTCGTAAAGAAGCTGTTCGGCTTGGTTACTGTTGAAAATTCCTTGTCTCTTGTATCTTTTAAGGACGGTTTCAGAATCAGGATAATCAAGTATCATACCCGTTTCTTCTGGATAATTTCTGCCTTTGCCTTTTAAGAAAATATCTCTGTACTTAGCGTCTTCTGGCAATATATAATGGCTATCATTTGCATGAATCAAGTGAATCCCCGATGCTTTGCTAAAGTCGAGCATTTCTGCGTTCAATCTTTTCTGTACATCCATATTATGAGGTTGTACTTCCAAGAAAAAATTTCTTCCAAAATGCTCTTTTAATTGAAGCAGAAGATTTCTGTCTTCCCAGATTCCAGCAACACATGCAGATGTTACGATAAAGTCATGCGGATTCAGCGAGAATAACAGTTCATCATCAATTCTCGGTCTATAATAGAAGCCAGATGTATGAGCCTCGGACATAATGTCATTCAGCTGCATTACGCCAGAATTGTTCCTCGCTATGATTATCAAATGCTTATTAGTCTTATCTTTTTCTTTACGGTCACGAACATAATATGCTTCTGTGCCATAAATCATTTTAAGACCGTATCGTTTTGAGCAATCAAGCCAAGTAAAAATATCACCCTGAACACCATGATTCGTTGTAAAAACCGTTGTATGCCCAAGTTCTACAGCGCGTTTACAATAATCCTCTTCTTTAACTATAACGTCCATGCTCCAAGGATTGCCCTTGTGGTCATGTTTGTGGTAATTATTGTACCTCATTCCTCGTCCTCATCGTTGGCATACTCACAGCTTGACCTGAAATTGCATAGCTGATGACAAAAGAAATAGTCAATCATTGCAGGAAACTCATCATCTTTTTCAATCGCATGTACAGTTGCTTCAATCATGATAAGCGTGTTCTCGTACTCTTCCATGTCAAACGGAATTTTCAGGATCTTCTTATCTTTAAAGTGATTCCACACGATATACTTTGGATACTCGCCATATTCGTCATACACCGCTTTTGAGTAAAGATACATCTGCCTCTTATACTTTTCGAAGTTTTTCTCTTCACTCTTTAACGGCGACTTCCCATTCTTCTTCATAGGATAGGCAGAACTCTTGTGGTCAACCACGTAAATGTCGCCAGTCTCTTTATGCCGAAGAAGCAGGTCTATAAATCCTCTGAACTTGTATCCAGAAATTTCTGTATGGATCTCATTCTCAACGCCAAGTATCTCGTAATCTTTTAGCCAGTCGAAATCAACTTCCGCAAAGTAATCTGCGCATAACTCATATGACTTCGACATAACGCTTTCCCATGTCTCATACAGAACATTGTCTTCATAATGCTCCATGTAATACTCTAAAGCATCGTCTACGTCTAACTCACATTTGAATATCTTTTCGAGTATCAAATGCACGAAACTACCAAGTTCCGCGTAGAAATTGTTTTCATTCAAGTATTGATCGTCATCGTCAACTATGTATCTCAGGTAGAATGCATACGGACATTGGCGATATAACTCAAGCCTTGAATGAGATAACTCTTTATCTTTTAAATTGTTCACATTAAGTTATCTTCCTTTTACTCTTGTATAATTCTTCCCAGACCTCCCGTGATACGTCTACGGGAGAATTTTTAGCATCCTTTCCGCCAAGTAACTTCTTCCTGTCTTCTATAATGTAGACATTTGTGAACATCTTCATCTTACAGATATTCTGCCATTGTTTTCCCTCAAAGTAATTAATATCGGAGTCATACGCAAATACCACATTTACCCTGAGTCCTAAGACAAGTTCTATCTGTTCGTTTGTTAGCGTGTGCTTTTCTGCGGACGCGCAATTTCTGTATCCCCATGCATACGCTTTCATAACAGACTTGACTGATTCGAAAATGATTATCTCATTTTGTTTTTTCACATATGGCAAAGTTATATTTAAACCTTGCATATAGTCCATAACGCCAATTGGAAAATAGCTTATATACTTTGGCACTCGCAGTTCTTTATAGTTCTCGTATCTCGTCCTGCCTTTAATATTTATCAGTTGAAAATTACTGTCATATACGGGATAAACAATTCTGTTTGACCGCTTATCCAACCTGACTTCGAAAAGGTCTTGAACTTCTGGCGGTATCCCCTCTTTGACCCATTCTTTAGCAGCTTCTCGTACATAATTCGAATTGTAGAATTCGTGCTTTTTCAGGATCCTATGTTTTGGAACCATCTTCTTTTCAAGACTTTTCTTAGTCCTCGACATGTACTGATAAACTTTTGACTTGCACAGCTTGTTCTCGTCAATGTTCGCAAGTTTGATTGCTTTATTAACGGCTTCTTGATAAGACAGATGCTCAAAGTCCATCAGGAATTTTACGATTCCGCCGTGACAGCCACAGGAAAAACAGTAGTAATAATTCTTACTCGGCGTGATTGAAAAAGAGGGGGTCTTATCGACATGTAAAGGACATTGCCCCCACCAGTCTTCACCCCTCTGTTCCATATCAATAGTCTGACTGGCGTATTCCAAAAGGTCAACTTTCTCGTTAATCTCCTGAAATGTATCTGCATCAATACCATTCATGCCAGTCTCCTTAGAAAGTGTCATTCTTCACATGTTGTTGAACCTCCGTTATCGTCATGGTGTCACCATCGAAATGGAGGTCTATGTACTCATTTTCATCATCTTCCATCATCTGCGTCCCCAATCGGTTGACGTAGATTTTTGCGTATACATTCCCACATTCAGCACCGTCACGGATAATCTGCTCTTGTGTCTTATGCCCGTATTTAATGCCGACTGACAGGTATCTGTTAATCTTGATACTGTCCGCGACCTCGCCTTGTCTGTTAAGCTGACAGGCTGCAAGTACGGCAAGATTAAGTTCGCCAGCAATCTTGTTTTTCAGAAAGTCGCACTTTGCTCCAAGCACGTTATAGTTTGTACTTGCGTCACTCTCGTTGCTTTTCAGATAGTCGTAAACAAGGAACTTAACACCGATCTTATTTATCCATAATTTAGCTGTAATGTATAATTCATCTTCTGAAATCTCAGGTTTATAGATATGTTTGAATTTCTGCTTTTTGATCCATGCGATTGCGTCCTTGATTCTTTGGCTTTCCTCTTCTGAGTAATTACCGTTCTTGATCCTCTTGACTTCCACGCCTGAAAGATTAGCAAGCAGTCGTTCTACATACAGCCTCGTCTGCATCTCGGTATCAATTACAAGTACAGATACGCCGTTTTTCAGCTTATGAACTACTTCGTTCATGAGAAGCACGGATTTACCCTCTTTATATTTTGCCTGAACAACTACGAGTTCCCCCGTTTCGTAGGTAAAATACTGGTTAAATGAGTCGTACTTTGATGGCAGTCCGTATAAACCGTTGTCCATACGTCTGCTCTCAATTTCTGCCCAAATATCATCTATCTCGTCACCAAGAAGTTTTGTGTCTTCATTACAAACGAAGTCTGACGCAACCGTGTCTATTCCGCTGTATACTTCACCGCTAAGTTCGTCAAGCGAAAGTGACGGGTCAAAGCATTTGCCAGACAACTTGACAAGCCTTTTGTAAAGATCCCGTTTAAATGCAAAAATTGTGACCTGCTTTGCCATAGAAGTGTATTCCCTGACGGAATGCCTTGCCATGCCTTTATACAAATCCACAAATTCCTGCACTGACGGGATATTGTACTTCTCAATTGCATCACTAATATTTTTATTGCTCTTCAACTTGTTAGACAGATTAAGAGCATCAATATTTGTAATGCCATCGTTTACAAGACCATTAATCGCCCAATAAATACAACCGTTTTCAGTATTGTAAAAGTGTCTCGGTTTAAGAAAACCTTCTGAATTCAGAATGTATTCTGGATGGAAGATAAGTGAACCTATTACGCTACTCTCAGCCTGAATGTCTGACAGTTCGGATATGTTCATCGGTTATCCTCTAAAATATTTTTGTATATTTCTAAATACTCGTCACCAAGCACTTCGCAAATCCGCCAAAGATCCCGTTTTCTACACCAATATCTCTCATGCGCTACCCTCAATACAGAAGCCATGTGTGGAATTGACGGGATATTCTCTGGGACGCCTTTTGCTATCAGACTTGTCTGGTCGGCAATCTCGTGAGAAATATCATTGCAGTGTTCTCTGTCAAGACTAACTTCACCGCACAACGCTCTTACAAGTTCTTTCAATTCTTTATCATTCGTCATTATGAACCACCAAAAATATCACTGCCCCACTGCGTCTTCTTTGTTTCTGCACATTGAAAAACAGGCTCCATCTTAGCACTCTTACTGCTCTTAGCTTTTACCTCTTTAAGTATTTCAGCTTCATGGAGTATTCTCCAATCCGCTTTCAACCGCTTATCACCAACAGCATAGTAAATACCCGATGGATAATTAAGAAACTTTGCCTTTTTCTTTATCGCAAACAGTATGTATGAAGCGTCCATACCGCGTTGATAAACAAGCTGGTCGATTACCTTGCGAAGTTGATTAAACACAACATCTTCATCAATCTCCCGATACCAGAAGTCGATGATTTCAGCAATGGCATTTTTCTCTCGAAGACAATCTCTGTGATAATACTTGCCGTTATCCTCAATGCAGTCATCGGAATCAGTATTCACAACCCCGTCATGCTTACACTTTGAATATCCGCATTTTTTCTTTACGCTCTGTTTTCGTTTTTCTTCAAAACAATCTGGATGATAATATCTGCTCCCGATTTTCACAAACTCTTCTTTATCAATATCAAGACTTCCACCGTGTAAACAGTTCTTGTACGGACATTTGCGAATGTTAGCCATTTTCAACCTCTAAGATGTGTGTAGCCTCCATGTCTGCTTCATGGAGTGCCAATGCAAGCGGATACTTTTCATACGCCTGACCAAGTTCGTTCCACTGCGAACTGTCACAGTACGCGCCCATATGGAATGTGATTGCGGTAATCTCTTCCATACTGAGAGTGATGAACTGCATCAGGAAGACGACACTTTTATTGCCGTGACCAAGAGGATACTTATTATCTACGACATAGCAAGGTACTGTTTCCCAGATGAAACTGCCCTGTGCATCTTTTTTGACGGTTCTCGGATTCGCAGCTGCAACTTTATCAGAATCATATGTCTTCTGATTCTTTGTACTCACGGCGTAGTAATAAGTCTTACAAACATCGTGAAGCAAAGAAACGAGAGTAAGTGTCTCATCACTGACCTTTTCGAGCGTCTTTGACCAAAGGGGATTTCCTTTTTTGCTCATCAAACAATCGTAAACGTGAAGACTATGTTTGAGCAGACCGCCCTCTTCGGAAAGATGGAATCTTGTGCTTGCTGGCGCTGTATAAAAGTCGGACTTTTTGATAAAATCTTTCAAATCGTTCATGCCGATTCGATTTATTCTGTCGAGCAGAGATTCAAATCTTTCGATGTTGGCTTTGATTTCTTCTGTCATAAATTCTCCTTTTGTTAAATCTGGAATTGCAGACCGAAGCCCACAATTCCATAGGTATTACGGATTAGTTAAAAGGAAGTTCTTCGTCACCGATTCCGTCCGCGATATTGACAAAATCATCAACTTTCTCTTCGCTCTTTTTCTTCTTCTTAGCAGGTTCAGGCGAATCGTCACCCTCAAAGTTAGGAAATTCAAGGTCGAAGATTGTGTAATGAGGGCTGTACGAAACCTTGCCAGAAGCGTTCGTGTACATATTTGTAACATCACAGTTCAGGATCTTAACGGTAAGTCCATGGTTCTCATCAATAACCGTATCTTTAAGAATCTGATACGCTTTGCCAACTACAGATACAAAACCATCCTTGAACTCAACTTTGTAGGTTCCTGAATCCTTGTCTCTCCTGCTAATGCTCAGATTGGCTACACCATACTTTCCACCCTTGTCTTCAAATTTCCAAATCTTTGCAAATCTTCCTACGGAAAAACCCATATTTCTCTCCTTTACTTTCTTACTGCCATTAACTGTTTCTTTAACTCTGCGAGAACATCTGCGTCCTCGATAAGTCTCGGATCACCATTTGCGTTTTCATCTGCTGCTTTGCAAATTTCGCTTACCTTGTCTTTCGCTTTATCGGAAAGTCCGCATTTCTTCTTGATAAGTTCCATGCATTCCGTCTGCAACTTCGTAATGTCTTTAATGTCAACAGGGATGTCTTCGTTGACATAGATGTAATCGCCAAGTCCAAGCCTCGCAATACACTTCGTCAGACTTCTCTGAATCGTCTTATTCACCTGCATAGAATCAATGTTCTCATACGGCACAGGCTTATTTTTGAAGTCCATAACTGGAAGATATTCTGTGGCAGAATGTTCTTTCAGTTCGCCATTTTCGTCTTCCCAGACAATTGTTACTGTAGTCTTTACGTGAGCGCCGACAGGATCCTTCCAGACAAGCATACCGTCTTCTGTCTCATGTACAGTCGCATAGGACAGCGGATACCTCTTTTTAAGTTCATGCCATGCCCACATCCAACTCAGATAGTTAAGACCGTTCTTCTGTTTGATGCGATCTTTTACATCAATATTGCTTAACACATCATAAAAACTTTCTTTCATCCTTGATTTAATCCTTTTTCACAAAACTTCTGTATCTCTGCGATCTTCTCTTCTGGGAAAAGACCTTCTTTGTTGCAATAGTCAAGCACGACAGCAAGTGCAGACCTCATCCCCGTGGCAATAGCGTCATTCCTGACTTTCGCCATCTCCTGCCTGATTCGTGCTGTTACTATCATCTCTTGCTCTTTGTTCACTGTTTGCTTTACCTCTTCCGCTTTCACAGACAACAGCGGAGTCGCCCATATTTGTAACGACTCCACCTGCTAATGGACAGCCCGTACACCCTATGTACTTTACGCATACAGACCGTATGTACAGTCCAAAATCATTACCCTGTCGAAACACTCGCATTTGTTTTACCTAAAAACATCGTTACCAGTTTACTTGCGTTATTTATTGCCGAAAGATTAGACTTCTCTTCGTAATGGCAATGACCGCATTTCAGTAAGTATTCTCTCCTGTTCTTGGAAAATCTAAGTACGGGAGTCATCATAAGTTTGCAGTACGGACACGCTTTTCTCATGGCAATACCTCCTGATTAATATTATACTCTGTTTGTGATATTTTGCAAGTGTTATTTTGCATTATTTGTTGAATACAAATATTTTCTCGGTCGATTTGAACATGTTATTCTTGTTAACGTCTAATGTCCTTGTTACTTTCTTTTCCCAAATCGGGGTAAAGTCGTCAGGAGCGTTAAGTTCTGAAATGAATACCAAATGGTTTTGGCTGATTTCTCTCATGTAATCCCAGAAAGCGTTTGAATCAAACTTGATTCCTGCATATTCTTTTGTGCCATCATACGGCGGATCACAGTATACCACACAACCGTCTGGAAGTGAAACATCTCTGTAATCCATACACAAAAACTTAAAGTCTTTAATCTTTGGCGCAAGTTTTTCAAGAGAATTTTTAGTTGCAAGAGCATAATTCCTTGGATTCTTTTTGTCCCTTGCATACCCCTGAAAGAACCTGCCACCGAAGCTACATCCGAAACCTATGAATCCAGTCATCACAGGATTCTCATCTTTATTTGCTCTTGCATATTTCCATTCTTCCTCTGTTACAATCTCAGGAAACTGATAACCTATTTGCGCACCTTTAAGCATGGCAATTAGATAGGGATGAATGTCGTTGCAAATCACTCTGTTATAACAGCCAAGTTTTGACTCAATACTACATGTGCCACAGAAGAGTGATACGAAGGTGTCAGACTCGTTCTGCCCCCCCTCAACACTTCTGCGACTTGTTTAGAAATCCGTTCTTTACCACCTTGGTATCTCATTTTCCCTCTCTTTAATTAAAATAATCCTGTTTTCTCTGCGACTTCATGTCAAAATTTGACACATCAAGATAGAATGAGCGATTCGGATTAAACCCACAATACGCAAGCATATCACCGAAGAATACAGCAAAGAAATAATTTCTTTTTACGCCGACTTCTGGATCCTGATTCTCTGTATCAAAATCAATCTGCACAACTGTCGTGTACGCATTTGTGAACGCCTGTCCCGATACGCCGCCATGCAAGTCAAGACCTGTCGCCGTGGTAGCCCAAGTCTGTCTAAATACATAAACCTGTGTATCAAGATAATGACGTACATTTGTTAAGCCAGAAACTATTTTTTCTGATATATGGCTTTCGTATAACTGTTCTGCTCTATACGAAAGCAACTCAATATTAGGATATTTACACATCATCTTTAGCCATCTCCATAATTAATGTTATCCTATGTGTACATATTGCGTCTAACGAAGATACAACAGCACTTCGCCACGCATCGCACCACTGTTCTAATGTGCCATCTCCAATATGACTTGCTATCTCTTTTGGGTTCACATCTTGTACATGCCCAGAAATTTTTATAATCTGCTTTCCCTCATTTTCGATGAACTTACCTAACACATCAAATTTCTTACCCATCACGGTTTACCACCTTTTTTAACTTATTTAAGCGCACACGCAGCCCATACTGCATATCATCGCACCATTCTTTGAGGTCTCCGATTGCTATCTGGTCGGCAATCCTGACTACACTTATTTCTGTAATAAGTTCTGACAAATCCTGAAATAATTCTTCTACATCGTCTGTCATCTAATCACCTTTATCAAATTTTTGTCTCTAATGGATACGTATACAAATCTGTCTGTAAATTCCTGTAATGAATACCTTTGGCGTCATACGACTCTTTGAAGTATTTAATGGCATTCATTTGTTGAAGCCTTGGCAGAAGAGATAATTCCAGAGCAACATTCTTACCGTAAGGGCAACCTGCGCAGCCAGTCCTCGTCAGATAGTCGTAGCAACTCGGAATTTCAATGTCATACGCTTCATAAATGTCATCCATCAACTTGTCTGAGAAGTCGTATATCGGAGTGAAGTCACCATTGCTCTTCATACATTGGTTATATTTTGCTTTCCTTGTTCTACTCTCAGCACCGCGCACTCCAATAATAGCTTTCAAACTATCTAACCCAATTGACCTACCCTTCTCTCTGGCGTATTTTTGCATTGGCTTTTCTTTACTGTATATACAGCAACGGTTACTTACCTTATGCAGTTCGCCTGAAAGCAGTTTCTCTCTTGCCTGTTTGTTAAGATTAAAATAGATGTTTTCGCCGTTAACGGCTCTCATCGTATTATCGCTTCTGTTTCCTCTTTGGTATCTGTAAATATACTCGTCTTGCTGTTTTGAATAGCAAGGGATACCATAGTTTTCTTTAATTTCCCATCTGTTCTTGGCTGGATGTAAAACTGTATCAGAATATTTCAGGATCCTGTCGCGAATTTGCGGCAACTCGAAGCCTGTGTTAACACCCACGATTTCAATATCTTCATCGTGTAAGTATTCCTTAATAAACCAATACAAGAAGTGACTATCCTTGCCACCAGAATATGCTAAGTAATATTTGTAATAATTGTCTTTACCGATTTTTGTCTCGAATCTCTTCTGTAAAAAGTTCAGAAAAGGTTCAACTTGTCTTTGAAGTTCAGAATTCACTACCGTAACTACACGAATACTTGTGTAATCACGGATTATCTATCAATCTACATTGTATGACGGGGAGTTATTACCGCTGACCGTTAGTCTGTTCATGGGTGATACCAAGGCGAACCCATCAATTTCTATCAGGCATTCATCAAAATTTTACAGCAAAGGTTCTAATTCTTTGCTAACCAAGTTTACTTGGTACTCAGTGCTTTCCCCTTTCAATTTCTCTGTTATTAAATGTCATTGTTTAACTTTTCAACCTCGTCTTGTGAGATTGTCCTTATAGCTGTCAATTTTTGTGCCAAGATCCATTCACCGCCTTGGCTCGGCGGTCTTGGATACGTTTTAAAATCATCTATCTCACACTCAATCCACACTCTCTTCTCACCGCTTCTGAGATTCTGCTTCAAGTGCGGAGCGTATGGTGCAAAGCAACAATGGAAACCCAATCTCGGAGCAAATCCCTTTGTCGGGATATACTCGGCTATTCTGTGTTCACCGAAAACGTAAGGTCTGTTTCTGTCAATGAATAGCGGATACAGGTTTCCATCTCTGCCTCGTCTAACTAATTTGTAAGCAATCATGTTTCTTTTATAGATACTTCATTTCTTCAAATTCGAAGTTATTCAAAACTCTCTGAATTTGGTTAAATGATAAATAGCTTTTTTCGCCAGTACGCATATTCTCGCAATGAACATAAGTCGCATATGTATTGCCATTCCATCGTCCAGATGGCTTTATATCGCAACTAAATAATATGCTGTCGCCAACCTGAATATCTTTAAAAGCTGGTGATTGACTCTTTTTCAATACTTTAGTACATTTGGCTATTGTTTTAAGTGTCATTTTTAGCCACCATTATTGTATTAGATACATTACAGCCGACTTCCCATCTTTGGTTTCCAAAATTCTCCAACTTTTTCTTCGCCTATTAATTCTCTCGTCCTGTGATATTCGTCAACCAAAGTATTGTTTATGCTAACCCATTTGGCATTATCTCTTTCTGCGCAATGCGGAGTTACAAACCTTATAGCTGTGAGCAACAGAATCCTTTGATTTGCAAGAATCTGAGTAAGTATTTCGTCAGGCGAATGATTAATTATTTCGTTCAATACGTTCTCCCTTTCAAGATACTGCGTTCACATTTACCGTCAGTCCTTCACCCTCAGCAAGTTCAATCATCATTTTCGTTCCGCGACTTTTTCCATTCCAGAACGCAATTAGTGAACCGCCCGTTTCAGCTGCATACTCAGCCATCTGTTTGTTTCTCAAATATCCTGCTCTCTTTCCGTAAGTCGCCCAATCCGCATTGAACACTTTAATCGGATAGCCATGCAGTTTGCAGAACCGTTCTGCAAGAGTGTCTACACCACGGCAACCGCCACTCACGAATTCTGGTTTGATTCCGTTTTCTGTGCAGTACCGCACGTATTTACTCAGGACTGCGCTGATGTGGCTGTAGTCGTTGCAGATTCTACTTCCTGCGACAATGATTCTTCTTGTTTCCATTCGACACCTATATCATTATGGTCATTTAGTGAGTCAATATAATTATCAATTGCACCGACAATACGATTTCTTGGCGTGTTGCCATCAACTATCATCTGCTTGATGTGTTTCAGAATTGTCTCGACACGCCAATTAAAAATCATACTGTTCTCTTTAATCTCTTCTGTTATTTCCAATTATTTTCCTTTTCCTTAATTAACGATTATTAGCCTAATGCTATTGGCAAAATCAAACATTACGTTGGCGAGGACTTCTTTGGACTCGATAAAGGATCCGACGGATTCTACGATGAAAAGGAAGAGGACAATTATAATTGCAATAATCAGGCTCTTGTGTTTTTCTACCATACTACTCTTGCCAGTCAATCATACCGTAAGGATAACACTGCATTCCAATGTCTATCCATTTACCGTCATCGTTAAGATACTGATAACGTTTACGATTTGCATTATATCTGTATCTACGAATCATACCATTTGAGTATATATAATGTACGGAGCCATTCTTGTTAAATGTAACATTCGGCATTTTTGGAGTGTTCTTTGTAACCATCACGCCGTTCTCGTCAAAGTAGTACATCTTCCCGTTCTTGACACGATATGCTCTTGTGCAGAGACTTCCACTCGGATAGCTATAACTTTTGGTCTTGTGTCCGTAATAAGTCTTGTTGCCAATTTTGAACCATCCTCGCATTTGCTTGCAGTCTTTTTCGATGTAGAGGTTGCCTTGCCAATCCCAACCAAAAACAATTGTATGTTTTGTTTTGGCGTATGCGTCAATCTTAGGATGAATACCTGCCATGACAACTACGATTGCCATTACTGCAAAAATCTTGACCATCAATTTCTTCATTGTTGGTTCCTTTCTCGCACCATTGCGATTAATCCCATCCCCAACGAGCACCGTCTTTTAAAAATCTTTTGTATTCCTCGATACTCGTTGGATTATCTACATCTTTCCACGCTGTTACAAACTTATTTACAGCTTCGTCAATATTGCTAAAATCGTATTCGATTGTTGGCATGGATGAATAGTAAAAACCTTGAATCTGTTTGTGCTTGCCACATATCTGTATTCCGTCCGCATAGACATCGACAAAATCCACTCCATTGAAATGCTCGAAGTCCTTCAACGCATCCGCGATTCTTTGGCGGATTTTATCGAAATCTTCTTTATGTTCAGTGAATATCGGTTCTTTTAAATAATCACTCATGCTACTCCGTTTTAACAAAAATCAGGTCTTCAATATACTTACGACCGTCACCTTTAAATATCGGGATTTCGTTATCGACCACCCATCCGTCATCTGTCTTGATGCAACAGGATCCTCTCTTCTTATCAGTAGAGAAGTCATTCCAGTTAATACCTTTTTCTGCGAAGAGCATTTCCTGAATCTGTGAGCAACTCTTGTTCTGCAACTGCTTGTGTGAGAAATTTGCCTGTCCTACCATCTGGATTGAGTTTCTGGTGGCATCAAGCTGTCGCCAATAAATGTTGTTACATACATCTTCTTTTGGGACGTTGAAGCATCTGGCATCGAACATTGCACCTTTTGCTAACGCTTTTTTATATGCCTCAAACAAATTAAAAGCGTCCAAAGTATTTTCTGAATAGGCAGAATAATCTGCGACACCTTCGCTGAAATATCTGTTAAATGCCATTGTCGCCATTGAAGCTGCGACAGAACAAATCTTCTGCACTTCATTGTCAAACCATGCAGACGAATCGAGTTTCTTGTAATCCACGAGAACAAGAGTGATTTCATCTGACTGAGTATAGCCAAGAACACAACCCTGAACCTCTCGGCACAGATACTTCATCGTCTTCTTCATGGCGGTCATCAGCACTTCGTCAAACGGTTTTTCGAATCCACTTGTAAAAGTGTGAAACGACTTTCCGTCTATACGAGCAATTACAGGCATCCTGCGAACAAGTGTCGTCTTGCTGACCGCTTCATACGTTTTCATGCGCTTGGCAAGATCAGTTTTGTCAATCATGTCTCTTCCTTTCTTATTCGTATACAATCCCAGACATCAGCATTGGTCTGATATAAGTATTAATAGCTTCTTCTGGAACACCGTACTGAACGAACACCTTGTCGAGCCTCGTACCGCACGCATTTTCACCAGCTTTAATTGCCTGAATGGTAGTTCCGTCTTTCATTACAACCGCCAACTGAGAACTGCCGACAAGATATTTCGAAACCTCATTCCGATGCTTCATGTCAAACTCTTGAAACCAGTTATCAACCCACCATTTGTCGATATATACAACTCCGACCTTAAATCCTGTATATCGCATCAAAAATCCTCAAAAATATCACATTTGTTATTGTAGTTAATAGGCAAACATAGCCATTTTCAAGAGCATCAAAATCCTCTTTTATAGTTCGACAGTACATTTGCCGTTTGAAATGTCAGAAAAACTTTGTTTTACATTTGTATGATATAGTTCGCCATTAATTCTGTAATAGATTGTAACGACTCCGCCATTAACCCATTCGATAGCTTCAATACTATCCGTTGGAATCAGCATCCACATCTCTTTCGAATAATCACTGCCTGCTATAAGTAAAAACCTACGTTTATTAGTACCCATACTTGCTCTTCTTATCTGTGCAGAAGAAGATTCCGTCATGCTCTTTGAACACGTCTTCCGCAATTTCCTTGTAAAGCATCGACTTGTTGCCGTTCAGATCACTGATGTCGTCATTAAAGAACTGCGCGACTTCACTCTTAAACGCTACATAACCGATTGTACTTCCAGTAAAATCTGTCACGGACTCAATCTTTACACAAATTGGATTGTCTTTGAATGCAGCTTTCATAGTGGCAAACGGCACTTTATTAATGCCGTTCGCAGGAATTACGTCAATAAAAACCGTGACGTTTCCGAACACTTTCTGCGAATTAAGAAGTGTTTCAAGTGCCGTTGCCTTATCTGTGTTCTCGACAAACACTTCGATTCGCATATCATCTTCGTCAAACTTGACTGTTACTTCTGGATCCTGAGAGAACAGTTCTTCGAGTTCTCGATAGTATGTAACCCACGGTGGTGACAGTTTAATTTCTTTTCCCATTTAATACTCCTTTAATAGTATTGAAAGCGTTCATCCCCATTGTTCTGCCATAGCTTTGGCAACTCCGGGAAATGTTTTACTTCTTACTCTTGCACGCTCATCAGACGGCAATTTCCAAGCATCCGCAAACCATTTTGGCTGTCTTTTCTTTTTGCCAGTCTTCTTATCAACCCACTCGAAGTACTCTAATTCTGGTTGCTCATCGACTAATGGAATAAGAGGTTCAACACCTTTCTCCCATAAGCATGTAGATTTTGAATAATTGTCCCCAAACATCCACGGCTGAATGATTTGCGTTGGCTTGATTGGTAATCCATATTTTTCTGCCAAATCAGGAAACCACTTCTTTACATAATCACCGCTTATAATTCCAACTGGATTCTCAATAACAACTTTTTCACAATCCGCATTTAAAAATTTGCAGAAAAATTCTATGCCCTCTCTCTGTCTTCCGTCATTGCGTTTCTTTTCGAACCATGCAGCCCCAGAAACTGCCAAATGCGTACATGGCGGAAAAGCAATTATCATATCCCACTTAGACACATAATGTCTCAAACCATCCATTGTTGTGAATTGCCCCCCCCTCAGAACCTTGAGGACATCAGACTTGATATGCCACTCAGGATGAAGACCAGAACAACTCATAATGTCACATGAAAATGCGTTATGCCCCTTTTCCCTAAATGCTATACATACTCGCTGGGACTCTTCACACGCAACTAAAATATCCATTAACAAAACCTCATTGCCTATTTCTTGTTTCTCTTTTTACATTACATTCCACATATTGACCATAGATAAACTCCTTTCCTTTTGCTTTGCAGTGAATAATCACTTTTGCTTTATTGGTATCATCTATGTGTGAATGAGCGCATTTGACGCACTCACTTGTTTTAATTAGTGACATTCTGCTCTTTTATCCTCGTCAACGCTGTGTCAATATAATCTTGGATTATTTCAAAGCCAAACCATTTGCAGTCATGATTATTTGCAACTATTGCTGTTGTACCAAGTCCCATCATCGGATCTATAACAAAACTTCCAGAAGGTATAAATGAATCAAATATCCATTCAGCGACCTCTCTATTCATTACCGCCTTATGTTCCTTACTTGTTGTTTTGCTATTCACAGATGTTGCAATAATGTTCTTTGTATATGTATGTAGCGCCTTCAACGGTTTATCGCCAATGACGAAGAAATATTCGAAAGCATTCGTTATATTTGTTCCACTGGCTGGCATAGGGTTTGTTTTCTCCCATACGATTATGTTTTGGATGAAATCCGCATATGTACCGATAAACCTATAAACATCAGACTTGTTATAATAATTTGTCTGCACATTCAGAAAAATGTGATTCTTAGTTATTCTTCTTAGTTCCTCAGTTAGCTTGATTAGAAATCCGTAATAATCACCAAGAGTATCATCATATAGCTTGTATTTATCATTCCTCTTGCGGTTATACGGAGGTGATGTAAATGCGTAATCAAAGTAATTATCTGGGATATGGCTCATACCATTTATGCAATCGCAATGGACTATGGTATTGTAACTCAAAACAAAATTTTCATTGTTGCTTTTATCATTTAAAACCATATAAATTTGCCTGTTTTCTCCTTTACTTTTTATGAAATGTGCAATTTGTATGAAACATCCAAATTTTTAAATGGCTAAAGTAGCATATTATCGTACCGCTAATATGATAAAAATTTTGTTTGATACTACTTGCGCAAAATTTCTTTTGCATTACTTATAAAGAGTATAGCACCGCATTCCAACGGTGTCAACATTATTTTGCGTGATTTATTATTCAGTACGAATCATCTTCATGTCATTTGTATCGTCTACAAACTTAATATAAGTGTCAATGATTCTACATGTTTGTTCGTCAGGACAACATTTGTCTTTAATCATTCTATCAATGTTACACAACATTGCTTTTACTCGCCACGAATATATAAGACTTTCATACTTAACGCTTTTGTCATCATTGCTTAACATATCTTCTTAATCTCGCTGTGATTCTCGATCCTGCTGCAAATTCTCTGGATAGCTGTCTTATCACTCATCGTAATACTGCCATCCCCCAACAACCCGTTCAACGTCTGCATAAACCCTTTACTCGGATTCTGCTTATGATAGTCAAGCAACGCCTGAACGATGTTCTCGAAGTCGTCATCGGCGGTTTTTGTACGGCTGTAATCTGCTGACGGATCATAATGGTCAACTATGTATTGTAGTGTTCTCGGCGCATAATCAATGTACGGATACATACACCCGACATTGTAGATTTGGCAAGGGAACCCCTGACGGTTAAGCATGGCTGTCAGTCTTCGCTCCATGTCGCTCTCTGCTGAGTTATGCGAATGCCCGTGAAGCATTATCGCGCCACGATAATGATGATTGTAAAACGGGATATAGTAATGGCTCAGAATAACTCTCTTTTTCTCGCCGTTCACCGTGTCCGTCAGTTCTTTGTAGTCAACAACCTCTTCAAACAACCTGTTAAAACTTTGATTTGATTTATCATGATTACCTAAAATCAAGTGGATATTGCCGTTTAAATTCTTGATTAGGCTCTTGTAAAACCCACAATTATTGCCACTTAACTTCCACGTTAGGTCTCCGACTACATAAACATGGTCATTATTATTAACGGCGTGATTCCATTTTGTCGTGATGACTTCATGCATCTCGTCTAAATCTTTGAAACCACGCCTATCGAAGTCTCTACCTGCACGAGTGACATTTACATGCCCCAAGTGCAGGTCGGATATATATAGCTTTCGTCCACTCATAATCAAAGTGTATCGAGCATCTTGCGCAAGTCTTCCTCAGACATGTTCTTGAGGGCTGCGTCCTGTTTTTCTTCAAGAATGGACAGGATCTTTTCCTTCTTTGCTTTGTTGGCAGCTGCGGTCTTTCGTGCTTCAACCTGTGCGAGTTTCTTCTCAACGATATACTTGACAATCTCAATCTTGGTGTCGAGTGCTACGTCATCATTGGACTTTGTTGCCAGAAGAGACTCTTCACCGTTGCGCTTTGCTTCGCGTTTCAGTGTCTTGTAAATCGTGTCAAGATCGCTGACGGAAAGCGCATACAGGTCTTCTGTGGAAATAAGTCCCTTATACGGGAAACGAAGTTTGTGTTCTACTGCGTACTCAAAAATATTCATGTCATACCCCCTTAAAACTTAATCTTTAATATTCTCTCGACACTGCCTTTAACCCTAACGATAAGTTCGCTTCTCTTAGTAAGGCAGAAGCCAATGCCCGAAAGCTGGTCATCACTGTCCTCAACTTTCATCTTACCGCCCAACGCTTCAAAGACTCTCTTGTGTTTCATCAAGTCTTCTTTCAAGAACTCATTAAAGAACCCGTTAGGACTCTCAGGATTGATGCAGTCTTTGAGCATGAAGAAGATGTGTTTATTGCCGATGCCATTCTGTTCGTCCCAATAGTTTGGACTGTAGCAAATCACGCTGACAGGAACAAAATCATTTGTCTTGACGCCCCACACTGTCTTTGAAGACTCGGCAGACGGAAGTTTCTCTTTCAGAGTAAACTGCCCATTTTTCAGAGTAACTTCTGCGACCTGAACATTCTCATGCTGACGAAGTTCATTATCATAATCAAAAGAATAGACTGTACCATCGAACTCGATTTCCGCTCTAAATCCTCTTCTACCGCCACGATTGGCGAACTGATGTACAAAGAATTTATAAGTGCCGTCAGCCATTTTATCCCTATTCGGGAATGTAATGTTTTCAACGGCTACTTTTTCCAATGGACGTGTATTGTCTACATCCAACCTTCCAGTGCCAGCACACATATTTGCATAGTAGATTTCTCCGCTGCGTGGGGTAATACAATGAGCGTCAAGGTCATTCTGGTCGGATCCTGTATCAATGTCATTCCACTGGATTGAAAATCTCAGGTCGCCTGTGACATCACCGCCAGCGTTCTTGACTCGCTCCTTCATCATGCTATCCGTCATGTTGCCAGAGTATGCCCAGCTAAAGTTGTTGTTCCACTTAAACATTGTCTTGCTGTCGCTGACAGACGGAGCAATCAGAGAAACCATGTTGCTTGCGTGTTTATTCTCGAAGTACGCTTCAACGCTCGTGCATCTTGGCAGAACCTTCTCGACAAACTCTTCCACGGAAATCTCTTCAACCTTGGAGAACTTCTTAGGCTTCTTCGTAACATCTTTCATCATGTCATCGAAGACACTCTTTGTACCGCTGATTCTCTTAGCGGAATCCTTGTCAGAGAAGAGAACATTGTTCACGGTAATGTCATCGAGAACCGCATATCTGCGTGCAAGCGAATCCATGTAGCCAAGTTCTTCGATGGTCTTCTGTGCTTCTTCGAGCATTTTCTTCGTAAAGATCGCCTTGGGTCTCTTGTAGTTGGCAGGTGCTACAATCACTTCGTACTGACGGACTGCGTTATCAAGTTCCATTCCCTCTGAGATATTCACGAGAAGGACGCCGATTGAGTGATTACGGATACGGCTGATTGCTCTGCCTACAGATACAGATTTCTCCCAAGCAAACAGGTCTTTGTCTGCATCAGTTGTCAGCTTGTCATATGCTTTTTTCAGCTTGCGGAAATCTTTGAGTGCACTCTCCCACTCGTTGCCTTTATACAGGGTGTTAGATGCAATAAGATCGAGAACCGTGTCAAGACTTTCGAGAGAAATTTCACCAAGAGAACGCATAAATACGTTTTTAGAGTCTCTGTACTCGCCTTGAATATCAGCAACAGAACGGTATGTATTCAGCCTGACGCTCTTCGGAATATCGGCAAAGAAATGATAGAAATTTGTACCGGCAGTCTTCTTTGTTCCGACTGTGGGATCCTTTTCAAGATGTACATCACGGACAGGGAGAGAATGGATGTAGTCGCTCATTGCTTTGGCAACAACGGCATATTCACTGTCGATGTCAATGTCCCAGATACTCTCCATTTTTCCGTCTTTGATGACGACAACACCGCCAAACTGCTTGACGAAGTGTCGGCAAGCTGAACAGTCATGCTCCGTGTTGGTGATGTAGATTTCGTTTGTACCATTTGGAAAACTTTCAAGATATGTTTTCCAGATTGTGTCCTTGTCTGAATCGACTTCGAATATTACAGTTGAAGTCTTCATCATGTTCTGGAAGTGTCCATTTACTTTTTCTGCAAATTTCCTGAACTCCATTTTTGATCCTTTCTTTGAACCCTCTTATTAATTACGCTTAAACATTTAACACCAAACTAATATATTGTTGGATATGAATGCCTTATGATTAGTTAATGATTTATTCAAATAATCTGTAATATATGGCTGCAACACGTAGTCGCAATAGGTTCCAAATGATGTGAGATTGCTCCCTCTTGTAATAATATAATTATTCTCCAAAGATAATATACATCCTTCACACAACGATATTGTTCCGGAACGGTTAAACAATCCTGATTCATTATCGTAAAATACTTCTACCAACAACTTCTTCTCTTGTTGGCTTATTGAACTTCCTCTTAAATATCTTTTCGCGCGATCAATGTATTTGAAATAATTTTCGATTTCCTTTTCTATTTTAAAGATGATAAGGACGACAAAGTATGCAAAGCATAATATAAATACTGATAAATAAACACTAGCGTCTTTGACATATCTTTCCCTTAAATACAATAACGATGATGATAACGCTAAAAAAGATATAAATTTTGTCACGCTACACTTTTTGCACTTTATGAAATCTTCAAAAAGCGAAACAATACTTTTTACATTAATATTCATATTATTATTTTGTATTATTTGCCTCGGATCGTGTCTCATTATTGCAAAATGAATCAATATATACTCCGTTGTACTTCGTATATATCTGCTTTCTTACTTTGCCAGAAATGTAATCGTGAATAGCCATATCTGTTACTAAGGCTTTCTTCGTTCTATGCCTCCTCGAATTTCTGCTATTCTTTTCATCTTGGAGCATTTTGCGCAAGACCACGGCAGCTGAATCTTTCTCGCCGTTTGCAAAACCAGTATTCACTACCTCAAAGAAATGGTTGAGTTCATCATAATCAACGCCAGCATATAAAGCACAGAATGTTGCAAAAGCAACTGTTGACTGTTTCGTTAACGGATGGCATCCTCTATGTGTAAGTTTTCTTGCCTTTTTCAGCAAGTCGCCATATTTCAACACAAAATCAATTGTCTTACCGTCTGCACAGGCATTATGCTTCACGAAGAGATCGTAATACGTTTTTGCAATTGCAACGACAAACCTGTTCGCAACATCTTCATCGTATCCCCTCAGACGCATAATATCGTCAATACTTCTTGTTTTACCTCTGTCGATAATCTCTGTCTTTGCATCTGTATACACATAGAACCACTGACCGATACCCGATTCAGCCACAGCTGCAAGCCTGTGCTGACCATCTTTCAGAACATCGTTTTCGCCATCATAAAGAATTATAGAAGCTATACTCAGCTGTTCCCATGCACCGCTTTCCATATCAGAAGCGTACTTTTTATATGCGTCAGACAATTTCCTGTTGCCGATATTATTATTTTCAAGAATGTATTTCGCCATTTCAGGCGTAATAAATACTTTCTTAAATTTAATATTCACGGTTTCACAGTTATCGAAAATCATTTCAACATCCTTTCTCTGGAATTTTCTCAGCCTGTGTATATTATTTTGTGTCACCCTTCAACGAGTTCAATTTCAGCAATTTCCTGAGTTACTTTGCAACTCGCAGGATCCACAAGGTCTCGTACATCTCTCTGGATATAGCCACTCAGTTCGTTTTCAAATTTGTGCTTAATATCTTTGAACGGGAGCATGTCTTCGGTTACTTGCGTATCCAACGTTAACTCAATTACCGCCCTATACTTGCCTTTGATTCTTGCCATTCAATCTCCCTTCTTTATCATATATTTCGGCAAATTTTTAATTTATTGCCGATAGTCTAATGGACAATTTTTTAACTTTAGGGAAATTGTCCATTTCCTATATTATCTTGCATTACTTTTAAGAATTAGAATCACGTTCTTTTATCCAGTCAACATTACATCTCTTGCACAAAATTTCATGATAAGTTGTAAACCAACCGCTTGCGCCACATGCAGGGCAATACATCTTAAACTGATTTCTCTTTTTCATTCTAATCATAACCACTTTATTCCTTTTGTTGACAAAATCAATGCACTTTTCTGGGATGTAAAATTCATATGATTCAAAATCAATGGATTTCAAATATGTATACAGATCATCTGGCAAAGCGGATATGCGATTCCCATATTTCTCATCACGTTCGCAAACACATCCAATATTTTCAGCTACTTTTTTAAATCTACGATTTAAGTATCTGCCAGAACACAATTTGTTTGCTTTAACATTTGGATTGTGATGATACAAAAGAATCATCTGTTTTATAATTGTCTTTATTGCGCCATATCTGTCATAGATAAGTTCGTCATATGAGACTTTTACAAACGACACGACTTCATGGTTAACGACTTCAATTTTTGTTGCGTGGTATTCTCTGTAATTCCCAATCCAAACAGACACTTTAATACCATTGTCGAAATACTTCTTATTGATAAATTTAACTATATCCTCTAAGTATTTCACGTTTTCAGATGCGCGATTATCCAATGTAATCTCCTTTCAATCTTTCATTTCACAACTAATCAGCTTGTGTGTGGTGTGTGAAAGTGCTGATTCTTTGTGTTGGATCACCTCGCTTATGTATAAAAGTATAGTTTGATTTTTCTAATTTGTCAACAGTATTTTGCGTTATTTATTCCGTATTATAATCATCCATAAATTTCAACGCCTTGCACGCCAACTCACACGCTTCTCTCATAGCTTTAACAGCACAGTCATCGCCTTGACGCCTGTATTCTTCCATCGCTTCTACGCATGTGTCAGGGTTGATAATTCTGGCAGCTTCTTCGAAAGTCATATGCTTTCTACTCCATTGAAATTCGCCCGAAAACCTCACGACTGGACAAATCATAAGTCCGTTTTTCCTATAAGCCTCTCTTGCTATGCACTCATGACTTAATCTTGTGAGACATGCAAAAGGGCATTCCGTCCAACATGCAGACTCTACCATTGGTTTCCAATCGTCAGGAGTCGTAAATTCAAGTGTATGTTTTTTCATAGCTTTATTTCTCCCCCTTTAGTCGCCGTTACAAATTCACGAAAATACTGAATCGTCCTGTCATCGTCTTCAAGATAGAAAATATCTCGCCCCGTTTGCAGACGAAACCATTCGACAAAGTTTGAAATGAATTGTCCAAACCGCCAGTCAGGAAAGTTTTCTCTGTGAATGTCACATACTTGTCCGTAGAATCCGTATAATCTATTCTTATCTCTCATCACTCACCAAACCATTTCTTATTACGTTTGTTCTTCTGTTCCTTGGATTTCAGGATAAACTTCCTGTAATCATCTGTTTTCCTCTTGAAGATGTAATATTTCTCTACGTGATAGTCTCTGACAATATCAAATATCATGCTCATAGATAGCCTCCTTCACTATGTAATATAACATTGTTTAAGTAATGTTACTTATTATAGTTATGACTTGATGTCGCAACTTGGATCCTTACTGCTAAGAATTTATTCGCCATAGTTACAACCCACGGTTCCTCTATCGGCAGAAACGCGCCTGTGCTTGCGTCCCAATCCTTGAATTCGTCATACAGGATTACCTGTGACGAAATGTCTGGATATTCGTTTTGTAAATCGCGCAATTCTCGCGCCCATGCGTCCCATTGTTTATCTGAAATTACGTTCTGATTGAGATGATAATAGAGACAGGAGTGGATTAGCATCTGGTATCGCCGTTGTTGGATCTTTTCGGCAATCTCTAAATCTTTTCCTGTGAATAATTCGTATGTTTTCATAATGCTGGCAGTGGGTCTCGAACCCACACGAGTTAACTACTTCTCAACAGGGTTTGAGCCTGTCACGTCTGCCAATTCCGCCATACCAGCTTATCGTGCGTTTAACGCCACGCACAAGCGAGTCATTTTAATTTCTCCAGTCTGTGACCAGATTCGGAGCAGAGACTTTACTGCACATATTATGAGTAATGATGCTCGTCAGCACCAATGAGTCACGGTGGGAATCGAACCCACACCTGCGCATTGCTCTTCCTATAAGCTACATGACTCACTCACCTGAATCAGATTTGTTTCGGATGCTCTGTTCTGGCTGTAATAGCACCCGTCCGTTCACTTACGCGGAACGAATCTAAAGAACGGCAGGAACTCGGCAGGATTCGAACCTGCATTTCTGGCTTAACGGGCAACTGTGCGCACAGTCTCGGCAGCGCTACCGACAGCGTTTTATCCAGTTAAACTACGTTTCCATAAGCAAAAGGCGCACACTGTTCGGAAATCAAAATAAATAGCCCCACCACGAGTAAAAATAATGATTTGTTAGTTAAAGTTGCTACAGTATGCGCCCTTTCTTTCACGTTTTAAATTTTAGTCTACGATCATGACATTCTCCCACTTCTTATAAGCATCGAGATATGTCTGTTGCTTGTCGCCGTTATATGTGACTTCATAGTACATACCGTCACTTACGGTTGTACTTACGAGTGCTTTCCAATTCTGCAAAGTCTTACAGAACCATACGATAAACACGTTATCTTCTGTGATTTCGAAATCATCAGTTATCTCGACACGGCTATTGTAGTAATTCACAACAAGCCGTTTCGCCTTTTTCAGCATAGCTTCGTTGTCCAACGGTTTTTACCTCCTTCGTTTATTTCGCCAGTCATCGACACCCATCATAAACGAATCAATTTTGAGTGAGAATGAACTCGGACGATAGTTACTATTATTAAACGCCATAGGGTTCCTATAAAACTCCTTGACCATTTCTTCTCTGGCTTCGTCAATGCTGTATCTCTTGCCAAATAACAAACTTAGAATCTTCTTAATCATACGTTCTCTTCTTTCTTTTAATTGTAAATATCAATCGAAGTCGCCAGATTTGAACTGTTCTTCTACATAAATGTAGCGTGCTGCCGTTACACTACAACCTCGTTACTTACCATATCTCTTCACTTGTTAGCGATTAGCTACTTCGCACCACTCCTTCCTCACATGACGAGCGAACTACTCAGCAAACACGAGATAACTTTATAACTTTAACATTCCGTGTACTCTCATCCGCTTACGTCCCTCAGTAAAGCCTTTTGGTAAGTTTCTGACCCAGCTTGTGCACCAACGTGGATCATATCGCGCCACTACGAATTGAACGCAAATCTCTCCCTCATGTTTGGGAGCGTGCTACCTTTACACCATAGCGCCTACATCTATCATACCATTTCGCGTGCCCCACGGTTAGCCTCGCCGTATCCACCGATACTCTTTGATAAACGTCAGGACTGCCCGTATACTGACAAGTCCCGATTGCGCAGGCAGGAATCGAACCTGCGACACCGTTATCCCCCTTTCAAGATGTCTTGCCGAATCAACTACACGAACTGTTTCAGCTATTTCAGGAATACTTGTTGGCAAATTTTAAGTGGGGGAGCATTATTATTAATGTTATCTTATGTATTCCTGTAAGTGGACTCTCAGTGACTCGAACACTGAACCGTCTGGTTATGAGCCAGATGCACTAACCAATTGTGCTAAGAGTCCGTAGACTTGTGTCGGCGCGGATTTGTATGTCCAGTTAGGACTTCGACACCGCGCATGGCTAAGACCGCTGTACACTGCGGTCATGAACGCCTCTCTTTAAACGGCTAAGAATGGTGTACATTCATTCTTTATGCCTAAGATAGAGTCTACCTTTTCCTCCACGACACAGCATAAACTCAGCTTTTCATAATCTTTTTAATCATACATACTGGTTTTCGTGTTCAGACTCATAGCCCAATCTGTTGTATCTTCTCCAAATCATTCCTCTTCTTGTCCTGACTATCTTTAATTTCGCACACTCTCCATCTGTTTTTAAAACTTGGTATTCATCATCTGAAATGATTATCGAAGGGAATGTTACGTCTTTATTTTCATACGTGAAAAGAACTTTATATTTGTTACCGCTGGTTTTTTGCATAGTGGTAACTTCGCCTATCACGTTTTTTCTTTTCCCAACTTTAATCTGGATTAAGTCGCCAGCTTTTAAACAGTAAGAATGATTAATAGTTCTTACAATGCCATCTTTTACTTTTTTGTCTCTAAACACCCTATTATTCTCAATGTCTTCACTTCGGGTACTTCTTTTCGATCTCGCCGTTGGCTTTCTACTATAAGACAAATCACTTCCACTTTTTACTTTCCCATCTCTCACATCTATGTACTTCGCATCAGAAAAATCCATCATACATCTATCATTACACCTCTTCTGCTCGACCATATAAATTGTCTGAGACAATGTTTTGTATGTGAATTTACCGATACAAGCTGCGTCTACATAATGGAACTTCGGAAGTTTGGTAAGTTCTCTGTTTCTCTTTGTGATATAACCAAATGATACACAAGTGTCTACAATAATCTCGCCAATAGCGTTATATACCAACCACCTTGCGGTGTTCATAAATGTAGAATCTTTATATGTGTCATTTATCTTCCTGTTTTGAAGTTCTCTAAAATATTTATTGTCATTCTTATTTGAATGAACTTTGTTAATATGACAGTTATGGCACAAACAAATCAGATTACTCGGCTTATTACTTCCACCGACACGCCGTGGAATAATGTGATGAACTTCGAGGACTTTGCCGATACCATTTGCACCGCATAATTGGCAAGTATATTTATCTCTTTCCCTCACATATTGCTTAACATTCTCATACCCATACATTTCTCCATGCTGATAGTCAGTACCAGAAATTTCTTTGCCATCAATCTCTGCCTTGATTTTCTGAATGTCAAAACTTGCAATCTCGATTATCACTTTATCAACCGGGATCCATGAGGATATTTTCTTTACAAGCCTTACATGAGAATCTATTTTGTGTTGTACAGACGGAGCAATCCAACCATCTTGATTACCATTTTGATATGTTGGATTATGTACCGTTTTGTAATCTACATTCTTATTTCTTCTATATCTAAGTCTTCCTCTTCTGGTTCTTCGGTAAGATGCTCTCGCCTGTATCCTGTCTGAGATACCTTTAAGTAGCTTGACTTCGCCAGCAAGGAACTCATTGTCTTCGTCACCAACAGAAAACCCGATATTCATATATCCCATATCCATCTTACATGTGATAGGTTTTCTGTCTTCTGAATCCGAATTATAATCATCGGTTCTTTTAATAACTAAAGGATCATGGTTGATAATGACCGCATTTTTGCTTCTCAGCAACCATCCTGCATATCCGTTTAATACAGGTCTGCACGGTTTATCATTTGAATCAACTGCAAATGCAAAATCTAAATACTTCATAATCTTCCTTTAAAAATCTCGTCATAAAGACGGTAATACTCTTCGAAAATGTTATCAGAAGTCTCTAATGCTCAAATCACTTCCGTAGTAATTTGTCAAGGAATCCCGGATGTTTAAATCTGAGCGATATGTCTGCTGTTAGAGTTACGCAACAGAATATTACCTCCTGATAACGTAGGCTATGCCTTATTCTATTTTTGATTCATTCCCGTCATAACAGTAGATACAAAGAGTAATTACTAAACAATTCGAGGTTTTGTATCTACCATGAATAACATTACTCCAAAACCCATTGGTTAGCAGGACGAACAAAGTTTTCGTTTTGCATCTACCATGAATAACATTACTCCAAAACTTTTTGGCATACTTCTCAGCATCGGGAAAGTTTTGCATCTATCATGAACAACAATTACTCATAAACACATCCTTTCTTTATTTTTTTTACATCTACTGAAATGACATTACTTCAAAACTACTAACGCAAGACCTCTCGTATATCTCCGCAATGGCGACAGATATAATGCTGGCAGTGGGACTTGAACCCACACGCTCATCTTAGGAGCAGGAGATTTTAAGTCTCCGCCGTATACCAATTCTGACATGCCAGCTTATATGTAAAGACCTTTACAAATAACTTTACACAAGTTTCGTACCACTTTTGGCAAAGATGAAAAACAAACAACACACAAACACTTTATATACACGAAAGGAGGTGTGGTACAGGTTTTGATAAATAGGAGAATGACGGGATTCGAACCCGTGAAGTCAGGCGTTTTTCTACCGCTCAATGCGATACCTATTCTATACTTGTTCACTCAAATGAGATTGCTGTATAAGTCTTATACAAGACTCTGTTTAATGAACGTCTGACGCCATGCCAACGGCAACAT